>JACCEB010455385.1_pt1 | contig 15055 bp, 14 predicted proteins | sample 7454761 | NCBI WGS metagenome assembly JACCEB01 (sample SAMN15323454, study PRJNA562643) | freshwater metagenome | isolation source: river surface water | place: USA:Blue River Watershed | collected 2017-08-18 | reverse complement strand
GTGGATCGCCGAGAAGCTGCGTCGCTACGAGGAGCGCCTGCGGGCTGCGGTGCCGCGTGCCGATGGGAGGCCGCTGGACTATGACGCGATTCCGCTGCGGGATCGGGCGCGACTGCTTCAGGAGCACAGCACCTTCTTCGCCTTCGGCACGGAGGAGAGCTACGGCTCCCTCCCGAACGACAGCCTGCGCGACAAGGATGGAAACGCGGCCTGCCTCATGTTCTGCGAGTTGGCGGCGTGGGCCAAGCAACAGGGCCGCACCATCCCCGAGTGCCTCGATCAGCTCTACTTGGAGAATGGGTTCTTCCTCGAAGGCGTGATCAACCTCTATTACGAGGGTGCCAGCGGAGCCGCGCGCATTCGGCGGATCCTCGAGACCTACCGCAGCCAGCCGCCCCGCGCGTTCGGCGACATTGGAGTCACCCGGTTCCAGGACTTTGGTCGCGAGACCGTGGTGGATGACGACGGCGACACGATTCCGCGTCAGGACCTGTACGTGGTGACGCTGGCGAACGGCTACACCTTCGCGGCGCGGGGATCAGGCACGGAGCCGAAGATGAAGTTCTATGTCTTCGGCCGCGCCGACGTGCGCTCTGCAGCGGAGCTCGCCGACGTGAAGCGGGCGGTCCGGGCCGAGCTCGACCGGATCAAGGCGCTGATCGAAGCCGATGCCCGCGCTCGGGCCGGGGGGAGCGTCGCCTAGGCTCGGCGCTGCTTGCCGCATGGAAACGTCCCCCGAGCTCGCGATCCGGCGCTATGCGCTGCCGTTCCGCAGTCCTCTGCGTACCGCCCACGGGGCGTGGACGGTGCGCGAGGGAATCCTGGTTCGCGTGACGGGCGCTGATGGGCGCATGGGTTACGGGGAAATCGCACCGATTGAGGGCTTCGGGGGCCGCTCGCTCGACGACTGTGCGGCAGAGTTGGAGAGGCTCGGTCGCTTTCCGGCGCGGGAAGCTCTGCTGACTCAGGCGAAGGTCCTGCCCGGCCTGCGCGGAGCGCTCGTCGAAGCGGGGATCGACTCCGTGTCCACCGCGTCGCGGATGAGGGAGCACGTGGCGCTGGCCGCGCTCTTGCCGGCCGGGCGGGCGGCGCTGGCGGTGCTGAGGGATCGCCTGGAACTGGGGTTCCGAATCGCCAAGTGGAAAGTCGGCGTCGCGCCGATTGCGGACGAACTGGCGTTGCTCGACGACCTGCTGGCGCTCCTGCCCTCGGGGGCGCGTTTGCGCTTGGATGCGAATGGAGCCTGGGACCGTCGTCAGGCGGAACGGTGGTTGGACGTCGCGGCGGGTCGTCCGATCGAGCACGTGGAGCAGCCGGTCGATGCACAGGCCCGTGGAGCGGATGACCTGCTGCTGGGATTGGCGGCGGACTACCCCGTGCCGGTGGCACTGGATGAGTCGATCGCGGTCGATGCGGATGTGGCCGCCTGGCTGGATCGCGGTTGGTCGGGTGTCTACGTGATCAAGCCGACGCTGCTGGTGGATCCTGGGTACGCGGTGAACCGTCTGGCGGCGGCCGGTGCGAACGTTGTCTTTTCCTCCGCGTTGGAGACGGCGGTGGGGTTTCGGTCGGCGCTGCGTTGGGCGTTCACGTGGCGCGGCGAGCCGCGGGCGGTCGGTTTTGGTGTGGGTTCGCTCTTCACCGGGCCGGCGGGGGAGGTGCCTCCGCTCGCGCCGTTCTGGCGCTGGAGCGATCTCGAGCGGATGGATCCAGCGGCATCATGGAACGCGCTGAACTGACCGATCGCCTGTCGGCGCGCCGTCCGCGTATTCGCTCGCATCGGCCCGTGGTCGTGTGCGAGCGCGACCCGGTCCGCTTCCAGGCGGCTTTCGCGACGGCGGTTGCCGGTGCCGGCCTTGTTTTTCTGGCGGATCCCGCCTGGGGCGCGGCGGAGCGGGCCCAGTTCCGCGCGCTCGTTGCGCGCGCGCCGGACCGTCCGGCCCCGGCCCGTGGCTGGCTCTGCATCCCGACCGGTGGCTCGTCGGGCGCGCTGAAGCTCGCGCGGCACGACGGCGAGACGCTCGCGGCGGCGGTCGGAGGATTTTCGCTTCATTTCGACTGCCCGGTCATCTCCACGTGCGGGATCCTGCCGCTGCAACACGTCAGCGGCCTGATGGGTTGGCTGCGGGTCGCGCTGACGGGAGGACGCTTCGTGTCCGCTCGTTGGACCGATGTGGAAAGCGGGTCACTTCCCTCCGTTCCGGACGGCGATGGCTTCGTGTCCGTAGTGCCTACCCAGTTACAACGTCTCCTCGCCCGCGCGGGCACGCGGGCCTGGCTCCGCCGCTTTCGCGCGGTGTTCGTCGGCGGCGGCCCCGCGTGGCCGCAGCTGCTGGACGACGCGGCGCGCGCGAAAGTACCGGTGTCGCTGTCCTACGGCATGACCGAAACTGCCGCGATGGTTGCCGCGCTCCGACCGGAGGAATTTGCGGCTGGCGAGCGCAGCTGCGGTCGTCCGCTGCCACACGTGCAGGTGCGCACGCGTCACGACGGGACGGTGACGGTGGCCGGGACCTCGCTGTTCCGCGGCTACTATCCGGCTTGGGTTTCCCGACGGGCGCCGTGGGTGACGCAGGACGTGGGGTTCTTCGATCCTTCGGGGGCATTACACATCGAGGGACGTCGTGATTCCCTGATCATCAGCGGAGGAGAGAAGGTGGATCCCCTTCAGGTAGAGTCGGCCTTGCGTGCGACGGGCGAATTTGACGATGTCGCGGTGCTCGGGATGCCGGATCCGGAATGGGGCGCGGCAGTGGTGGCGTGCTACCCCATGAGAGAGACTTCGCCGGACTGGGACAAGGTGCAGCGCCGACTGCGGCGTGAGCTCGCGGCGTATCGACGCCCAAAACGTTACGTGGGTGTGGTGGATTGGCCGCGCAATGCGCAGGGCAAGCTGAACCGAGCGACCCTGTTTTGTCTCGCGCAGGAGCGGATTACGCGCGGCGGATTCATCTCGGGCTGAGGCGAACCGCAGCCGTCGAGTGTGGGGCGAGCTGACCATGACCGTCTGTCCCGCGCGGGGCGGGCGAGGCTCGTCGAAGTCCGCTCCGCGGGCTGCGTTACCCGGCGTCGACCCACGCGGAGAGTTCGGCGGGGAGTGGCACGCGCTCACGTGACGTGGCGTGAATGCAGACGTGCTCGGTGCGCGCTCGGGCAACGGCCTTCTCCGGCGGACCGGTCCGCACCACCTCGTAGTTGACCGCGAAGCGATGGGCATCGAGTCGCTCCGGTCGCGCCCGAATGAGGATGCGGTCGCCGACCGTGAGGGGACGGAGGTACTGGGCCTCACTGCGACCGATGGGAATGATCACTCCATGGCGACCGCCCGCGAAAAAGTCGCTCACCCGCATCCCGGCGGCCGAGAGGGCTTCCTCGTAGGCTTCATGGCAGAGTCCGAGGTAGGCGGCGAAGAAGACCACGCCGGCGGCGTCCGTCTCGGGGAAATGAATGGTGCGCGGGTACTCGAAAGCCATGGCGGGCAGGGGAAACGATTTTGCCGACGATCACGACCTAAAATGCTGCCATATCCTCGCCGTGACTTTCGGTCACGGGCGGTTACGCTGCGGCCATGACGAAGAACGAGATCGCCGAGGTGCTCGACCAGATCGCGACCCTGCTTGAGCTGAAGGGAGAGAATCCGTTCAAGGTGCGCGCCTATTCCGCGGGCGCGCGCGCGTTGGAGGCGATCGAGCCGGAGGATCTCGCTCGGCTGGTCGAGCGGGACGAGCTCCAGAGCGTGAAGGGAATCGGCGAAGCGCTGGCGGAGAAGATCGCAGCACTCCACCGGACCGGCAAACTCGAGTTCTACGAACGCCTGAAGGCTTCGGTGGAGCCCGGACTGGTCGAGATGTTGGAAATTCCCGGATTGGGTCCCAAAAAGATTCGGGCTCTGCATGATCGCCTCGGGATCACGGACATTGCGGCACTCACGGCGGCCTGCCGTGATGGCCGGGTGGCGGCGCTCACGGGCTTCGGCGAAAAGTCGCAGCACAAGCTGCTGGAGGGAATCGCCAATCGCGAGGCCTATGCCCGACGTCACCTGTGGTGGGAGGCGGAGGCGGAGGCCATGCCCATCCTGCGGGGGCTCCGGGCGCTGCCTCAGGTCCAGCAGGCGGAGGCCGCCGGCAGTCTGCGTCGCGGGTTGGAGACCGTGGGTGACCTCGACTTCATCGTCGCGGCGGAGGACGTCGGGCCGATCGTGGAGTGGTTCTGCGCGATGCCCGGCGTCAAGGAAGTCACGGCCCGCGGTGAGACCAAGGCGAGCGTACGCTTCGCGAGTGGGTTGCAGGCCGATCTAAGGTTGGTGCCCGAGGACCAGTTCGCCTTCGCACTGCATCACTTCACGGGCTCGAAAGCGCACAACGTGGAGTTGCGGCACCGTGCCCTGACCCGGGGCCTCAGTCTGAGCGAGTGGGGCCTCGAGCCCGCGGCCGGTGAGGGCACAGTGAAGGAGAAGGCCGAGGCGACCTCGGCGCGGCATCGCGGGCGCATCAAGAGCGAGGCGGACCTCTTCGCCGCGCTGGGCCTGCACCCGATTCCGCCGGAGTTGCGGGAGGGGATGGGTGAGATCGAGGCGGCGGAGTCCGGACTCCTGCCCAAGCTCGTGGAGGCAGCGGATCTTCGCGGCGCGTTTCACAACCACACGACGGCGAGTGACGGACGAAACACGCTTGCGGAGATGACCGCGGCGGCGGATGCGCTGGGATGGGAATACCTCGGCATCGCGGATCACTCCAAGTCGAGCTTTCAAGCCAACGGACTTTCCGAGGAGCGGCTGGCGGCGCAGGTCGCGGACATCGCCGCGCTCAATGCGTCGGGGCGCTACGGGTGCCGGATTTTTTCCGGCGTGGAGTGCGACATCCTTCCGGACGGTCGGCTGGACTATGCAGACGACCTTCTGGCGACCCTCGATTATGTCGTTGTCTCGGTGCACAGTGCCTTCGCCCAGAGTGAGGAGGAGATGACGCGCCGGATCGTGCGGGCGATTGAGCATCCCTGCACCACGATGCTCGGGCACATTTCGGGCCGGTTGCTCCTCCGCCGACCCGGCTACGCGGTGGACCACGGGCGCGTCATCGACGCCGCGATCGCGAACCACGTGGCGATCGAGCTCAATGCCAGTCCGCTCCGTCTGGACATGGACTGGCGTCACTGGCGACGCGCGGCGGAGCGCGGCCTGCGTTGCGTGATCAACCCCGATGCGCACGACACGGCGTCCCTCCAGCATGTGCGCGCGGGCGTCCTCGCGGCACGGAAGGGATGGTTGACCCGCGAGCAGGTCGTCAACACGCGCCCCGTGGGTGAAGTCATGGGCGCGCTGCGACCGCGTCGCTAGAGCGCGCGAGAGCGGTGCGCTCAGCGCGAGGACGCGGGGCCTGGGTCCGACGCGATGCGATTAGCGCCGGCGGCGGAGGAGGACTGGAGCGCGCGCTCGGCGGCCCCGCGACGCTTGTCCCACCAGATCTTCAGGATGTCACGGGCGACCGGGCCGGCGTAGCGGCCACCAGCGAATTCCTCTCCAGGCGTGTCGCCCTCGACCATGACGGCAAGTGCCACCTCGGGACGATCCACGGGTGCGAAGCAAATGAACCAGGCGAGGTTCCTCGTCCCGGCCGGCGTCGCGACTTGGGCGGTGCCGGTTTTTCCGGCGATCCGAAGATCGGGAATCTTCAGGGCGGGAGAATTCAGAATTCGCGCGGTGCCGTGCGGGGAAATCACGCAGTCCTCCATGCCGCGCAGCAGCACCGCCCGTGCGACGGGATTCAGGCCGATCGGTTCGCTGCGCTGCGGAGTCCTCATCGGATCGTGGATCAACGACGGCTGCGTGCGGGTGTCTCCGCGCGCGACGGAGGCGGCGAAGGACGCCATCTGCAGGGGTGTCACGAGGAGGTAGCCCTGGCCGATGGAGAAGTTGGCGGTGTCGCCGTCGTACCATCGCTCCTCGATCGCTTGCTGATCTGCGGGCAGTTTGCGGAGGCCGATGAAGCGTTTCTTCCAAGCGGGATCCGGGACGAGCATGCCCTTCGTTTCGAAGGGCAGTTCGATGCCGGTGGGACGGTCGAAGCCGAAGCGTCGCGCCTCCTCCGCGATCCGCTCCGCGCCGAGGCGCAGGCCCTGTTCGTAGAAGTAGACGTTGCAGGATACCTCGATGGCTTGGGCGAGGCGGATCGGGCCGTGCGCGTGGCCATCGTGGCAAGGGAAAAGCCTTCTCCCGACCCGGTAGACGCCCTCGCAGTTCACCGTGGCCTCAGGGTCGAGGGTGCCGGCGCGAAGTCCGGCAATGGCCGTCAGGATCTTGAACGCCGATCCCGGCGGGTAGATGCCCTTGACCGAGCGATTGTACCAGCCGCCTGCGGCATCGATCTGCTGATACGTCTCCGCGGCGATGCGCGGCGAGGTCGCGTTGAGATCGAAGTCCGGCTTGGTCGCGAGTGCGAGTACCTCGCCACTGTCGACCGCCAGCATCACCGCGGAGGCGGGGAGTTCGAGCTTGGCGAGTGCGGTTTCGGCGGCGATTTGAAGGTCGATGTCGAGGCTGGTGACGAGGTCGCGGCCCTGCACCGGCAGCCGGCGGACCAGCGCCGGGTTCACGCGGTAGCCGGCGGGATCGACCCGGTAGATCGTGCCGCCGGTCTCGCCTTGCAGGATCTCGTCGAAGTACAACTCCAGCCCATCGCGTCCCACGGAGCCCTTCATCGCGAAGGTCTTCAACTCGTCGCCGGGAAGGCTGACGGTCGGGCTGTCCTCGAGATTGGCGAGGCCGACGAAGCCGAGCGTGTGGGCCGCGGCGGAGTTGAAGGGATAATGGCGCGCCGTGGTGGTGTACACCTGCAGGGCGGATGTCACCGGGAGTTGCTCGAGCAACCGCGCGTACTCGTCCGGATGAAGATCGTCGACTAGGATGTAGGGGAGGAGGAGTTGGCGGCGGAAGTGCCGCGTCAGTGCCTGGCCGTCGAGCGTCTCGGCGCGATCGAGTCGTCGGTTCACCTCGTCGAGGTAGCGCTGGACGACCGTGAAGCGGGCGATCTGCTCGAGTTCTCCCGAAGAGGGGAGGTTGCGGTCGTCGGACTCGCGATAGGCGCGGCGGATCTTGAGGAATTCCGTGCGGAACTCGCCGCGGAGTTCGTCGAGGTTGAGCGTGACCGCGAAACGCGGGCGGTTGCCGACGAGCAGGCGGCCGTCGCGGTCGTAGATATTGCCCCGGGGACCTGGAGTGAGAACGCGCCGCTGATTCTGCACCCGCTCCAAGTCATGGTAGACGTTGGTCTTGATCAGCTGCTGGTAAGCCAGTCCGGAAGTGACCGCGAGGCAGGCGAGGGCCAGCAGGCCGTGGAAGACGAGGAGCCGCGGATTATACCCGCGGTGAGTCTCCACCAGACTGCCGGATCGATCTGCGGACGACGTAGGCATGTCCTCAGGTCATGGGTAGCTGCGCGGCCCCGGTTCGGCGGGAGCGGCGACGCCCGCGATTTCCAACGCTTTCGCTTGGAGGGCGAGAAACCACGGTGCGACGAGCGCGAGCGACAGCTGGGAGGCGATCAAGTCGCTGAAGACCCGCGAGGTGAGGCCACCGGCGTCGGGAAGCAGGCGCACGGCGACGGCGCTCACCGCCAGAAAAAGGCCGAGGTTCGCGATGAGGATCACCATGACGGTGATCAGGCCTTCGTGCCGGTTCAGACGGTGACGCACGTGCTGGATGAAGATCACTGCCGTTGCGAACACCACGGCATGGGTTCCGAAGGGCAGCGGGGTGCCGACATCGTGCAGGAAGCCGGCGGCGAACGCGCCGATCAGGGCCTCCCGTCGCTCGAAGTGCAGCGCGGAAAAACCGACGAAGAGACCGCCCATGAAGAGGGCGATGCCCCATGGGGTGAGTTCGTGGTTCACCTGCGAGACCAGACCCCAGAGCAGGAACTGGGTGAAGAAGAAGACGATCGTGCGCCGCATGGGTGGCCTCGAATCAATCTGCCCGCTCGGGCACGAGCACGGTCACCTCGGCGAGTTCGGCCAGGCGGCTGTCGAGTCGCACCTCTCCTGTTTTGAAGAGGCCGTCGGTGCTGGTTTCGAGGCGGGTGATTTCCCCGATGAACAAGCCGGCAGGAAAGACTCCTCCCAATCCCGACGTAACGATCCGGCGGGGCGTCACCTCGCTGGCGGAGGCGTCGGTGGGAACGTAGTCGACGATTCCGCGGGCGGGCCCGAACGCGGGATTGTTCCCGCCCTGAAAGCTGAGCGGCCGAGAGTCTCCCTCCAGCGTGGCGGCGATGCGCAGGGTCGGGCTGCTGATCAGGTCGACCACGGCGGTGTAGGCATGGACCTCGGCCACCTTGCCCACGACGCCGCCGCTGAAGATGACCGGCGATCCGACCGTGATGCCGTAGTTGCGCCCCTTGCGGATCGTCAGGCGCTGCCACCAGGCGTTGAAGTCGCGCCGCGCGACCCGCGCCGGCTCGCTGCGATAGCCCGGCAGCGTCGGAATGCGGAGCAACGCCTCCAGTCGCGCCACCTCGCGCCGCAGCGTCTCGGTTTGCTGGAGCGTGACCTCGTAGCTTGCGTTCAGCCGAGCCAAGTCGCGTCCGGCAGCAATGAGGTCGTGCCTCGTCCGCGTGCGCAGCGACCAAAAATCCTGGAGGTCGCGCACGTGCGACGCGGCCACGCTGACGGGCGCCTGCAGCTCGAAAAAACTGATGCCGAGCACCCGCTTCACCAGCGTTGGGACCAGCAACCATCCGGCAAGGAGGAGGCCCAGAAGCAGGAAGGGCCGGCTGGCGTGGAAGCTGCGGTGCGGCACGGGACGCGGGACCGGTAGGGAAGCAGCCGCGGGGGGCGCGCGGGACGACCCGGCGGTCCGCCGCCCACGGGCTGGTTCAGACGTTCTGGATTACCCAGTTCAGGTCGTTGAGCACGGCGCCGGTACCGTTGGCGACGGCGGAGAGGGGATCCTCGGCGACCGTCACCGGGAGGCCGGTCTTCTCGCTGAGGAGGCGATCGATCCCTCGGATCAGCGAGCCGCCGCCGGCCAGGACGAAGCCGCGGTCCACCAAGTCGGCGGAAAGTTCCGGCGGGCAGCGCTCAAGCGCCGTGCGCACCGCATCGACGATCGCGCCGATCGTGTCGCTCAGCGCCTCGCGGATCTCCTGCGACGTAATGTAGATCGTCTTGGGCAGGCCCGCGACCGAATCACGGCCCTTGACCTCCATGGTCAGTTCCTCGTCGAGCGGGTACGCCGAGCCCACGCGGAGCTTGATCTCCTCGGCGGTGCGCTCACCGATGAGGAGATTGTAGGCCCGCTTCATGTAATTGATGATCGCCGCGTCGAGTTCGTCGCCGGCGATGCGGATCGACTTCGAAAAGACGATGCCGGAGAGGGAAATGATCGCGATCTCCGTGGTGCCGCCGCCGATGTCGACGATCATGTTGGCCGCTGGCTCGTCGATCGGCAGGCCGACGCCGATGGCTGCGGCCATCGGCTCGGGAATGGTGATCACGTCCCGCGCGCCCGCGCGCGTGGCCGAGTCCTTGACGGCACGCTTCTCGACCTCGGTGATGCCCGAGGGAATCGCGATGACCACGCGCGGCGCGACTCGCAGCGCGTTGCTGTGGACCTTGCGGATGAAGTAACGCAGCATCGCCTCCGTCACGTCGAAGTCGGCGATCACGCCGTCCTTCATCGGACGGATGGCGGTGATGTTGCCCGGCGTGCGGCCCAGCATGCGCTTGGCCTCGTCTCCCACCGCGCGGACGTGACGGGTGTGCGTGTCGATCGCGACCACGGAGGGCTCGCGCAGGACGATGCCCTTGTCGCGGACGTACACCAACGTATTGGCGGTGCCGAGATCGATGCCGATGTCGTTGGAAAAGTAGCCGAGCAGGTTGGACATGGGGCGTTGCGGGGCTTGGCGCCGCCGGAGGTCAAGTGTCCGACAGCCTCCGCGGGTGTCAACGGGCGAAAGGGCCTTGGCAGGTGTTTTGCAGTAATTGGCGAGGGTCGTTTCCTGGACGTTTCCGAGGCGCTCGGGTCGTGGCTCGACAGCCTTCGGTCGGATGTGTTGGCTGCGCGCATGCGGTTTGTCCTTCCTGCTTTCTCCTCCTCTCGGAGATCGCTGCGGGTCGCGGTTTCCGGATCTGCGGGCCGCCGTGCCTTCACGTTGCTTGAGGTCTTGGTCGTCCTAGCGATCATCGGCCTGCTGGTGGGCTTGGCGGTGAGCAACGTCACCGGCATCCTTGGCGGCAATCAGGTCAAGGTGACGCAGATGTTTGTGCAGACGACGATGAAGACGCCCCTCACGGCGTTCCGGCTCGACATGGGCGACTTCCCGTCGACGGCGGATGGGTTGGCTGCGCTCGTGACTGCACCGCCGAACAAGTCGGACCGCTGGGGCGGTCCCTACCTGGAGGTCAAGGGTGGCAAGTTGCCGCTCGATCCGTGGCAGGAGCCCTACCAGTACCGCTATCCGGCCGTGAAGAACAAGACGGGTTACGACTTGTGGTCGAAGGGTCCGGACAAGACGGACGGCACGGCGGACGACATTGGGAATTGGTGAGCGCATGGAGTGGGGCGCGCGACACTCTCGGTCGCACTCGCGCCTGGCGCGCGCGTTCACGATCCTCGAAGTCCTGCTCGCGCTCGCGCTGCTCGGCTTGCTTGCCACCCTGCTGATCGGGGGGGCGGGAAGACTGCTGGAAGGCCGAGGGCGCTCAGCGGAGGAGGTTTTCTGGAAGGCGGCCACGGAGGCGCGCCGCTACGCGCTGCTCCGCGGCGAGGATGTCCGTCTCGCCTACGACAGTGAAACCAAGGTGTTTTCCGCCTCAACGCGCGAGGGCACGCAGCGTTTTCCCGTGCCGGTCGCGGGAGAGTTGCTGATTGAGTTCTTGGGCGCAGGCACGTCGGGCGGCCCAACCGTGCTGATCGGTGGCTCGCTGGTGGAGACGCAGCCCCTCCCGTTCGTCACCTTCTACGCCGATGGCACCTGCTCGTCCTTCCGGGTGCAACTGCGCAACCGCCGCGCGGCCGAGCCGCGTTACCTGCAGATTGATCCGTGGACGTGTGCACCGGTACTGAGCGCTGCGCCCCCGGGTGGCGTTCGTCGAGGATCGTGAAGGATGCTGGCATGAGGCTGCGCCGACCTGAGTCCCGACTGCCGCAAACCGCGCGTGGCTTCACGCTGCTGGAGGTGCTCGCTGCGCTGGTAATCTTCGCGCTTGCGGCCGTGGTGCTGGGCGGGGCGTACCTCAACGTGCTCAACGCCTACCAGTCGATGGCGCGCAGCGTACGCCAGCAGGACGATCTGCGCTTTGCGCGCGAGTTGCTGTTGGCCGAGCCCGACCGTCGCAAGGCCGAGGAGGGGGGCGACTTCCGCGCGGGTGACGGCCGGCGCGTGGAATGGCGGGCGGAGATCGAGCCCACGGAGCTGCCGGATCTCTTCACGGTCCGTTTTCGTTGTCGCGTGGAGGAGGCACCCCCGGCCAAGACCGGCGAGGTGGAGGAAGTCTTTCGGGTGCTCCGACCCACGTGGTCGGAGGCGGCGGAGCGGGATGAACTGCGGGCGGAGATGCGCCAGCGCATCGAACGCATCGCGGAGGAACTGGCGCGATGAAGCGGTTGCGGAACAGGCCGGATCACGGTCGTGCGCGGTGCGGATTCACGCTCCTGGAGATCCTCGTCGCGCTCGCGCTGGTGGGTCTGGTGTTGGTCGCTTTGAATACGTTCATCTTCTCGATGAGCGAGCTCTGGGGGCGCCGCAGTGAGTCGCACCTCTTTGACCAACACGTGCGGGCGGTCTCGCGGTTTCTCGAGCGGGAGTTGCGGCGGGCGGTTTGGCCGCCCGAGGGATCCTTGGAGCAGGCGGCGATCAGTGTGCGCGACGTTCGATCGAGGAGCGGATCCAGCGGGCCGCTGGTTCGATTCGAACTGCGCGAAGGCAGCCGCCTAATCGGGTGGTCGGACAAACCGCTTCCGGAAGTCGTGTGTGCACTCGCCGTGCGCGATGGCGTGGGGTTGGTGCTGCTGTGGCAGAGCCGCCTCGAAACGCGCTTCGGTGACGATCCGCCTCGCGAGACCGTGATCTCCCCCTTGGTGGCCGCGATCCAGTACGATTACTATGACGCGGAGACGCGGTCGTGGCGGACGGAATCGTCGCCCCGCCGGAATCGCGAGAATGCCGAGCTTTACGATGCCCCGCGGCGGTTGCGCCTGACCTTCCGACACGGTGCGTATGCGGAGGAAACCCTGATCACCGTGCCGGCGCCAGTGGAGGCGCTCCCGACCTACTGACCCGTGCGACGCCCGATGCATCCTCTTGAGCCTTCGGCGACGTCCCGCCCCGGTCGCGGGTCCGCGCACGCGCGTGGTTCCGTGGTCGTCGTGGTCCTGGTGGCCCTGATGTTTGCCGCGACCGCGTTGGTGGTGTTTATCGAGAAGGCCGGGAACGACCTGCTGATGGAGACGCGCGAGGCGGATGCGGCGCGGTTACGCCGGGAAGCGCAGTCGGCGTTGGAAACGACCCTCGCTGTGCTGGAGGAATTTCGGCAAGTGCAGGGTGCGCTGCGCAGCCCCGCGGAAGGATGGGGTGATCCGTTGGAGTTTGCGGGCTATGAATCCCTTTCGGGTGCGGCGGTGCGGGTTCGTTTCGAAGATGAGAGCGGCAAACTGTCCTTGCCGACGATGGACGGGCCGGCCCTGGTCGAGCTCTTCAAGAGCTGGGAGGTGCGGGAGGCGGACGCGGAGCGACTCGCGGATGCGCTGCTCGGCTGGATGCAGCCGGATTACGTGCCGAAGACGGCGGGGGCGCCGGCGCCCGAGGACTACGACCGCGGCGACACGCCCTACCAGCCGCCCGGCCGTCCTTTGCGATCGTTCTCGGAGCTCGCCGCGATCGGCGTGGCGAACGAGTTCTTCTATGACGCGGCGGGGCGGCCCAACGCGAACTGGCACCGGTTTCGGGACACGGTTTCGCTCTATCGGTACCCGGCCCCCAACCTCAACGCTGCGGCGCCCGGCGCCTTGGCAGCCCTGAGTCGATTTGATGACGGACAACAGCGTCGCTTCGCGGAGTACCTGCGCGGGAGTGGCCCCTACGCGCGTCGCGGCCCCGGGTTTTTTCGCACGGCGGACGAGGCGTTGGCGGTCGCGGGTGGACAGACTTCGCTCGCGGGTTGGGGTGTGGAAGTCCGGGCTCTGCGCATCCGAGTGTTCGTGGAGCGCGGCGGCTCCCGTTACGAACTGGCGGCGCTGGTGTCGCCGCCGAACGGAGCCGAGCCGGTACGCCCGGTCGAGATCCGTAAGCGCGACGGCAAGCCCACGGACGGCGCCGCGTCGGCTCCTCCTCCTCCTCCTCCGGCGGCTTCGCGGGAGAGCCGGAAAACGCTGAACTATCCGTTTACGCTGTTGGAAATGACCGAGAACGTGGTTTTGTCAGCCGAACACGCACCGGACACCACGCTGTGAGCCTTGCCCCTGAACTGACCTCCGCGCCTGCCCCCACCGCGCCTGCCCCGGCCGCTGCGGGTGCGAGCGTCGTGCTGCTGCCGGATGCGCGCTTCTTCGTGAGGGCGGTGCCGGTGAACGCCGCTGCCGGTGCGGAGGCCGTGTCGCGCGAGGTGGAACTTGCACTGGAGGTCGTTTCTCCCTTTCCGGTGAGTCAGCTTTTTTACGGATACCTCTGGCACCCGGACTCGGTGCACGCATTGGTGTTCGCGGCGTTTCGCCGCCGCTTTACGGACGACGAGCAAGCGTCGTGGGTGGAGGCGGAACGCGTGGTGCCGCAGTTCGTGCTGGCGGCCAGCCTCAACCCTGGGGCGGGGAGAACGGTGGTGCTGGGCGATGGGGCGAGCTTGACCGCGGTGTATTGGGGCGAGCCCGGCCCGGTGCCCTCGCGCGTGGTGACGGCTCCTTTGGCACCGGATGCGAGCGATGCAGAACGCTCGGCCGTACGTTCGGCCCTGCTCCGGGCCGTCGGCTCGGTGGGCGCGGGAGTGGTCGATCTTCCCACGCCGGTGCGGACACCCGACGAAGGAAACGAGCAGCGAGTGCTCTGGTCGGCCGGCGAGTATACCCTGAGCCTGCCGCTGGCGAATGGTTCGCACCTCGACGTGCGGGATAAGGGGGAGTTGGCCGCGCGGCGGGCCTCCCAGCGCCGGGCGCGTCTGCTGTGGCGTGGATTTCTTGCGGGCTTGGGTGCGCTCGTTCTGCTCACGCTGGGCGAGGTGGCCTTGATCGGTCTCCGCGCGTGGGAGGCGGGCCGTCTCGCGCGGGTGGAGGCGCAACAACCGGCGGTCGACCGCATCATGTCGCAGCAAGCGTTGGCGACCCGCATCGAGGAGCTTTCGACGAAGCAACTCCGGCCGTTCGAGATGATTTCGCTGGTCACGGTCGCGGGCAATCCCGGCACCCAGAAACCGGTGTCGGTCCAGTTCATCCGCACGGTGACGAACGGCCTCTACACGCTTGAGGTCGAGGCGCAGACGAAGGTCGGGGGCGACCTCGCCCTGTATCAGGCGGCGCTGCGGCAAAACCCGGCGGTCGCGTCGGTCGAGGTGGCTAAGCACGATGTGCGCGATGCCACCACGACCTTCGTGTTGGTGATCACCTTCAAGCCTGAAGCGTTGGCGATGCCGGGGAGGTCGTCATGATGCGACGATTCAAACAGGCCTTCATGGGGCGATTGCTGCGCGAGAAGCTGCTGCTCGCGACGCTGGTGATGCTGGCGGTGGCGATCTGGGGTTCCGGTTTTCTCCGGCGCTTGGGGGCGGCGGTAGAGGAGTCGCGACGCGTGTCCACGGACCTGTCCGTCCAGGCGCAGTGGCTGGAGCGCAGGGAGCGAATCGAGGCACTGGCGAAGACGGCGATCCAAAATCTGGATCCCGCGAAGTCACTCGATGCCGTCAAGTTGACGGCAGAGGTTTCTGAACTCGCCTCGGCCGCCGGCATCACGAGCAACCGCCAGATCGATGCCGCCCGGTCCGAGCGCACCAATGAGTTCGCGCTCCACTCAATCGAGTTCCGGGCCCGGCGGGCGGATTACGCGAACCTGCAGGCCTTTTACTTCAAGTTGGC
>JACCEB010170778.1_pt1 | contig 15060 bp, 16 predicted proteins | sample 7454761 | NCBI WGS metagenome assembly JACCEB01 (sample SAMN15323454, study PRJNA562643) | freshwater metagenome | isolation source: river surface water | place: USA:Blue River Watershed | collected 2017-08-18 | reverse complement strand
ATCCGTTTTATGACAAAGGGCCCAATGACAAGGGTATTGGTATTCAGCTTGCATATTCCTTGGCACGAGTTAGTTTAGGGTTCTTACTTGCACTTCTGGTGGCACTACCAGTTGGGTTCTTAATTGGGATGTCGCCCCTACTCTCAGCAGCCTTTAATCCCTTTATCCAGATCCTTAAGCCTATTTCACCGCTAGCATGGATGCCCATTGCTCTCTATACGATTAAGGACTCTTCAATATCAGGGGTCTTTGTCATTTTCATCTGCTCAATTTGGCCGATGTTAATTAATACCGCCTTTGGAGTTGCAAGCGTTCGCAAGGAATTGTTAAACGTCGCAAAGACCCTGGAGGTCAGCCCTCTTCGTAAAGCATTCAAGGTCATTCTTCCAGCTGCTGCACCAACGATTCTGACAGGAATGCGCATCTCAATGGGCATTGCATGGCTTGTGATTGTTGCTGCAGAGATGTTGGTAGGCGGGACTGGGATTGGTTACTTTCTCTGGAATGAGTGGAATAACTTAGCAATCTCTAGCGTTATTTTTGCAATCGTAGTGATTGGCTTTGTGGGTATGTTGCTTGATATGTTCTTTGCCAAACTACAAAAGATGGTGACCTATGCAGATTAATCACGAATTTTTAAAAGTAGAAGGTCTGTCTAAAACCTATGTGCCAGGCGCTGCACCTGTTTTTGAGAATGTTAACTTTGATATTGCCCAGGGAGAGTTTGTTTGCATCATTGGACACTCGGGCTGTGGCAAAACAACTATCTTAAATGTCTTGGCCGGATTAGAAGAAGCGACATCAGGCTATGCATACATGCTGGGTCGAGAAATTAAAGGTCCAAGCTTAGAACGTGGTGTTGTCTTTCAGGGGCATGCCTTGATGCCATGGATGACCGTATTGCAAAATATTAACTTTGCGGTCAAATCTAAATTTGCGGATTGGCCCAAAGCAAGGATAGAAGCTCATTCTGAGAAATATTTAGAGTTAGTGGGATTAACAGCCGCCAAACATAAAAGACCGGCAGAACTCTCTGGCGGCATGAAACAGCGGGTCGGTATTGCTAGAGCATTTGCCATTGAACCCAAAATGCTTTTACTCGATGAGCCCTTTGGCGCTTTAGATGCCCTGACCCGTGGGGTGATTCAGGATGAATTACTGAAAATTTGCTCATCTACCAAACAGACAGTATTCATGATCACACATGATGTCGATGAAGCAATACTTTTATCCGACAAAATTATGCTGATGAGCAATGGCCCCAATGCCCGAATTGCAGAGATTGTTGAAAACACACTTCCTAAGAATCGTGAGCGGGCTAGCATGCATCATGATCCAATGTATTACCCGATGCGCAATCATTTAGTTGATTTCTTAGTGCATCGCTCTAAATTAGTTCAGCAAGCTACCAGCTCTTCCACCCCGACAAGTAATGTGACAGATATCACCCAAAGGCTAAAGCCTAAGCTTATTCGCCCTGGTAAAGATCAAAGTTTTTCTAATCCATCCTCTCAAGTTAATTAAGGAGTTTTTGCATGATGAATCGTGACGTTGTAACGCAAAAAATTATTGAAGCCAAAGTAAAGAAGGGGCTTAAATGGGCTGATATTGCCAAATCGATTGGCGAGTCAAAAGAGTGGGTAACCGCTGGTTGTTTGGGTCAGATGACCTTTACCAAGACTCAAGCTGAAGCGGCAGGTAAGTTATTTAATCTCACCGACGAGGAAATGGCTTGGCTCCAAATAGTTCCATACAAGGGCTCATTGCCAACCGCAGTCCCCACAGATCCTCTTATTTACCGCTGGTACGAAATCGTTAGTGTTTATGGCACTACGATCAAAGAATTAATCCATGAAGAGTTTGGGGATGGCATTATGAGTGCGATTGATTTCTCGATGGATATTCAGCGTGAGCCAGATCCTAAAGGAGATCGCGTTCAAGTTGTTCTATCCGGAAAATATTTATCCTATAAAACATATTAATGCGGTTCTTACAATAGCGGTGAGGCTAGGTGTGCCGTATTCTCTAAAAGCTTACGCCACCTTGGTCTGCGCTCCCAGGTCCTTGCGTTGATGGAGTCGGAACGCTTGAGGTAACTTGATACTAGCTTCTTAAGCTCATTACAAAACAGATCGTCATACACAATAAGACTGATCTCAAAATTTAGACGCAGACTGCGTTGGTCGAAGTTGACCGACCCAAAGATAGCGATGCGGTTATCAATCAACAAGCTCTTGGTATGCAATAGTCCACCTTTGAATTCGGCAATCTCTACCCCTGCATTCAGTAATATGCTGTAGAAACTTCGACTACTCCAGGCCACTAAGGTGGAATCATTTAGCTTCGGAACAATCAGCTTGACCTTAACTCCCCGGTAAGATGCGGCCATTAAGGCTTGGACCAAGCCCTCGTCGGGTACAAAATAGGGGGTCGTAATAATCAACTCTTCGCGAGCATCTAATACTGCGGAGAGTAAAACCTGATACAAAATATCATCACGGTTAACAGGACCGGAGGAGAACTCCTGTGCCAAAGCACTTCCCACTACTTTCTTATTGAGACTATCGCGATCATTAAAGTGTACAACCCTTGGATTATCAACACTCCAATCATATAAAAAGGTAAGCTCAAACTGAGATACAACCGGGCCCTGGCTTCTGACCATCGCATCGACCCACTCTCCTACTCCTGAGTCTTGCTTGAATGTTCTCGGGTCGACCAAGTTCATACTCCCAGTCCATGCGGTTTCCCCGTCAATGACAAAGATTTTGCGATGCAAGCGCAGATCAGCGCGCCTGAACTGAAAACGGCCAAACTGAATGGGCAGGGCCTCGGTGACTTCAATATTGGCATCCTGAAAACGTCTTGGCCATGCAGACTTAAACCATTTGGCACTACCTAAGGAGTCGAGCAGAACTCTGCATTTAATACCTCGCTTGGATGCCGCAATCAATGCTTCAGCCACTCGATCTGCATCGCCACCAAGGGCCCAAATATAAAACTCCAGATGCAATGATGTTTTGGCACTATTTATTTCGTTTATGAAATGCTGCAATATCTCTAATGAATTAGTAAAGAGCTCTATCTGATTTCCTGCAGCAACCGGTGCTCCATTTTTTGCTTGAGCTAGTAGGCTAATTGCGTGGGCATCCTGTTTTAATAAAGCGCGATCTGGCTCATGCAGTAGGCGCATGGCCTTACTAATCTTGGCATACTCCTTTTCCATCCGAATAATCTTATTGGTCAGAGCTCTACCAACAGGTCGCTCTCCGATGGTGAGATAAAGAATCAGGCCAATCGCTGGGAAGGTCACAATAATGAGTAACCAAGAGATTGCAACACTCACTGGCCGTCGAATCCAAATAATCCGAAGAAAGAAAAGGATGGTGACAATCAGGTGCAGGATCAAAAACCATGGGATTGAATACCCCATTAAGCCTCCTGAGAATAAATGCAGCATCGTCGTATCCTGTCCTAATGACCTAATTCAGCATAAATAGCGAGATGATCTGATAGCTTAGACCATTCGGTGAGGATTTCTGCTTTTTGAATCGATAAGCCCCTGACATAAATACGATCCATCGGTAATACGGGTCTAACGCTCGGAAAGGTCCTTGCAGGGGCGCCATACAGACTCTCAAAGACATCCACAAACCCAGCCTGCCCCATCGGCTTGCTAATCGTATTACGCCAATCATTAAAATCGCCAGCAATGATCGCAGGATGATTGCCCGATAGATGTTCAATATGATGCAAGATGGTCGTAAGTTGGCGCTCCCGACCTCGCTGCAAAAGAGCCAGGTGAACACAAAAACAATGAATAGTCTTCTGTCCCTCTAGCTCAATCGTACTGTGTAGTAAGCCACGTCTCTCAAACCGATACTCCGAAATATCGTAATTGATACCTTTATGCAAAGGAAACTTTGACAAGATCGCATTACCGTGATGCCCATGTCGATATTCGGCATTCTTTCCATAGTGCCAGTCTGGATAGATGCCATCGGCCAGAAAATGGGTGATCTCATGCTTTGGCCAACTGGCAAAGCGACGCTGACGTCGCACGTTCTCTTGCTGTAGTTCCTGAATGAAGATTAGATCTGGATGATGCGATCGTAATTTTTGACGCAAACGATAAACCGTAGAGTCTACCTTTAGTGGCGAAAGCCCTTTATGCATATTGAGCGTGATCACGCGTAGTGCACCCATTGAACTAGTGAGGATTCTGTTGGCGTTTCATACGTGCATGATAGATTTCAGCTTGTACGAGCTCTTCGCACTGCATGCATTTATTGCAAATCGATGCTTCTTCCCGCAACTCTTCAATTGAATTAATCTCATGATTTGCTAGATATTCTCGCAAATCCTCATCCCAAATTTGATTACATAAACAGATAACTTCTGCCATAGTTGTAATGATCGTAATTTAGTGAGCCTGTTCCTGCAATAAGGCAATTGCTTCGGTGACCGAGTTAACCACCTTCAGATGGGTAAAGTGCTGCTCAATCAGAAACTCTTCCTTACGAACCTCATTGGCGAATGCAAGTAAGCCATCGTAGAACCCCTCGAGATTAACAAGAACAATGGGCTTGGTATACGCCTTAATGTGATTACCCGTCCAAACCTCAAACAACTCTTCAAAGGTACCAATACCACCGGGAAGCACTACGAAGGCATCGGAGAGTTCAATCATCATCTCCTTGCGTTCAACCATGTTCTCCACCACATGGAGATCGTGAAGCCCTTCTAAAACTGGCTCAGCCTCCGTCAGAAAACCTGGAATGATCCCAACCACTTTTCCTTGGCAAGAAAGTGCGCCACGCGCCACCTCGCCCATTAAGCCCCGTCCTCCCCCACCAAAAACGAGACGCCAACCAAGACCGGCAATTTGGCAACCCAGATCTTGTGCCGCAGAGGCCCAGTTGGGGTTCTTGCCAGGCCGTGAGCCACAGAAAACGCAGACGGTATATTCCATTCCCTGATTGTGCCACTGTCGTCCCACGCTGCTTTGATTGGCTTGTTAGAATCACAAGACTTCACTGATAGGAACGCTATCCAAGAATCATGTACCAAGCATTTGTCGACGCCTTTTCCTTACTGGCCCAGCTTGACTCCGCAATCATTCGGATCGTTCTAACCTCGATCCAGGTTAGCTTAACCGCCCTCATTCTTGGAACCCTCATCGGACTTCCTTTGGGCGCATGGCTAGCTACTGAAGAGTTTGCTGGTAAGAAGGTGGCTATTGTGATCCTCAATAGCCTGATGGGGGTACCCACGGTGATCGTCGGGGTCTTAGTCTATTTAATCCTATCGCGTAGCGGTCCCTTTGGCGAATGGGGCTGGTTATTTACGGTTAAAGGGATGATCGTTGCCCAGTTTTTTATTACGACCCCACTTATTGCTGCATTGAGCCGTCAGATCTTAGAAGACTCGTGGAGGGTTCATCGGGAGCCATTTATGGCCTTACGTCTACCGCCCCTTGCGCGCCTTAAATGGCTGATCTGGGACTGTCGCTTCTCCCTCACCATTGCCATCCTAGCGGGTTTTGCTAGAGCCATCTCCGAAGTGGGTGCTGTAATGATTGTGGGTGGCAATATTGATCGGGTTACCCGCACCATGACCACAGCGATTGCTTTAGAGACCAGCAAGGGTGATCTTGCTTTAGCGCTCTCTCTAGGCATTGTGCTCCTCGGCATTGTCTTACTGGCAAATATTTTCATATTTGTAGTGCGCCAAATTGCGGAGCGTCGTTATGGATAAACTCTTAACACTAGACCAAACGAAGGTTTTTGCTGATGGGCGTTCGATCTTTAGTGTTAATCACATTGAGATCCCCATGAACGGCATGATTGCCTTGGTTGGCCCCAATGGAGCCGGCAAGACCACCTTATTGCGCCTTATCCATGGCTTGATTAAACCTGATGCGGGATCCTGTGTAAGCCCATTTGATAAACATGAAAGTGCATTGGTCTTGCACTACACCCCTATGCTCAAGGCAAGTGTGCGCGAGCATCTAAAACTATTACGTGACACCAATATTGCCGTGAGTGATGCTGACATTGATCAAGCGCTAGCGAGAGTAGGCCTCAGCCATCTAGCAAATAATCCCGCCCAGAAACTGTCTGCGGGTGAGCGTCAAAAATTATGCTTCGCACGAGCCCGTTTACAAAACCCCAAATTAGTCATGCTCGACGAGCCCACCGCTAATCTAGATCCAAATGCAAGCGATGATGTTGAGGCCATGATGACGCAATTGGCTCAAGAATCTAAGGTGGTGATATTTGCATCCCACAACATGGCTCAGGTGCAGCGCCTAGCTAATACGGTACTCTTTATGCAAGATGGCCAAATCCTAGAAATCGCCACGCCTGAACAATTCTTTAAAGACCCTCAAAGTAAAGAGGCTACCAAGTTCCTAGCCCGAGAATTTATTGCACAATAGCTTTATCTATCGTCATCACTAGGAGACCTCTATGCGCCTGATTAGCAATAGCTTTAAGAATGGTGAACTGATCCCCGGAGAATTTGCCTTTTGTATCCCGAATGATCGTGGTCATGTTTGCTTAGGCTCTAATCGCAATCCCCATTTGGTATGGGATGATGTGCCCGCTGGCACCCAATCGTTTGCCATCATTTGCCATGATCCTGACGTACCTTCCAAGCCCGATGATGTGAACCAAGAGGGTAAAACGGTACCAGCTTCTTTGCCCCGAATTGATTTCTTTCACTGGGTTCTAGTCGACATCCCAAAGGATGTTCGTGAGATCCCCGCTGGTAAGCTTTCTTCAGAGGTAAGCCCCAAAGGCAAGTCTGGACCCGATACGCCCATTGGTGGCGCTCATGGTATTAATGATTACACCGTATGGTTTTCAGGCGATGCAGATATGAATGGTAATTACTTTGGCTACGATGGCCCCTGCCCTCCCTGGAATGACAGTATCTGGCATCACTACATTTTTACGATCTACGCCCTAGACACCCCATCCCTCGCTTTAGCTGGGATTTTTGATGGCAAAACTGCCCTGGCAGCACTTCAGCGTCATATTCTGGGTAGTGCTCAAATCATGGGGCGATATACCCTCAATCCCGAGTTGGGATAAAAAAATCCCCAAGATAAAACTTGGGGATCTTGGTTTGCCTACCTGCTGGGCTTATTTCTTGGCTGGGGCAGCAGCTGGAGCCGGTGCTGGTGCAGCGGCGGTCACTGGAGCTACGAATGGTGGCGGCGCAACACACGGTGCAGGGTCTGGAGTGCCTGCTTTTTTGTACTTCATGGCAACCGCATTAATCGATTGGCATAACTGAAAATTTCCGACAGCGCCTGCATGGGCAGTCTTCGCTTTTGCGAGGTTGGCTGCTTCTGCTTGTTGTGGAGTTGGCGGAGGAAGCGCAGCAAGGGCTACAGAACTTCCGAGTGCGCAAACAGCGCTAATCATTAGCTTTTTCATTAAATCAACCCTTTCCTAATTTGTTATACCAACGTTGATGATGCTCTTTAGCCCAAGTCTCGTCACAATTTCCAGTGCGCATCCCATCCAATGAGCCCTGCATACCGATTGAGCCAATATACATATGACCAAGCGCCATTGCTACCATCAGAATAGAGCCAACGTTATGAATGATATTAGCTATTTGCATCGTGCCACGGAAGTACTCAATTTGAATAAACGGCACAATCATATTAAGCACCCAACCTGAAGCTGAAACAATCGAGCCAAGGATTACTAGGAGCACCCAGAACAACATTTTTTCACCGGGATTAAAGAAATTAGCCGGGATATGCTTTCCTGTAAGCAAGCCACCCAAACCTTTAACCCATTCCCAATCACCCTGTTCTGGGAGATTACGTCTCACAAACAAAATGAAGAAAACTAGAATGCTGACCGTAAATGCAGGTCCAACGAAGTTATGAATATTCTTACAGGCTAGTAAAAATGGTCCGTATAGACCAGGGCCCATAAGCGGCAATAAGAAATACTTGCCCCACAAAATTAATATTCCGGTGAGAGCAAGGGCCACAAAGGTGAAAGCCATAGTCCAATGGGTAATGCGCTCTAACAGGGTAAAGCGCTGAATCTTCTTACCCGACATTGGCTCATGCAACTTAATTGAACCCTTCAGAATAAACACAGCAACAATCGCACAAAATACAAAAGTGAGTAGCCATGCACCGTACACAGTAATTACACCATTACGAATTAAGCGCCATTCTTGACCGGTTTTCTGGATCAATACACCATTCTCTGCACCAGGAATAGAAACGTAATTAATTGTTTCGCTATTCACTGCTCTCCAAATAGGAGCATTGTTACCCGGTTGATTTTTACCGGCTTCAACCGCTGCTTGTGATGTGGCATTCGGGGCACGGCCGACATCCATGATGTTGACTGACTCCACCTTTTGGGGAGTGGGTGATTGCGCACCTTGCTGAGCAGCAGTAACCCCTGCTGTAGCAAGTCCAACGGTCAAAAGCAAAACGCGAGCAATTCTGCTCAATGATGAGTTCATGAGGCTTCCTTCAAAACAATACGTGATGGAGTAATCGTTTACTTGATGCGGCTATATTCCGACTGAGACTGATTACGTTTGGTAATTTCAGCACTCCAGCTAGCTTGATCGCCTGGCTTCCAACCCTTTGCCATGAACCCATTATCAGCGCCCATATAAGGAGCTACATCCGGACGCTTAGAGGCGCTCATGCCCGACTCGTTACAACCCACCAAGAGGGAGGCTGCAACAAGGGAACCCACGAGGGCTAATTTCATGACTTACCTCCAGCTGGCTTGGCCGCAGGAGCTGGGGCGCTTGGCTTGCCGTAAGCAGTTGCCCAACCGAATACATCGGCACCCGCATTCTTGCCAGCAGCCATACGCTTGACAACACGAGTACGGAATACATCCGCAATCACATCGCCATCACCACCAATCAATGCCTTGGTAGAGCAGAGCTCAGCACACAGTGGCAATTTACCTTCTGCCAAACGATTGCGGCCATACTTCTCAAACTCAGCAACGCTACCGTTTTTCTCAGGACCGCCACTGCAGAATGTGCACTTGTCCATCTTGCCGCGCAATCCAAAGGTTCCAGAGCTTGGGAACTGAGGTGCACCAAATGGGCAGGCATACGAGCAATAGGCGCAACCAATGCAGGTATCTTTGTTATGCAGAACAACACCCTCATCGGTGCGATAGAAGCAATCGACTGGGCAAACTGCCATGCAAGGCGCATCAGCGCAATGCATACAGGCTACTGAGATGGATTTCTCAGCACCAATAATGCCGTCATTAATCGTAACGACGCGCCGGCGGTTTACACCCCAAGGCACTTCGTTCTCGTTTTTACATGCTGTGACGCAACCGTTGCATTCAATACACCGTTCTGCGTCGCAGATAAATTTCATTCTTGCCATTTTTGATCTCCTGACTATGCGGTGTTAATTAAGCGACCTTTTCGATCTCACAGATCGTGGTCTTGGTTTCTTGCATCATCGTGACGCGGTCATAACCATAGGTTGTAGCGGTGTTCACTGCCTCGCCACGAACGACTGGATACGCCCCTTTTGGATAAAAGTCGAGCAAGTCTTTACCTTCCCACCATCCCGAGAAATGGAATGGTACGAATGCGGTGTCTGGTCCAACACGCTCAGTCACCATTGCCCGCACCTTAATCTTGGCGCCGGTTGGCGATTTAACCCAAACAAAGTCCCAGTTCTTGATTCCACGACGTGAGGCAGCGCTAGGATTAATCTCAACGAAGTTCTCCTGTTGCAACTCTGCCAGCCATGGGTTCGAACGCGTCTCCTCGCCTCCACCCTCGTACTCAACCAAACGACCAGAGGTCAGAATGATTGGGAACTTTTCATGTAACTTATCAGCCGTATTTTTATCTTGAACGGTCTTAAAGAGAGTTGGCATTCTCCAGAAGGTCTTCACGTCATCATGGGTTGGGTACTTCGCAACCATATCAGGACGTGTGCTATACAGCGCTTCACGGTGAATTGGAATAGCATCAGGGAAGTTCCAAACCACTGCACGTGCTTTCGCATTTCCGAATGGATGGCAGCCATGGTTTTTCATGGTGACACGAATAATTCCGCCAGAGAGGTCGGTCTTCCAGTTTTTACCTTCGGCCGCCTTCTTCTCATCTTCGGTCAATTCATTCCACCAGCCGAGTTTCTTCAGCATAACGTGGTCTACCTCAGGATAGCCAGTCTTAATATCAGCACCCTTCGAGTAAGAACCATCTGCAGCTAGCAGTGACTTACCATCTTTCTCAACACCGAAGTTAGCGCGGAAGTTTCCACCGCCATCCATCACGTGCTTACTGGTGTCATACAAGTTAGGCGATCCTGGATGCTTCAATGCGGCATTGCCGTAGCAAGGCCATGGCAAACCAAAGTAATCGCCAGTAGTGTCGTAGCCATTGACTGGGTCCTTACCGCCACGTGAGCGTAAGGTCTTCGGATCAAATGAGCTCATCATTCTCATGTGAGCTTTCAAACGATCTGGAGTTTGTCCAGTGTAGCCAATGGTCCAAACGGCTTGGTTAATCTCAAGCAAGATGGACTCAATTTGTGGCTCTTTCCAAGTCTTACCAGCAAACTTCGAATCCATCATCTTGAAGTTCTTGGAGAGCTCTTTACCGAATCCGAGACGATCAGCAAATGCCTGCATCAGCACGTGGTCGGGTACAGACTCAAATAATGGATCGATAACCTTCTCGCGCCACTGAATGGAGCGATTTGAAGCGGTTACCGAGCCAACACACTCAAACTGAGTGGTGGTTGGCAATAGGTAAACGCCACGATTTTTATTAACAGCACCGCCAGCAGCTGGTGGCATCGCCGCCATCGCCGCAGTCGCGCTTGGATATGGGTCAACTACCACGAGTAATTCGAGTTTATCCATGGCACGCTTCATGTCCAAACCACGGGTTTGGGAGTTTGGTGCATGGCCCCAGAAGAACACGCCTTTGACAGCAGTTGCTTGATCGACCATGTCGTCTTTCTCAAGCACCGCATCAACCCAACGCGATACAGTAGTACCAGACTTCTCCATCATGTCAGGGGCATAACGACCCTTGATCCAATCATAGTCCACACCCCAAACAGCAGCGTAATGTTTCCATGAACCGGCAGCAAGGCCGTAATAGCCTGGCAAAGAATCTGGGTTAGGACCAACGTCCGTAGCGCCCTGTACGTTATCGTGACCGCGGAAAATGTTTGCTCCGCCGCCGGATACGCCGATATTGCCTAGCGCTAACTGGAGGATGCATGATGCACGAACCATGGCATTACCAATGGTGTGTTGGGTTTGACCCATACACCAGACGATCGTACCTGGACGGCTCTTAGCCATGGTCTCAGCAACTTTTTTGACTTGAGCTTCTGGAACACCGCAAGCTTCTTCAACGTTTGCTGGGGTCCACTTCTCCATCACCTCTTTACGAATGTCATCCATTCCAAAGACGCGATCATTGATGTATTTCTTATCTTCCCAACCGTTGTTGAAGATGTGATAAAGAACACCAAACAGGAAAGGAATATCTGTGCCCGAACGTATACGGACATACTGATCCGATTTCGCAGCGGTACGGGTATAACGTGGATCAACCACGATTACCTTACAACCATTCTCTTTAGCGTGCAGCAAATGCAACATCGATACAGGGTGAGCTTCAGCAGCATTTGAACCAATGTATAACGCTGCTTTCGCATTCATCATGTCGTTATAGCTATTGGTCATCGCACCATAACCCCATGTATTCGCAACACCCGCAACTGTGGTGGAGTGGCAAATACGTGCCTGGTGGTCGGTGTTGTTAGTACCGTAGAACGAAACGAACTTACGAAGCAAATAAGCTTGCTCGTTGTTGTACTTTGATGAACCAATGAAGAAAATTGAATCAGGGGTGTACTTAGAGCGAAGCTCTTTCATCTTCGCAGAAATTTCATCAAGGGCCTGATCCCAAGAAATCTTTTGATACTTGCCATCTACTAATTTCATTGGGGTGCGTAAGCGATAGTCACCATGACCGTGCTCACGTAACGCTGCGCCTTTGGCACATGCGCCGCCCATATTGATTGGTGACTCAAACACTGGATCCTGACGAACCCAAACACCGTTCTCAACAGTTGCATCAAAGGAGCAACCTACTGAGCAGTGCGAGCAAACTGTACGCTTAACTTCAATCTTGCCCTTCCCATCGAGCATTGCTGTCTTCGGATCAGCAGCATTAGCCTTTTGCAACATATTCAATTGAGTTGCTGCAATACCAGCGCCGACGCCGATACCGGAACGCTTTAAGAAGGTTCGACGATCCATGGTTGGCACAGCGGCACGAAGACCGCGTGACAAGCTACCAATTAATTGGGATGGAACTTGGCTCGATGTTGAGTTTGATTTGCGGATTAAGCTCATTGTGAGACTCCTGCGAGAGTGCGTAATTAAATAAAGTTCAGATGTAAAAAACGCTCAATTAAACGAGCGTTGTTTGGTAATACTTCTTAATGTGGGCGGTAAGGTGATAACCGTCTTTGCTGCCAGCAACTGCGGTACCTACTTCTTGCACAAGTGCCTGGCCCAATGGGGTTTGGGACACAACGGCTGCTGCACCAACGGTAGCACCCGCACCAATAAAAAATTTGCGGCGGGATGGCTTAGTGCCTTGATCAGCGGTTAGAGTTTTTTTGCTATCCATAAATATTCCTTTATACGAATATAGTTACTGCGTTGCAATGAAATGAGTGTATTGGAATTACAGTATTTGTGTAAGGTTTTGCATGTATTTGTAGGCTAGGACTTACCCTTAAAGAAAGCGGCAATCACGGTGATAGAAATTGCCTAAATCATGTCAAAACTCTGACCCTCAACCGCCAAAAACTCTCGTGTTAGGGCAGAAACCGACTTATAGAGATGAATTTCTTGATCTGCGTCAATTGCATCGCACAAATCATCGAACCAAGGACGAATATGGTCATTGAAAAAGACCCTTTGATTTGTAAGGTTTGAAACCTCGACATCCTCTCCGGCAATCAGATACCGCATGACTTCGAACAAGGCTGCAATATGGTCTTCGGTCTCGCTTATCGAATCCGAGGCCTCAAGACCAAATTGTTGAAGAGATCGACGAATTTCTAGAAGTGGTTTTTCATGAAGATGGCCTGCCATGTAAAAGGAGCCATACAAAAACACGTTGGGTTTACCAACACCTAGAAAACTATTGTCGTACTCGACCTTCCAGTCGAGTGCTTTACTGTTTTTTGCAGCCCCTACGAGGTTCATCCAAACATCCTCAAGGGGCGCCTCACCAGTTTGGCCGCCTTCTTGCTTGCCCGAGGCGACAATCTGATCCAACATGATTTGATCGGGTGGCTGAAAAAATAAACTGGCTAGAAGACCGTATAGATCAGCGCGTGCTAGATCTTCTGCAAGGCCCTCTTGGCTCAGTTCGGCTTTTTGGTCTGCTTCGTTTTTAGTCATTCGTTCGATCACAACTCTTTTTTCATCATATCAACGACACGGCAATCGCTACACATCTTTAAACGATCCAGTGCCTCTCCAGAGAATGCTTGATGGGAACCAATGCGGCCCAACATCAACTCCACCATCTTTAGGGTTCCAAAGGCCTTGCCACAACTAACGCAATGGAAGGGTTCGGTTTTATTGAGGGTTACTTTTTCTTTACGGTGCTCAATCGAGCGCAAGCGTGGGCTCAACGCAATGGCGCTCTCCGGGCAGGTTTGCTCACACAGTCCGCACTGCACGCACTGTTTCTCAATAAAAGACAGCTGTGGCTCATCGGGATTGTCGAGTAATGCACCCTCGGGGCAAGCGCCCACGCAGGACATACACAATGTGCAAGCATCTTTATTGACAATCAAACCGCCCAGTGGCGAATGAGCCGGCAATGGCACCCCTTCTGCAGGCAAGGCTTGGGGTGCAAATTGCAAAAGGTGTTCCAAACTAGTTTCCAAGGTCTCACGCTTTTGTAAAGAAAGCGCAAAACTTGCAGGGTTCGCAAGTAATTTGTGAGCCTTACGCTGGCGTAGTTCAGACATGACTTTGCTAACCGGCGCAATATCCTCACTGGAGTTTGCAATGATGCACTGAATGCGTTTGCTGTAACCCATCGCTACTAATATTGAGTTAGCCAGATCTACCTGTTCAGTAAGCGCTAATCGATAGCCAGGGTCCTCGTCACCGCTTAGCAAAAGTAGTATTTCCCCAAAGCCATAGGCCAAGGATCCAAACCATAAATCAATTCCGGTCGAGGCAATGTGCTCAACCGCTAATGGAATAACAAACGCTGGCAGGCCGGTGGTTTCCTTGGCGCGCAAGCGGGCTGCGCGTCCGAGGTGATCTAAGAGAGCGGTACCGGCTTTTTGACTATGTATCAATAAACTTGGAGCAGCATCGCCGGCTTTCGTACTTTTTAGAGCCCCTAAATACATTTGCGCCAAGGTCTTTACTTGTTTGCCTTGGTAAGCAACGCTGGGGTAGTTGTAACGCATCGCGCCCGATGGGCAAACGGTCGCGCAAGCTCCACAACCCATACATAAATTAGGATTAACTTCGACCTTACCTTGGCCATCTTTGAACGTAGACTGAATTGCCTTCGTAGAACAAACATCAATACAAGCGGAGCAACCTACCTGACCATTGCGTCCATGCGCACATATCTTGTCGTTATATGAGAAGTATTTTGGTTTCTCAAACTCTCCGACCATGCCGATCAATTGACTAGCGGCCATTGATTGTTCGAAGGGGTCCGAGCCGGGTGCAAAATAGCCCTGTGGTTTTTGACTAATCTGAATGCTGGGGATTTCTTGTAAATCTAGGATGAGATCAAACTCACCCTCACGCGCTTGATCAGTACGCTCAAAATTAATTGCGCCGATGCTAGCGCACGCGGTCACACATGCCCGATGGGACTTACATTTATTTAGATCGATTTGAAAGGATGCGTCGATGGCATTTTCAGGACAAACTGAGACGCACGCACCACAACGCGTACACATCTCCGGATCAATCGGGTTCTTTAAATCCCATTTGGCTTTGAACT
>JACCEB010088768.1_pt1 | contig 15069 bp, 10 predicted proteins | sample 7454761 | NCBI WGS metagenome assembly JACCEB01 (sample SAMN15323454, study PRJNA562643) | freshwater metagenome | isolation source: river surface water | place: USA:Blue River Watershed | collected 2017-08-18 | reverse complement strand
GCATCACGTCGAGGATGATGGCGTGCCAGGTCTCGCCGGCGGCGGTGGCACGTTCGACGCCTTCGGTGCCGGTGTGCACCGCGGTGATGTCGAAGCCGAGCGGCTCGAGATACGCGGCGACGAGGCGGCAGAGTTTCCGGTCGTCATCGATCATGAGCAGGCGCGTGCGACCGCTGGCGGCGGCCGCGGAAGCGATCGAGGGATGGGTCATGGCCGCGGAGGAAAACCGACGGGGGGCGATCAGGCCAGCCCGGGCAGCACGAGGCGCAAGGCGACTCCGCCGGCGGGGCCGGGGCCGAGTGTGGCCGTGCCGCCGAGTTCGCGGGCGCGGGTGGCGATGTCCTCGGTGCCGGGCGCGGCCGCAGGCAGGTCGCCGCTGCCATCATGCGACAGGAGCAGCACGGGGCCTTCGGGCTCGGCCCGCCAGACGATCGAGGCGGTGCGCGCCTCGCCGTGGCGCGCGGCGGCCCACAACATCTCGCGCACGATCTGCAGGAGGTGCATGCGCGCGAGCGACGGGAGCCGGGCGGCGAGAGCGGCGTCGAGGTCGAGCGACACCTGCAGGGGATGAATGGCCCGCAATTGGTCGACGATCGTCTGGATCGCCTGCGCGAAAGACTGCTGGCGCAGTTCCTCGGGCTCGAGCCGGGTGATAAAAGTGCGGAGATCCTCGGTGCACTGCGTGAGGCGGTGCTGCGTTTCTTCGACGAGCCGGCGCGCGCCGGCGGGATCGCGGGCAAGGATCCCGGTCGCGGAGGAGAGGCCGAGGCCGGCGTCGTGCAGCGAACGGACCGCACCGGATTGCAGGTCGCGGCCGAGCCGGGCGCGTTCGGCCAGGCTGCGTTCCAAGTGCTGCTGGCTGCCGATGCTCGCGGCGGTGGCGCGGGCGAGGCCGCCGACTTCGTCGGCGTTGCGCAGGAGCGGCCGGAGCAGGGTGGCGTTCTGCTGGCAGAGGGCGTCGTGCAGCAGGCGGACCGGAACGATCAGCCAGCGCCAGAGCAGGAGGCAGAGCAGGGCGAGGGCGAGGGCGACGAATCCGCCCATGACCAGCAACTCGTGCCGGTAGAACTCCTCCATCGTGCGGATCGAGAGCGGATTGGTCTCCAGTCGCGCCAGGCGCACGACCCCGCCGGCAAGATTGCGCAGCGGTCGTTCGACCGCGACCGTGAGCGGTCCGGTGACACGCGGCGGAGCGTCGGGCCCCAGCAGATTCAGGGAGGCGCCGAGCAGGCCGGAGGAGGCGAGCAGTTCCTCCTGCCGGAGCGCGATCATCGCGACCAGCCAGCCGCGGGTGGCGGAGGGCCCCGAGCCGGCGAGGCGGCTGGCGCTGACCTCATAGAGAATCCCGGCCTGCTCGATGTAGAAGCGCGCGCTGCGACTCCCGGTGTCGACAAGGTCGGCTACCTTCACCGGCGGGGACGTGGTGCGGCTGCCGTCGCCGCGAGCGCGGATGCGGACGCTCCCATCGGCTTCGAGCACCCAGGCGGCGTCGATGTCGTAGGTGCGCAGGCCGGCGTTGAGGCTGGCCTCGGGCGTCATGCCGCGGCTCTCCTGTTCCGGCCGGGTGAACGTGGTGCGGCGGGCGTAGCTCTCGACAAAGAGACGCAGCCGGTCGCTGACGTTGCCGAGCGTGGTGTCGAGCCAGCGGCCGAGGACCTGGCGTTCCGCCTCGCGGACCTCCTCGATGGCGCGCTGGCGCAGGGCGTTCAGGATTCCGGCGGAAATTGCAAAGGCCGCCAGCAGCAGCGCCAGAGCGGCGATGCCACGCAGCACGAGCGGGCGGTGAGCGCGGGGAGTCACGGGTCGGAACTTACCTGCCGTGCCGGGAGGTGCCAAGTCCCGCGTGGCGAAGGTCGGCAGTCCTGGGGCGAACGCGGGTCGCGTGCCGGAAGGGCCTTAACGTGGGCTTAACAATTCCGCGGGGCCCGGGACACACGCGCTTTACCCGTCCGGGCGAGAGTCGCGGCATGATCCGGCGTTGGGCACTCCTCTTTCTGGTCGTGGGCGCGATCACGCGGGCGGCGGAGTTGACGCTGGAGTTCGAGCTGCGCTGGGCGGGGCGGCCGCTCGCGCTGCCGGCGGCGGAGGTGACGAATGCGAGCGGGCAGGCGCTGCGTTTCACGCGGGTGGCCGGGCTCGTGTCCGGCGTGACCCTCAGGCGCGCGGACGGCGGGACCGTGCAGCTGGAGGGGCAGTATGGCCTCGTGGATTTTGCGGCGGGTCGGACGCGGTTCACGCTGCACAATGTGCCCGCGGGCGATTACGCGGGGCTGGCGTTCCAGATCGGGCTGCCGGCCGCGGTGAATCAGGGCGATGTGGCGCGCTGGCCGGCGGGGCATGCGCTGCATCCGTTGGTCAACGGGCTGCACTGGAGCTGGCAGGGCGGCTATGTGTTCCTCGCACTCGAGGGGCGCTGGGCGCCACAGGCGGGCGGGGAGTTCGCCGGCGGCTTTCTCTACCACCTCGCGACGCCGGCGCGGGCGATGCCGGTGCAGTTCGCGGCGATGTTTCCGGTGCGGGAAAACACGGTGATACGGCTGGCGTTCGACCTCGCGCGCGTGCTGCACGACGTGCGGATCGACGCGGAACGCGGCACCGAGTCGACGCACTCCGGCGAGGGCGACCCGCTGGCGCCGCAACTGGCGGCGGCGGTCGAGCGCGCGTGGTTCTGGCTCGAAGCGCGGGAAGCGGCGGCGGCGGGTGCGATGATGCCAGGGGAGATCGAAACCGCGGCGGCGCGTGGATCCCGGGTCGCGGGCGCGGGACCGACGCCGCGGGCGTTTGTCGTGCCGGCGGGATTTCCGCAGCCGGCGCTGCCGGCGGACAATCCGCTGACGGATCAAGGCGTGGCGCTCGGGCAGCGGTTGTTTCACGACGTGCGGCTCTCGGGCAACGGCACGCAGTCGTGTGCGAGCTGTCACGCGCCGGAGCGGGCTTTCAGCGATGGGCGCGCGCTGAGTTCCGGGGCGCGCGGGACGGCCGGCACGCGCAACGCGATGCCGCTCTTCAATCTCGCCTGGAGCGAGCGGTTCGCGTGGGACGGCACGCAGCCGACGATCCGCGACCAGTCGCTCGCGGCGATGCGCAATCCGATCGAGATGGATGCGGAGCCGGCGGCCGTGGTCGCGGCGCTGGCGGCGGATGCGGAGGTGCGCGGGGCGTTTGCGGCGGCGTTTGGCTCGCCGGAAATCACGGCGGAGCGCATCGGGCTCGCGCTGGAGCAGTTCCAGCTGACGCTCGTGTCGGCCGATTCGCGTTTCGACCGTGCGGTGCGCGGTGCGGCGGAGCTGACGGCGGAGGAGAAGCGGGGCTTCGAACTTTTCCTGACGGAATACGATCCGCGGCGCGGGCGGAACGGCGCGGACTGTTTCCACTGTCACGGCGGCGCGCTCTTCAGCGATTACGGTTTCAGGAACAACGGCCTGCCGCGGCGCGCGGCGCAGCCCGACGACCATGGACTCGAACGCGCGACGGGGAAGGCGGACGATCGCGGGAAATTCAAGACGCCCTCGCTGCGCAACGTGGCGGTGACGGGTCCCTACATGCACGATGGCCGTTTCGCGACGCTCGAGGACGTCGTGGCGCACTACAGCGGGAGCATGGAGCGCACGGCGACGCTCGATGCGAATCTCGCGAAGCATCCGGCGGCGGGCATCCAGCTGGCGCCGGAGGATCAGCGGGCGCTGGTGGCGTTCTTGCGGACGCTCACCGACTCCGCGTATGACGTGCCGGCGGCGGCGTCTCCGGCCCAGTGACGTTTCCCGGCAACCCTTTCCCTTTCCCTGCATGAACCCCCGTTGGCTGCTCCTGAGTTTTCTCCCGTTGGCCGCCCTGCGCGCGCACCCCGGCCATGAGGCGCTGCGCCTCGCGGGGTTGCCGGACGAAAAGCCGGAGGTGGCGATCACCATCGAAGGCGAGTCGCGGGTGATCCGGGCCAACGGCATTCCGGACCATGCCACGGGGCCGTTTCCCGGGCGCGGCAATCCCAACCGAATCGCGCCGCAGCGCCACGAGTATCGCCTGCCGCTCGCGCCGAAAGCCGCGGCGCAGCCCACGCCGATCGGGATGAATCTCTTCGGCTTCGCGGTGAACGGCGTGGCCTTCGATCCGGCGGCGGCGGAATGGTGGCGCGACGACCGGGCGAGCGGCTGGCAATACGATGCGCTCGGCGGCGGGCGGAATCTCGGGATCGATGCGGAGCACGCGCACGTGCAGCCGACGGGGGCGTATCATTATCACGGGCTGCCGCTGTCGCTCGTGACGCGGCTGACGCAGGGCAAACCGGCGATGGCGCTCATCGGCTGGGCCGGGGATGGGTTTCCGATCTATGGCCCGTGGATTCCGGGCCGGGCGGATGATCCCAGCTCGCCGTTGAAGCGCGCGACGTCGAGCTACCGCACGAAGCCGGGCGAGCGGGCGGGCGGGCCGGGCGGGAAACACGACGGCACCTTTGTGGAGGACTGGGAGTTCGTCGCCGGGGCGGGCGATCTCGATGCGTGCAACGGCCGCACGGGCGTGACGCCGGAGTTTCCGGGCGGCACGTATTATTATGTGCTCACGGACGATTTCCCGTTCATCCCGCGGATGTGGCGCGGCACGCCGGACCCGAGTTTCGTGCGGCGCGGCGTCGGGATCCCGGGCGGGAAAAAGAAGAAGAAGGGCGGGGAGTAGGCGCGGAGGGGGCTGGAGCTGAGAGTCCGGACTCCAGAGCAGGAAACGTCGGGGTGGTCGGGAGTGTGGCTCCGGACTCCGCCCTCTTGGCTCCCGTGCCCTGACTTTGGCGGAGCGTCCGAGTGGACGATGAGTTGACGGCGGGGCGGTGCTGCGTGTCGGCTCGGCGGACTATGCCCCTGTGTGTTCCCCGTTGGTTCGTTGCGGTGGTGTGCCTGCTGGTCGCGCGTGAAGCCGTGGCGATCACGGATGCGGCGCGGTTTCCGGCGCGCGAGGCGACGGGCGTGGCCGTCGACACCCCGCTGCGGATCACGTTCGACGTGGCGCCGCGGCTCGGCACGAGCGGGCGCATCCGGGTGTTCAACGCGGCGACCAATGCCGTCGTCGACACCATCGACCTGAGTGCGACGAGCCAGACGCGCGTGATCGGCGGCACGACCTACAACTATTTTCCGGTGATCATCGCCGACAACGTCGCGCACGTGCAGCTGCACACCGCGGTGCTCGCCTACAACACGAGTTACTACGTGCAGATCGAGAGCGGCGTGTTTCTCGATGCCGGCGGCGCGCCGTGGTCCGGCGTGACGGACACCGCGTGGCGGTTCACCACGAAGGCGGCGGCGCCGGCGGCGACCAGCACGACGCTGACGGTGGCGGAGGACGGCACGGGGGATTTCGCGAGCATCCAGGGGGCGTTCGATTTCGTGCCGGTGAACAACACCCGGCCGATCACGATCCAGGTGCGCAACGGCACGTATCGCGAGATCCTGCTGCTGCGGAGCCGGAGGTTTGTGACGCTGCGGGGCGAGGATCGGCGGCGCACGATCGTTGCCTATGCCAACAACGCGAACCTGAATGCCGGCAACCCGCGCGCGATGGTGGGCATCGACGCCAACGATTTCACGCTGGAGGACATCACGCTGCGCAACCTCACGCCACCGGGCGGTTCGCAGGCCGAGGCGCTGCGCACGAACAGCCAGCGCTGCACGGTGCGCAACGTGGATTTCTACAGCTACCAGGATACCCTCTTCATCAACGGTAGCGTCTACTTCGAGAACTGCTTCATCGAGGGCGACGTGGATTTCATCTGGGGCGGTGGCGCGGCGTATTTCCTCCGCTGCGAGATCCGGGCTAACCGCCGCGGCTACAATGTGCAGTCGCGCAGCACGCGCGGGGAGCGGGGCTACACGTTTGTCGAGTGCACGCTCACCGCGGCGGCGGGCGTGACGGGCCACGTGCTGGCGCGGACGGATCTGACGTCGTTTTCCGAGTGCGAGGTGGCCTACATCGACTGCGCCATCGGGCCCCACATCGCACCTGAAGGCTGGCTGATCACAGGCACGGGAAGCCGGGAAAACCTGCGTTTCCTGGAGTATGGGAGCCGCGATCTCGCCGGTGCGCCGCTCGACGTCTCGCGTCGGGTGGCGGGTTCGCGCCAGCTGAGCGCAGCGGAAGCAGTCGAAGTTCGGGACGTGGCGAAAGCGCTCGAAGGCTGGGGGCCCATTCTGCCAGTCAACGGGAGTGCGCCGGGTGGGGTGATCAACGGCTCGCCCGCGGACTCGACGACACGGCTCGTCAATGTGTCGGTCGGCTCCTTCGCCGGGACCGGCGACCGGAGTCTCATCGCGGGATTCAGCCTGCGGGGCGCGGGCACGAAACCCGTGCTCGTGCGCGGCATCGGGCCGGCGCTGGCAGCGTTTGGCGTGACGGGCGTGCTCGCGGATCCGCGGTTGCAGGTGCTGAACGCGGCGGGTGCCGTCGTGGGTGAGAACGATGATTGGGAAACGACCGCGGGCGTGGGCGCGCTGGCGGCGGGCGTGGGAGCATTTGCGTTTCCTGCGGGCGGGCGCGATGCGGCGGCGGTCGTCAACGTCGGACCGGCGACGTTCACGGCGCAGGTGCGTGGGGCGGGCACGACCACAGGCCGCGCGCAGATCGAAGTCTACGACGGCGCGCCGAACAACGCGGCGCTCGGCCTCGCGAATCTCTCGGCGCGCACGGACCTCGCGGCCGGCGACACGCTGCTCGCGGGCTTCGTGCTTGCGGGCACGGGAACGCGGGCGGTGCTGATCCGGGCGGTGGGGCCGGCGCTGACGCAGTTCGGCCTCGGCGGCGCGATCGTCGATCCGCGGCTGGAGCTGCACGGCCCGGGCGGAAAGATGTTCGAGAACGACAACTGGACGGCGGAGGTCGCGCCGACGTTTGCGCGCGTGGGGGCGTTTGGATTCGAGCCCGGCAGCCGCGATGCGGCGCTGCTCGTATCGCTTGCGCCGGGCGCCTACACCGCACACGTGCGGAGCGGCGGGTTTGGCCCGGACACGGGCGGCATCGTGCTGCTCGAGGTTTACGATCTGCCGTAGCCGCGGCGTCCGGCGCCACCCCGGGGAATTTCACGTATTACGTGAAATGTGCCGGACGGGATTCGTGGCGTGGCGGACGAGTTCCTGCACGGAACCTGGGGCGCGGCCGCGGCTGACCGCCGCGTGGCGAGGGGCAACGAACACGTCCTATCCCCCGTCGGCAGCCGCGCCCGCGCCCTGCACGATTTGCCCGCCGCGCTGCCGGCGGAAGCTCCTGCTTTCCTCACGCACCACATGACGAACCTCGGCTGCGCGCTGAGGTCGTATTTCACGTATTACGTGAAATTCCCTCTCCGGTGCCCGGGCGGCATCGCGCGCGGCGGCGGCGTGGAGCGGGAGCGGGGCGGTCACTCCTCGCCGTCCCAGTAGTCGGCGGCGGTGACGCGGAAAAAGGAACGCGGGGAGCGGAGGCCCCATTTGCCGGAGTCGGGATAGTGCCAGTATTCGACGGGGGCGTTATCGGCGATCAGCAGATACTCGAGTGGCTCGCGGTCGCTGGCGTTGGCGATCTGGTGCGGTTCGCCGGGGGGATGGAGGATGACGTCGCCGGCGACGAGCGTGTGCGTCTCCGTGCCGGCGCGCACGCGGGCGGTGCCGGACTGGATGAGAAACAGTTCCCATTCGGCGGCGTGGCTGTGGAACGGGCAGCCGCACTCGCCGGGCAGAAGGCGGTTGAGCTCGAGGTCGAACGGGTGGCCGCCGAGGCCGACGGGGGTGTGGCGTTTCGCCCCGAGGGCGATCGAGACCTCCTTGCTGGAGCCGCGGAATTTTTTCTGCGGTGAGGCGAATTCTTCCCACGGGAGCGCGTCGACGTGGAGGAGGCGCTGGGCGAAGGGCGTGGGCGCCGGCGGCGGCGGCGTGCCGGAAGGCTGGTAGGGCGGGGCGTCGGGCAGCGGTGTTTCCTCGCCGTCGAAGTAGCCGGTCTCCTGCATGCGGAAATATTTCCCGGGCGGGCGGAGGCCCCACTTGCCGGAGTCGGGATAGTGAAAGGCGTCCATCACCGGGTTGTCGGCGACGATGAGGACCTCGACGTCGGCGGAGCTGCGGTTGAGCAGCTGGTGCGGCTCGCCGGGCGGATGCACGAAGACATGTCCGGCGGAGACGGGGTGCGTCTCGGCGCCCGCGCGGACGGTGGCGGTGCCGGCGAGGATGAAGAACAGCTCCCACTGGGCGACGTGGCGGTGAAAGGGGCAGATGGCGGCGCCGGCGGGCACGCGGCGGATCTGCACATCGAACGGATGGCCGCCGCACCACGGGCCGCCGTTGCGGATGCCGCCGAGGGCGAGGGAAATGTTGCGGCAGAAGGAGTGGAACTGGCGGCGGGGGGAGTGTTGTTCCTCCCAAGGCAGGGCGGGGACGTGGGTGCGGGCCATGCGGGAAGGCAAAGGCGGAAACCGGGGAAAGAAGAAAGCAGAAACCGGGACGGACCGACCAACGTGACGGGGCGCGGGCGGTGGCGGCCGCGGAAAATTACGCCCGCGGGCGTGCATTTCGCTCAAGTCGGAGACGCGCGGAGACGATAGGAGAAGTGTCCGCCGGTTCTTTCAGGAAAAAAACTCCAGGCATCCTACCTCGTATATGCCTACGCGCCCGCCAACCAGTAGTCCCGCTCCCCTCGTGGAGGTCGAAGGTGACGAAGGCAGGGCGCTAGGGATTGGCCACCGAATTGGTCAACCAGCCTGAAGGAACCGGCGGCCAAATTTTCCCCGGCCGCCCGCCGTGCGGCGCACGGCCCGGCGGTCAGAACAGAAGAAAGCACGCCGACATGATGGCCGTGGGCGCGAGCGCCCCGAGCAGCAGGCCGAGCGGCGAGACACCCGACGGAAAGTAGCGCTGGAGGATGGCCTGGCCGGCAGGATTGGGGGCGTTGGCGATGACGGTGAGGCCGCCGCCCGTGACGGCGCCGGCGACGACGGCGTATTTGAGTTCGTCGGTGAAGCCGGGCACGAGCGTGGCGAGGTAGGTGATCGCGGCGTTGTCGTTGAACGCGGTGAGGATGGTGGCGCCGGCGAAGAGCGGGATCTCGTCGAGGCGTTTCAGCACGGGCTCGATCCACCAGCCCTGCAGGCCGCCGTGGACGACGAGGCCGGCGAGGAAGAAGCCGACGAGCATGGGCGCTTTCAGGTCGACGCGGCCCTGGTGGTGCGCGGTGGCCTGGGTGAACGCGAGGAAGAACAGGAAGCCGCCGATGAAGAGCGGCGGGTAGTGCGCGACGAACACGGTGAACGCGAGAAACAGCAGCTGCACGACGGTGATCCACGCGGGGACATCGGCGCCGCGCGCGCCCGGGGCGGCCTCGCCTGCCGCGCGGCGGGTGGCTTCTAGCCGGGCGAGTTCGCGCCGGAAGACGGCGTAGTAGAGCGAGGTGGCGATCACGATCCCGAGCACGGCCTTCCAGCCGAAGTGCACGAACATGAACGGCGTGTCCCAACCCCACGGGCCCGCGACCATGAGCACAGGCGGCGCGGCGAAATGGGTGAGCGTGCCGCCGACGGAGATGTTGACGAAGAGCAGGCCGATCGTGGCGTAGGCGAGACGCGGCGAGGGCTTGAGGGTGTAGAACTGACGGGCGAGCAGCAGGGCGCCGATCGTCATCGCGGCGGGCTCGGTGATGAACGAGCCGAGCACGGGCGCGACGATGAGGATGGCGAGCCACCACGCGCCGGCGGTGCCGCGGCCGAGCGAGGCGACGCCGCGGAGACACGTTTCCGCGAAGCGGAGGACGGGCCGCGTGCCGGCGATGGCCATGATGACCACGACGAACATCGGCTCGGTGAAGTTTACGCGCTGGCCGATGTAGTCGACGACGGTGGGCCAGCCGTGAAACCACGCGATCGCGCCGGCAAGGGCGAGGACCCAGATGCCGAAGACGGCTTCGACTTCGCCGAGGAAGTGGAGCAGCTGGCCCTTGAAGCTGACTTCGTCGGGTGTGCCGTCGTCGTCGGCATCGGTGGCCGGGCCGGCGGAGCGGCGTTGGGCCGCGAGCCGGCGGGCGTGCTCCTCTTCGGCGACGTGCGCCCAGTGGCGGAACTTGGCGGTGAGAAACGTGTGGCAGATCGCGGCGAGGAAGATGAGCGAAGCGACGAGGTTGAACGGTTCGGCGGCGACGCGCGCGGAGAGGAGCGAGAGCAGGGAGGCGTCGGCGGCGTCGGCGTAGCGCGCGAGCGGCACGGGCAGCACCGGGGCGGCGGCGGGGGCCGCGGCCACGAGCGCGCCGGTGCCGGCGAGCAGGAGGCAACCCTGCAGCAGCCAAGCCGGGGCGAGGCGCGGGCGGCGATGCGGCGTAAAGCGACGTGGCGACGGAGCGGAGTGAAACGGAAGCGACATGGCGGAGCCCGGGTGACTGAGTGACAACGTGGACGAAATGGCGGCCCGACCATTTCCGAAACCTTCGGGGCAACCCCCGAACCCGCGCGGAACGTGGGTGGCGGGGCGGCGGGGCACAAGGCAGATTCGGCGCCGGTTGCGCAACGGGGGGCGGGCAACACGCGGGCCGCGTGGGCGGGAAAGTCCAGGTTTTGCTCTGCACTCTGGACTCCCGGGGCAGGACGGCATCGATTCGCCTCCCGCGCTCTCCCGCATGTCCCGACTTCGCTTCTCCCTCGATCGCACCGCCTCCGGATCAAAGGCGCGGGCGGGGCGTTTCCAGACGGCGCACGGGGAGGTGCTGACGCCGGTGTTCATGCCGGTGGGCACGCAGGCGACGGTGAAAGGGCAGACGGTGGAGTCGCTGCGGGCCGCGGGTGCGCGTGTGCTGCTGGCCAACACGTATCATTTGCTGCTGCGGCCGGGGCCGGAGGTGTTTCGCAAATTCGGCGGCATCCATCGGTTCATGAACTGGGATGGGCCGGTGCTGACGGACTCGGGCGGGTTTCAGATTTTCTCGCTCACCGCGGACTGCGCGATCGACGAGGACGGGGCGCGGTTTCGCAGCTACGTCGACGGGACGCCGTGCGTGTTGTCGCCGGAGTCGAGCATCGCGATGCAGCGGGACATCGGCAGCGACATCATGATGGTGCTCGACCAGTGCATCCCGGCGACGGCGCCGCACGCGCAGGCCGAGGCGGCGATGGCGCTGACGCACCGGTGGGCGCGGCGCTCGCTGGCGGCGCGCGGGGATTCGCCGCAGGCGCTTTTCGGCATCGTGCAGGGGGCGTGTCACCGGGATCTGCGCGAGCAGAGCGCGCGTTTCCTGGCGGAGCTGCCGTTCGACGGGCTGGCGATCGGCGGGCTGGCGGTGGGCGAGACGCAGGCGGAGCGGGAGGAATTTACCGGACTGGTGACGGAGTTTCTGCCGGCGGACCGGCCGCGGTATCTCATGGGCGTGGGCACGCCGGTGGACATTCTCGAAGCGGTGCACCGGGGCGTGGACATGTTTGACTGCATCATCCCGTCGCAGGTGGCGCAGCGCGGCATCGCGTTTACGTCGCACGGCAAGATCCGCTGCCGGCGTCAGGTCTACAAACTCGCCGAGGAGCCGCTCGATGCGGCGTGTGGCTGCGCGACGTGCCGGAGCTATTCGCGTGCCTACCTGCATCATCTGGTGAAGGCGGACGAGCTGCTCGGGTGGCATCTGCTCACGCAGCACAATCTCGCCTTCTATCACCGGCTCATGCGGGAGATCCGGGCGAGCATCGTGGCGGGGACGTTTCCGGAGTATTACGCGGCGAAGCGCGTGGAGCTGGTGCGTTCCGACGAGGACAATCCGGCCGATCCGGCGGGGAAGCCGAAGGTGCGGCGGCCGCCGCGGTGCGGGGATTTCGAGGTCGTGCGGAATCCGCAGGGATTTCACAGCATCCGGCAGATCAGTTCGGGGGAGGTGATGCACTCGGTGAACCGGCCGAGCGACGAGGCGCATGCGCTCTATATCGCGCAGTCGCGGCTGGCGGAGCGGCTCGGGCGGGCGGGCGGCGCGGTGGATCACGCAGCCGACGAGGAGGCGCTGACGATCTGGGATGTGGGGCTCGGCGCGGCGTCGAACGCGATGGCGGCGGTGGGGTGCTGGGAGGCGGCGCGGGCGGAGCGCGGAGCGGAGGCGCTGCGGCGGTTGCGTGTCGTGAGCTTCGAGCGCGACCTTGATCCGTTGCGGTTGGCGACGCGGAAGTCGGGGCTGTTTCCCCACGTGCAGCATCCGGCGCCGACGGCGCTGCTGGCGCACGGGCGGTGGAGCGATGCCTCGGGGCGGCTGACGTGGGAGCTGGTGGCGGGGGATTTTCTCGCGCACCTGGACGCGGCGCCCGTGCCGGACCTGATTTTCCACGATCCGTTTTCGGCGAAGAGCGACGGGGCGTTGTGGACACCGGCGGTGTTTGCGCGGATGCGGGCACGGTGTGCCGGCCGGCGGGTGGAGTTGTTCACGTATTCGGCGTCGACGGCGGTGCGGGCGGCGCTGCTGCACGCGGGGTTTTCGGTGGCGGAAGGCGTGGGGTCGGGTCCGAAGGAGAGCACGACGATCGCGTTTCTCGCGGGCGAGCGGTCAGGGGGCGAGGGGCGCGGGAGTGCGCGTGAGGCGGGCGGGGTGCCGTTGCCGACGCCGCTCGGGGCGGCGTGGCTCGCGCGGTGGCGGCGGAGCGGGTCGCGGTTTCCCGCGGGGCTGTCGGCGGAGGAGCAAGCGGCGTTTGCGGCGCGGATCGAGGGGCATCAGCAGTTTGCGGGGAAGGCGGGAGCAGATGATTGACCGCGGATGGCGCGGATGACGCGGATCAAGCCCATGGCGACGGTGATGAGGGGTGGAAAGAACTGCGGATCGAGGCGTGGGGGCAGCGATGGAGGGGGCGGGAGTGATCGCGTCGGAGCGACGGCTGGACGTGGGTGGCTTGGGGCTCGCGTGGGTAGGGGGATGACGTAGTCACGGAGGCGCATGAGCGTGGACATGGTGCGGCCGCGATTGGCGGCGATCGATTTGGATGGGACGTTGCTCGGCCCGGATCTGCGGATCGGGCCGGAAAACCGGGCGGCCGTGGCGCGACTGCACGCGGCGGGCTGCACGGTGGTGCTGGCGTCGGGGCGGCATCACGCCTCGATGCGGCCGTATGCGGAGCAACTGCCGGAGGTGGCTTGGCTCGTGTCGTGTCAGGGCGGCGAGGTCGCGGATGTCGCGCGTGGGCGCGTGCTGGCGCAGAATTTTCTCGCGCGGGCCGAGGTCGAGCGGGTGGCGGCGCTGCAGGTCGCGCTGGGCGTCGGCGCGGTTTACTACTCGGCGGAACGCGTGTTGAGCCACCGGGTGACGGAGGAGGAGCTGGCGTTTTATCGGGCGCTGACGGGGCTGGATCCGCGGCCGGTGACGGCGGCGGATTGGGCGCGGGGCGACGTGCTGAAGAGCGTGTGGATCGGCGAACGCGCGGTGATCGATGCGCTGGGCGCGGAACCGCGGCTCGCGGGCGCCGGCGTGCCGCAGGTGCGGACGCATGTGCGGCTGCATGAGTTCATGCCGGCGGGTGTGAACAAGGCGACGGGGCTGGCGGCACTGGGGCGGCACCTCGGCGTGGCGGCGGCGGCGGTGGTGGCGTTTGGCGATGCGGACAACGACGTGCCGATGTTCCGCTGGGCGGGGCAGTCCTATGCGATGGCGCACGGGTGGGCGTCGGCGCGGGAAAATGCGAAACGCGTGGCGCCGGCCGGCGCGCCGGAATCGGCGTTGGCGCGGGCAGTGGACGCGTTGTTGGGCGCGTGAAACGGCCGCGCGGAGGAGGGGCACGCATTTCACGTATTACGTGAAATGCAGATGGGGAGCGCGGGCGTTTTCCCTCGGAGGAACGGGGTGGGGAGGAGGGGTGGCTTTAATTTGGGAGTTGAGATCGGAAATCTTCGGTCGAGGGGGCGCGGAGATTGTCACGTAATAGGTGACAAAGGAGTGGGCGTGGGCGGTGAGGAGGGTAACGGTGGGGGCATGACGAAACGCATGTGGTGGGGGAGTGGAGCGGCGCGGGTGGCGCCGGTGGTGGTGGTGCTGCTCATGGGCGCCGGTGCGGTGCGGGCGGCGGAGCAGACGTGCGTATTCTGCGAAATCGCGGCGGGGAAGGGCGCGGCGGAGGCGAGTGTGGTGTATCGCGACGAACGCGTGGTGGCGTTCATGGATCGGGCGCCGCGCAATCCGGGGCACGTGCTGGTCGTGCCGCGCGAGCATGCGGACGATGCGCTCACGGTGCCGCCGGCGACGCTCGGGCATCTGGTGCAGGTGGCGCAGCGGATCGCGCGGGCGATCGGGCGGACCGATCTCAAGGCGGAGGGCTTCAACCTGATCTCGAACAACGGCAAGGCGGCGGGGCAGACGGTGTTTCACCTGCACCTGCACGTGGTGCCGCGCTTTGCGGGTGAGTCGGCGACGGCGGCGGCGGGTGAGCCTCGGCCCGTGCGACCGGCGGAGGAATTGGCGGCGATCGCGGCGAAGATTCGGGCGGCGTTGGCGCCGTAAGGGCGGGTGGGGTGGCGGGCCGCGTGGCCGCGAGCTTCAAAGCTGCCGGGCGAGGTGCGCGCGTTCGCGGGGCGAGAGTTTCGGCAGGAGCGCGAGGATACGGGTGAGCGCCGACGACGGTGCGGGGTCGGCAGGGGCGACCGGCGGCGAGCTCGGCGTGACGGCGGGGAGCGGATCGGCGGGGACGACGATGAAGCCGCCGGTGGGATCGCCGTAGGCGTGGTGGCGGCCGGCGGCGAGCGCGCGGGCGGCGAGGGCGCAGAGGGTGGCGTCGATCTCGTCGATGCCGGTGAGCGCGGTGACGTCGATGCCGGCGTGCTGGAGCAGGGCAGTGCGGCGGGCGAGTTTGCCGCGGGCGGAGACGTGTTCGCCGGCGAGCACGCAGGCGACGGCCTGCGGGAAGGACTCGACGGTGCAGCGGGCGCGGGTGGCAAGGGTGCCGGTGTAGAGCGGGAAGTCGGGCGCTAGGGCAGTGTAGAGTTCCTGGCCGGCAAACATCCACGTGTAGAAGGCGTGACCGCGGGCGCGTTCGACGGTGGGCGTGGAGAAGCAGGAGATGCGGTCGGCGGCGAGTTCGCGCTCGGCGGCGCGCGCGGGCTGGCCGTGGATGCGCCAGCGGCAGGG
>JACCEB011788911.1_pt1 | contig 15091 bp, 13 predicted proteins | sample 7454761 | NCBI WGS metagenome assembly JACCEB01 (sample SAMN15323454, study PRJNA562643) | freshwater metagenome | isolation source: river surface water | place: USA:Blue River Watershed | collected 2017-08-18 | reverse complement strand
CGAGTTCCGGCCACTGCAGGAGTTTGCGATGCAAGGTGCGGCGCGAGATGCCCATCAGCTCCGCGGCGCGCGTGCGGTTGCCCGCCGCGGCGGCCAAGGCCTGCTTGAGCAGCTGCTTCTCGTTGAGGGTGCGGTCGAGATTGCCCGCCGCGGACGCGGCGGGAGCCAGGGCGGCCGATGCGGAAGCGGGCGTCGTGAAACGAGGATCCAGGTCGGCGGGACCGACCGTCTTGCCCGCGCGGAGGACGGCAAGGTTCTCGCTCGCGTTGCGCAGCTCGCGGATGTTGCCCGGCCACGGATAGCGCACGAGGATGGCAAGCGCCTCGGGAGAAAGCTTCGGCGCCACGGCGCCGTTCTCCTTGGCGAAACGCTCCAGGTAGTGGGCGAGCAGGAGAGGGATGTCGTCCGTGCGCTCGCGAAGCGGCGGAAGGCGCAGCGGGACGACGGAGAGGCGATAATAGAGGTCTTCGCGGAACTTGCCCTCCTTGACCATCTGCTGGAGGTCGCGGTTGGTGGCGCAGACGAGCCGGAGGTCGAGCGAGATCGGGCGATGTGAACCGAGGCGCTCGACGGAACGGGTCTCGAGGAAGCGCAGGAGCTTGACCTGCGTCGTGGCGTCGATCTCCCCGATCTCGTCGAGGAAGAGCGTGCCGCCGTCGGCCGATTCGAAACGACCCACGCGGCGTTCGTTCGCGCCGGTGAAGGCGCCCTTCTCATGACCGAAGAGCTCGGACTCGAGGAGGTTCGCCGGGATCGCGGCGCAGTGCACGGCCATGAACGGTCCCTTGGAGCGCTGGCTCGCCTGGTGGATCATCTGGGCGAACAGCTCCTTGCCCGTGCCGGTCTCGCCGAGGAGGAGGATGGTCGCGTTCGAAGACGCGACCGAACGGACCTGTTCGATCGAATGCTGCAAGGCCGCCGAGGAACCGACGACTTCGCCGAGGGAGAACTTGCGGTCGAGGCGCGCCTTGAGCGTCACGACCTCCTTCTCGTTCGTCCGCGCCTTGAGACCGCGTTCGAGCACGAGCTCGACCTGGCGGAGGTCGACCGGCTTCTGGAAGAACCAGTAGGCGCCGCGGCTCATCGCCTTGACCGCCGTCTCCACGTCGCCGTAAGCCGTCATCATGATGCAGACCGGCTGATGCGGCAGCTTGAGCGCGCGGTCGATGACCGCCATCCCGTCTTCGCCGGCCATCCGGAGATCGGTCAGCACCGCGTCCGGTGGCACGTCCTGCATGAGGCGCGCCGCTTCCGCGGCGTCCTTCGCCACGAAGGTCTCGTAGCGGTCTTCGAGCGCGGCGCGGAGGCCTTCGCGGATGTTCTTCTCGTCGTCGACGATGAGGACCGTGGGCTTCATGGTTCAGGCTTCCGAGGAGGCTTGATGGTTGGCGGCGCCCCAGGCGCGCGCCGCCTTCTCCGCCAGGGCCGCGCGGGCGCGGTCGACTTCGGCGAGACGCGCCTTGAGGTTGGCGTTGGAGACGGCCGCGAGGTCGTCCAGGTCGCAGAGGTAGGCGCCTTCGAGGGAACGCGCGGCGACGTCGAAATTGCGCGGCACGCCGAGGTCGACGAGCAGGAGCGGGCGGCCCTGGCGACGCGCGACCGACTCGCGGAGCGCGACCGCGTCGAGGAGGGCGCGCTCCACCGTGGCGCAGCCGACGATCACGTCATGGGCGTGGGCCTGACGGAGCGCGTCGGCCAAGGTGAGCGAGGCGCCGGAGAATTCTTCGGCGAGCACGCGGGCGTTGTCGAAGGTGCGGGAGGCGACGGACACCTGGGCGGCGCCTCGCGAGACGAGAGCCTGCACGACCTGGCGCCCGACGTCGCCGGTGCCAAGGACGAGGACGCGCGCTTCGTCAAGCGAGCCGAACACCCGTTGGGCGAGCTCGACGGCGACGTTGCCGAGGCTGACCTGCCCTTGGGAGATGCCGGTGTGCGTACGCGCCCAGGCGCCGGCCTGGAACGCGCGCTGGAAGACGCGGTTGAGCACGGGGCCGGTCATGCCGCGCGCGAGCGCGTCGGCGTAGGCGTCCTTGACCTGACCGGCGATCTCGACCTCGCCCACCATCTGCGATTCGAGGCCGGAGACGACGGCGAAGAGATGCTCGACGGCCGCGAGGCCCGGCACGGGACGGAGACGCTGGTCGAGCACCGCCGGCGACGCGCCGGTCGCCTTGATGAGCGCGCTGCGCACGTGGAGCGCGGCGGCTTCGTCGCCGACGCCATACGCTTCGAGACGGTTGCAGGTGGCGAGCAGCACGGCTTCGGCGAGACCGGCTTCGCGCGCGGCGGCATAGAAAGCCTCGGCTCCGCCGGCGGGCACGGTGAAGGCGGCGCGCTCGTCGAGGCCGGCGGTGCGATGGGTGGCGCTGAGCGCCACGAGGTTGCGGACGCGTTCGCTCATCGGGCGGACGGAAGCGAGAGATAGAGCGCGATGAGCGCGGGGACGAAGACGAGCAACGAGGCGCGCGCATAAGCCGCGCCGGCGAGACGATGACGGCGGCGCTGCACGGTGACCACGAGGCAGGCGACCCAGGTGAGCAGGGCGGCGCCGAGCTTGGGCAGGGCGACGAGCGCGAGATCCCGCTGCGCCCAGTCCGTCGCGCCGATGACGAGCGAGAGCCCGAGCAACCAGACGGCGGCGCCCATGAGCTGACCGCCGATGCGGTCGAGCGGCACCAGCGCGGGAAGCAAGGCGTAGATGCCGCCGAATTCGCGGCGCGCGAGCGCGCGATCCTGGAGGAGGTAGGCGGCGGAGTTCAGCGCCTGGGCGCCGAGCACGCAGTAAGCGAGGACGGCGGCGCCGACATGGATGACGATCAGCGGCTTGTCGGCATGGTCGGTCGTCTGGCCGACGACGCCCAAGAAGGCCGATGCGACGAGACAGCCGGTCGTCGCGCCGGCGATCGCCCAGGTCGGCAGACGGTGCGTGAAAGTGAGATCGAGGAAGAGGGCGAGGCCCGACAGGCCCCAGGCGATGGAGAGGAGGACTTCGGCCGAGTCGCCGATCGGCAGGGCATGGGAACGCAGGCCTTGGTAGGCCAGCATCGCCGTGAGCATGATCCACCCGCCGCGGAGCAACCAGAGACCGGCCGACGGCCAGCGCCCGGATGAATCCTTGGCCGCCAACCCATCCAAGACGGCGGCGGCCAAAAAGACCGCGGCACAGCCAAGCAGGCATTCCCGGGTCAGGGGATGCGCAGCGAGAGCGGCGGCCAAGGGGAACATGGTTAAGAAATATATGTGGGTGTGACATTTTGGCAAACCTCCAAAACAACCTGTTTTCTTGCGAATGCAGGGGAGGGGGGTAGTTTAGGGTGACTTATGGCCCACGACCTCTACGACCTCACTCAGCACCCCCCTCGCAGCCCCCGCGTCCGCCTGGGCGGTCTCGTCATCCTCCCGCGCATGATCGATAAGGCCCGGGCCACCAAAGCGGGGAAGAATGGTGAATACACCTACGGGTGTTCTCTGGACCGCAATGTCCTGGACTTCCTCGGGGTCGAGGCGGAAGAACTTAAACTCCAGATTGACAAGGGTTTAGGTGATGGAGAAATCTTGGGCTGGCTCATGGCCAACGCCAAGAAGCCGCGTTCCGGCCAAGAAATCGCCGCTTTCAGCGCCTACCATGAACAACGCGCTCCGGGCGGACCTTCCGGCCGGGCCAAGCTGACGGACTATCAGTCTTCGACTCCGGCTGGCGCCAAGCGTGAAGACATCGTCACTTGGTTCGACGTGCTGGATCTGGACGACCACCAGAGCTTCGGCGGCAGGGTCTGAGCCGTGGGCAAGGCCGGTCGACCTCGGAGGGTCTTGTTGGTGTGCATGGGGAACATCTGTCGGTCCCCGACGGCGGAAGAAGTCCTGCGCGTCAAGGCCCGGCAGGCCGGTTTGAGCATCGAATTCGATTCCGCCGGGACGGAAAACTATCACGTCGGCGAACCGCCTGATCCGCGATCCATCCGCCACGCCCGCGAGCGCGGCTATGAGCTGTCGCCCCTGCGCGCCCGTCAGGTGCGCGCCGCGGATTTTCATGAGTTCGATCTCATCCTCGCGGCCGACGAAATCAACCTGCGCGAACTGCGTCGCCGCTGCCCGCAGGAACAACATCATCGACTGGCGCTTTTCCTCGGCGACGCCGCGTTGCCCGATCCCTATTACGGCGAAAGCGACGGTTTCGAAAAAGTGCTGGATTTGGTGGAAAAACAGGCGCTCCGGCTGGTCTCCGGCTGGGTGCGGGCCAACTGAATGATTGCGGTGAGGGCACGTGCGCCGTTTGCTCTTCCACACCGATGTACCAAGTGAATTTCAGCGACCAGGCGATGCGCGAGCTCGCGAAGCTGCCGACCTTGGAACAGATGGAAGTCGTCGAAGCGTTCACCTCCCTGACCGCGGAAGAACTCCTCCGCGGCGGCTCCGATCTCGGCACCGTCCGCCGCGGCGGGCATACGTATCATCGCCTGCGCGTCGGCGAGTTCCGCATCTATTTCGAAGCCAGCGAAGGCTCGTTGCTGGCCCATTACGTCCTGCATAAGCATACTTTCGCCGACTTTGCCTTCCGCTCGCACCTTCCTTTCCCGGAAGACGAGGCGCGCATCGAACAAGAAGGCGGTTTCTGGAAATACCTCGACGAACCTCCGAAGTCCTGACCGTGACCAACCCCCCTGAAAAACGCCCGTATGCATCTCCTGAGGAGGCGGCCCGCATCTACCTGCTGCCCAACCTCTTCACGGCGGGCAACATGCTGTGCGGCTTCCTCGCCATCAAGAACTGCATCGAAGCCCGGTTCACCACGCTGACGCCGGAAGGTCGGGCTGATCACTACAACATGGCGGTCTGGTTCATCCTTTTCGCGTGCGTCTGCGACCTGTTCGACGGCCGGGTCGCACGTGCCACCAAGCGGGAATCCCTCTTCGGGGCCGAATTCGATTCGATCGCTGATACGGTCTCGTTCGGCGTGGCCCCGGCGCTGATGGCTTGCTTCCTGGTCATCAAGCCGGAGGTCACGGATAACGTCCAGTTGGTCACCTGGTTGCTCGCGTTCGTCTACCTGCTTTGCGCCGGCGTCCGGCTGGCCCGCTTCAACGTCCTGACCAACCCGCTCGTGCCGGGGAACGAGAAACGTGCCGCCGGGGGTGATTTCGTCGGACTCCCTTCGCCCGCCGCCGCGGGGATGATCGCCTCCCTGGTCCTGGTGTTGTCCAAGGTGATGGTGTCGGCCGATCACAAGGATCCTTTCGAACAGGCCGTCCAAGCCTGGTCTTGGGTGCTTCTCCCGGTGATGTTGGTCATCTCGTTCCTGATGATCAGCAATGTCCGTTTCCCGAGCTTCAAGAAGCTCGATTGGAGCGCCCGCGCCAAGACCCGCGGCTTCATCCTGATCATCATCCTCGGCGCCGTCATCTTCCGTTATCCCCAATACTCCTTCCCGGCCATCTTCCTCGGCTATGTCCTCTATAGCCTTTTCCGGCATGCTTTCCTCCTCAAGAAGAGTGAGATGGACCCGGCGCCGGACGACGACGATGAACCGGTGTCCAAGGTGTGAACAGGCCGTGGACAATCCGTGCGGCTGAGCTCCTGTGAACAAGCCGGAGGTTATTCACCCTCCGGGCACAGACTCGAGCCAGGCGGATACGCCCGCTCATCAGCGTCTTGCGGAACAGTGTACGGTATTCCGCCCCCTGCTGATGCTACGGGTATTTATAAATGAAGAGAGAATAGATACAGAGTCGGCCGGGATGTGGGCAATGAGGGGTTGCCTCAGACCCTGCCTCTGCTCAATTCTGACGTCATCATGAAGTTCAAGGTCAACCGGAATCATTTTTTCAACGGACTCTCGAGCGTGACCAACGTCGTCGGCAGCCGCGCGACGATGCCGATCCTGCAGAACGTGCTCATCGAAGCCGAAGGCGACACGGTGACCCTGACCACGACCAATCTCGATCTGGGCATCTGCTGCCGCATCAAGGCATCCGTCTCTTCGCCGGGACGCATCACCCTTCCGGTGAAGAAACTCGTCCCAATCGTCCGGGCGCTGTCGAGCAGCGACACGATCGTCGAACTCACCGGGAAGGATCGGGTGAAGATCACATCCGGGAGTTCCGTCTTCCAGGTCGCCGGCCTGCCCGCGGACCAATTCCCGCCGATCTCTAACTTCGCGGGCCAGCCCACGATCTCCATCAACCAGGACGACCTCGGCGACATGCTCCGCAAGGTCAGCTACGCCCAGTCTTCGGACGAGAACCGTTACATCCTCAACGGCGTCTTCTTCGAGTTCGCGGAAGGCAAGCTGACGGTCGTCGCCACCGACGGTCGTCGCCTCGCGAAGTGTGAACGCAAGCTCGCCGGCACCGAGAAGGCCCTGGCCTTGATCCTCCCGGCCCGCACGATCATCGAGCTGATGCGCCTGCTGAAGTCCGGCGGCGAAGCCCACGTGTCGCACAACGAGCGCCAGGTCGGCTTCACCATCGACATCCCGAAGAACGAAGAAGGCCTCGTGGACCGCATCCAGCTGGTGTCCAAGGTCGTCGAAGGCAATTATCCCAACTACCGCCAGGTCATCCCGAAGGACGCCGGCTCGAAGGTCCGCCTCGAACGCGAGAAGCTCCTCGAAAGCGTCAACCGCGCCGCGCTGATGACCGATGACCGCAACAACACGATCCGCATGAGCGTCACCAAGAAAACGCAGAACCTCGAGATCTCCGCGAAGTCCGACAGCGGCGACGCCCATGAACCGATCGCCGTGAAATACGAAGGTCCCGACGTGAACATCGCTTTCAATCCCCAGTACATCATCGATCCGCTGAAGGCGCTGACCGAAGACGAAGTGGATTTCGAATTCAAGGACGAGATGTCGCCGGGCGTGATCCGTGGCCTCAAGGATGACTTCCTCTGCGTCGTGATGCCGCAGCGGATTTCGTAAGCGGTCCGTTCAGAGGCCAGGCTCGGCGCAATCCGGGAGCGACTTGATCCGCTCCAGGATACGTCGCGACGCCTCGATGGAGCGCTCGCGGTGATCCGCGCCCGGGTCGTATTCCGAGGGCTGCATCGCCTGGCCGAAGCGGACGCGGATGCGCGCTGAACCGACCGGGAAGTTCGCTCCGCGTGGCAGCACGTCCCGCGCGCCGCGGATATGGATGGGCACGACCGGGACGCCGGACTTGCAGGCGAGGAGCCCGGCGCCCGCCTTGGGTTCGGCGATCACGCCGTCATGGCTGCGGGTGCCTTCCGGGAAGATGAGCAGGCCATCGCCCCCGGCGAGAGCGGCCAGAGCGGAGCGGATCGCGCCGATGTCCGCTTCCCCGCGGTCGACCGGGATCGAATGGCAGGCCCGGATGACGAAACCGAAGAGCGGGTTGTCGAAGAGCGAACGGCGCGCGATGAAGGAGATCTCGCGGGGCAGGCAAGATCCCAGCAGGGGCGGATCCAGCATGCTCTGGTGGTTCGAGGCGAACAGGCAGGCGCCCGAAGGCACGTTCTCCCAACCCTCGACCTCGAGGGTCGAGAAGACCTCGATGAAAGAACGCGCGCCGTGGTAGACGGCCTTGTAGATCAGGTTCTTCGAATCGAGGATCATCGGGGCGAAGCGGCCACCTTGATGAGCTCGCCGATCTGGGCGACGACGGCCTCCAGCGGCAGGTGCGTGTTGTCCACCCGGCAGGCGCCGTTCGGACAGACCAGCGGCGCCGTCTTGCGAGTCGCATCGAGATGGTCGCGTTGCGTCACCTGATCGGCCTGACCTTCCGCGGCCCGGCGCCGGGCCCGCGCGTCGGCGTCAGCTTCGAGGAAGACGCGGACTTCGGCGTCAGGCATCACGACGGATCCGATGTCGCGGCCTTCCATGACCACGCCGGCGAAACCTTGTTCGCTCGCGAGCTTCACCTGGGAGCGTTGGTATTCGAGGAGGAAGGTCCGGACGGCGGGAAGGGCGGCGATCTTCGACACGGCGGCGTTGACCTCGGTCGTCCGCAGATCGGCGTCGTCGGGGAGTTCGCCTGCCAGGGTAAGCGCCGAACTGTGCGCGCCTTGGCGGGCGATGATGCGTGAGCCGATGCGCAGTCCGGCCAGCGCGGCCTTCACGGAAGGCGCATCATCGGCCGAAGCACCGGCGAGGAGCACCGCGCGGGTCAGGCTACGGTAATGGGCGCCGGTATCCACGTGCAGCAGGCCGTGCGCCTGCGCGAGGCGGCGGCTGGTGCTTGATTTGCCGGAGGCCGCTCCGCCGTCGACGGACACGCGCACGAAGTTCGTGCGCAGGGCTTCGAGGGCCTGGAAGAAGCGGGGGAAGGTCTTGCCGGTGCAGGCGGGGTCTTCGATCGCGATCCAGGGGCGTCCGTCGCCGAAGAGGTCGAAGCTGCCGAGGATGCCGAAGCTCATCGCCATGCGGTGGTCTTCGTAGGTGCGGATCAGGACCGGGCCGCCTGCGGCCGCCTGACGCAGGGCGGCCTTGCCCGGGAAGACCGTCAGCGATGAGAGCGATTCGTCCGCGCGGAGCTGCGCCGAAGTGGGTTCGACCTTGATGCCGAGCCGCTCGAGTTCGGTCGCCATCGCCAGCACGCGGTCGGTCTCCTGCTTGCGCGTATGGGCGATGCCGCGGATCTTCACCGGGCCGTCCGCCAGCGTCGCGACGGTGGCCAGCGTGAGGAAAGTATCGGAGAAGGCGTTGAAGTCGAAGTCGCCGGCGCGGATGCCGGTCCACGATTCGCACACGAGCGCGCCGGCGGACGGACGCAGGTGCGCGCCGCAGGCCGCCGCCACTTTGGCGAAGGCGGTGTCGCCTTGAAGTCCGCCGTCGGCGTAGCCTTCGAGGCGGACCGAAGCGCGCGCGCCGGTGACGGCGGGCAGGGCGATGAAATAGCTCGCGGCCGTGGCGTCGGGTTCGATCGCGTAGCTCGCCTGCGCGGCGTAGGCGCCGGGTGCGGCGCAGGTCCAGCCGCCGTCGGCGAGACGGGTCAGCGGCCGCCCGAATTGTCCGCACATGCGCGCGGTCATCTCGACGAACGGTTCGGAGACCGTGGAGCCTTTCAGGCTCACCGAAGCGTCGGCCGAAAGCGGCAGCACCATGAGCAGGGCGGAGAGCAGCTGGGACGAGGCCGAGGCATCGACTTCGAGGCGGCCGAGCTTCCCTGTGGTATGGAGCGTGAACGGGAAGCCGTCGGCGTCCGAGCCGGATGGCGAGACCGCGCGGCAACCGGCGGCGCGCAGGGCGTCGAGCAGGCCGCGCATCGGGCGGGCGCGCATGGCTTCGTCGCCGTCCAGTTCATATTCGCCGCCCGGAGCGAGCGCGAGGAAGGCGGTCAGGAAGCGCGCGGCGGTGCCGGCGTTGCCGACGTGCAGCTTGGCGCGGGCGTTCGGGATCCGACCGCCGAGACCGCCGATCCGGATCGTGCCGGCGGCTTCGTCGTCGTCGACCGCGAAGCCCAGCGCGCGCAAGGCGGTGATGAGGATGCGGGTGTCGCGGCTGAACAGCGCGCCGGTGAAAGCCGTTTCGCCGGCGGCGAGCGCGGCCAGGATCAGCGCGCGGTTGGTGATGCTCTTCGAGCCCGGGACCTGGGCGATGCCGCGGGCGGGCGTCTGGAAGGGCCGGATGACGAGGGTCGGGCTCATTCGGGACGGTCCAGGTTCTGGCGGGCGATACGGGCTTCGGCGAGGAGACGGCGCAACGCGCCGGCGTCGTCCGCCTCGACGGCGGCGCGCAGTTCGGCCGCGCGGCGCTCGACGTCGCGCAGGCCGGCGGCGGTGTGACGGGCATTGGCGAGCATGATGCCCACCCAGAGGTTTTCTTCGCCGGCGGCGATGCGCGTCGTGTCGCGCAGGCCGGCGCCGACGGCGAAGCGGCGGAAGCCAGGTTGGTCCATCACGGCCAGCATGAGCGCCGATGCCGCGGCGTGGGGCACATGGCTGATCGCGGCCACGATTTCATCGTGCTTGGCGGCGTCGGTCTCATGGAGCACCGAACCTAGTTCCTGCCAGAAACGGCGGACGGCGGCCAGGGCCTGCGGATCTTCCGAGCCGGCGGGGGTCAGGAAGCAGACCCGGCCTTCGAAAAGCTGCGCCGAAGCATGCGCGGCGCCGGCCTTCTCTCCGCCGGCCATGGGATGGGCGCCGACGAACGGATTGGCGGCGGGCAGCCGGCGGGCGGCCAGGAGGATCGCGCTTTTCACGCTGCCGGCATCGGTGACCACGGCGCCCGGCGCGAGGCCCGGGGCGATGGCGAGGAAAGTCTCTTCCGCGGTGTCGACCGGGGTCGTGACGACGACCAGGTCGGCTCCGCGTACGCAGTCGGCCGGATTCTCGAACACTTCCGCAACGCCGAACGACCGCAAGGTCTCCCGTGATCGCGCCGTGCGTGACCAGCACGCGAGCGAACCGGCCAGACCCTTCCGCGCCGCCGCGAGGAGGATGGAGCCGCCGATGAGGCCGGCGCCGACGACGGCGATGCGCTGGAAGGAAGCCATTTCCAAGGTTGAAGGGGGTTCTTTGATGAACCAGAGTAGCCAACCATTAAAGCAAACAAACCGCCAGCGACAAAGTTGTCGGTCTGCCCATGAGCACCGGCCCACGACCACCCAGACCCGATTTCGTCCCCGCCGCCGATCCGCGGGCGCAGCGCGGGCGTTTCTCCTTCGAGGTCCTCTGGCTCCGGCTGAGGCTGCCCCTGCTGCTGCTGGTGTTCGCCGCCCTGGGCGTCGCCTCGTTGCTGCTCTATACCGCCGAACGCCGGACGACCCGCCAGTCCGAACTGACGGTGTCGGCCGCCGACGCCGAGGTCCTGCGCCAGCGATCGCTCGCGGCCGAAGCCGCTTTCGAGAAGGTCCGGCAAGAGCGCTTCGAACTCACGGATGAGGACATCCGTCTGTTGGAACAGGCCCTGCAGGCCCAGGAGGAGTATCTTTCCGCCCGGATGTCCGTCGGCACCGAGGATCCGCGGATGGTATCCCTCCGCCGCCGGCTTCATCTTCTCCGCGGAGAGCGCCTGCGCCAGGAATCTCTCGACCTCGAGGCCTCGGCGCTCGGCCTGGCGAAGACCGATGAAGCCGGCGCCGCCGATCGGCTTCGCCGCGCGGTCGCCTGCGAACAGGAGATCACCGACCGCTGGCAGTTTTCCGGCCTGGCCGACTCCGGCCGGCGCGCCTTGCTGGACACGCGTCTCCGCCGCCTCGAATCTTCGGCGCTCTGGCAGAAGGGTCGCGCCTGGGAAGCCGAGGCGGAAAGGTCCTTCGCCGCCGGCCGTTACGCCGAAGCGGCGGAGCGCTTCACGCTGGCCATCGAAGCCGAGAACCAATTCCTTGGAAGTTATCGCGACGTGCGAGACACCGCCTTCGGTCGCGCCGAACAGCTGGCCATCCGCCGCGAGACCGCCGCGTCCGGGCTCCTCTGGGAAGAAGTGCGCCGCCATCAGGCCGGCGCCGAATCCGCCGAAGCCAGGTCGGACTGGGCCGGCGCGACCCGGAGCTGGCAGGAAGCCGTCGATGCGTTCGCCCGACTGCTGACCGCCCATCCGCGTAGCCAGTTCGCCGACCGCGCGAAGGAAGCCGTGATGGCGACGCGCCTGAACTTCGCCCGTTTCCACGATGACATCGTGCGCGTCCGCGCCGAGGCCGCTCGGCTCCGTCAGGTGCTGCGATCCCGTCAGGCCGACGACGCGCTCCGGCTCGCGGAGAGCGTCCTCGTCGACGCCCGTCGTCTCGCCGACGCGGGGACCGGCGTGTTCCGTCCCGACGATGAAGAACGTCAGGAGCTGGAATTCATCACGAGCCACGCCGCCATGATCCGCGGCTATCTGCCGGAAGCCGACCGCCACCTGCTCCCGGTGAAGGGGCTCCCCGTCCGCATGTATCGGACCGAGGTTCCGCAGGGCCTCTACGCTTCGCTGATGGAGTCCAATCCGAGCGCCTTACGCCGTGAAGCCAACCCGGTCGAATCCGTCGCCTATGCCGACGCCGAGCTCTTCGCCCGGCGCTTGGGCTGGATCCTTGGCGCCCGGGCGCGCCTGCCGACCGTCGCCGAGTATGCGGCCGCGGCGGGCGATCTGTCCAAACCGCTTGGCTCCGAAATCGCCTGGACCGCCGCCAACACCGATGGCGTCTCCGCCCGGCCCGTCGGCACCGCCCGCTCCGGCCCGAATGGCTTTCATGACCTTATCGGCAACGTCGAAGAGTGGGCCTCCGCGGCGGAGGCGGAAACCCGGGCGCCGGCCATCGGCGGCAGCGTGGCCGGCATCCCGCCCGCGGGGCTGCCTGTCCGGCCGGTCTACAAGCGCGAGAAAAGCCGCACGCTCGGCTTCCGTATCGTCATTGAATAATATTCCGGGGTGGCTAATCATCCCCCGACCCCATGGCCAGCCCCGCCTCTCGCCTATCTCGGGCCGCGATATTCCTCGCGGCCTACGGCCTGCTGGCCGTGCTCTCCCTCTGGGCCGCCTACGAGCTGCGCTTCGTCGGCGCCGATGAGCCGACCACCGCGGAGCAGCTCGCCTTCCAGTATTACCTGGTCGACCAGCGTCCGCTCGCGCTGCTGTGGCTGGTGCCGCTCAAGCTCCTCCTGCTGGTCGCCTGGGGACAGTTCCGCGGCGTCCTCTATTATTTCCGCCTGCCGGACGCCCTTCGCATGGTCTTCGCGCTGGCGGCCGCGACCTTGGTCGCGTTGGCGCTGCCGCGCCTGCTCGGCGCTGCCGCGGCGGGAGAGATGTTCCGGCTGCCGCGCGGCGTCGCCCTGATCGACTTCAACCTGTCGCTGGTGCTGTTCATCGGCTTCCGCGTCTCCGTGCGGGCCGTGCGCGAACGTTTCTCCACGGTGGTCGGCTCGGCCCCGGGCGTGGTCGAGCGCATCGCCGTCGTCGGCGCCGGCCAGACCGGCGCGCAGCTGGTCGCCGATCTCCTCGGCCGCCGCGGCCATGGCCTCGAGCCGGTCTGCTTCCTCGACGACGACCCCGCCAAGCACGACCTGCATATCCACGGCGTTCCCGTGGTCGGTTCGCCGGCCCGCATGGGCCAGCTCGCCGATAAATACGGCGTGACCGAGATCATCCTCGCCTTGCCGTCCACCAGCGTCCGCCGCATCCGCGAGGTCAGCGCGCTCGCCGCCGCCAGCAACCTCCGCGTGCTCGTGGTCCCCTCGATGACGGAGCTCGCCGGCGGACGCGTCCGCGCTTCGGACATCCGGCCGATCTCGGTCGAGGACATCCTCGGCCGCCCGCCCGTGCAGCTCGACGACGCCGCCATCGCCGCGATGGTCAAAGGACGCGTCGTGCTCGTCACCGGCGCCGGCGGCAGCATCGGCCTCGAGCTCTGCCGGCAGGTCGCGGCCCACGGACCGTCGCGCCTCCTGCTGCTCGACCAATGCGAGGTGCTCCTCTACCAGGCCGAACAGGAGCTCATCGCCGCGGGCCACGGCGCCCTCATCACGCCCGTCGTCGGCGACGTCACGGACGTTGCCCGGATGACCGAAGTCTTCGGCGCGCATCGTCCCAGCCTCGTGCTCCACGCCGCCGCGCATAAGCACGTGCCGATGATGGAGGCCCAGCCCGGCGAAGCGCTGAAGAACAACGTCGAAGGCACCTGGGTCGTCGCCAGCCTCGCGGCCGAACATGGCGCGGAGAAGTTCGTCCTCATCTCTTCGGACAAGGCCGTCAACCCGACCAACGTCATGGGCGCGAGCAAGCGGCTCGCCGAACTCATGCTCCGCGCCCTCCAGGCCCGCGCCGGCGGCCGGACGAGTTTCATGGCGGTCCGTTTCGGTAACGTCCTCGGCTCCTCCGGCTCGGTGATCCCGATCTTCCGCCGGCAGATCGCCGCGGGTGGCCCGGTCACGGTCACGCACCCCGACGTGAAACGCTACTTCATGACCATCCCCGAGGCGGTCGGCCTCGTCCTCCAGAGCGCGACGCTCGGCCAGGGCGGCGACATCCTCGTCCTGGAGATGGGCGAGCCGCTCAAGATCATCGACGTGGCCCGCCAGCTCATCGAACTCAGCGGCCTCCGTCCGGACGCCGACATCGAGATCCGGATCATCGGCTTGCGACCCGGCGAGAAGCTCGTCGAGGAGCTCAAGTGCGCCGGCGAGCAGTTCCGGCCGACCGCGCACCCTCGGGTCTTTCGTTTCGTGGCCGCCGGCGATTCCGCGCTCCCTCCTGACACCCTACGCGCCCAGGTCGCCGACCTTTTGCGGTTGGAACCGGCCGCCTGCAAGCTGGGCATCCGTCGGCTTGTCCCCGAATACGTCCCTTACGCGGAGTAGTTTTTTCGCTTCGGGCTTCACAGGCGGGGGAGCGTCCGACACGCTTCGGCCATGGCTCGCGCGCTTTCCTCCGCACCTCAGGTCGGCATCATCATGGGATCCCAGTCGGACTGGGAGACGATGGTCAACGCCGCCGACACCCTCAAGAAACTCGGCGTCGCCTTCGAGGCCGAGGTCGTCAGCGCCCACCGTACGCCCCTCAAGCTGAAGGACTACGCCCTGGCCGCCCGTCGCCGCGGGCTCAAGGTCATCATCGCCGGCGCCGGCGGTGCCGCCCACCTGCCCGGCATGGTCGCCGCGATGACCTCGTTGCCCGTCATGGGCGTGCCCGTGCAGTCGAAATCCCTCGACGGCATCGACTCGCTCCTCTCGATCGTCCAGATGCCCGCCGGCATCCCCGTGCACACGTTTGCGATCGGCCGCGCCGGCGCGATCAACGCCGCCCTCGGCGCCGCCGCGGTGCTCGCCCTGTCCGACGCCAAGCTCGCCCGGAAGCTCGATGATTACCGCGCGGCGCAGACCAAGGCCGTGCTCGATAACCCGATTCCCGGCCGCAAGGGCAAGCAGCGCTGAGCCATGGAGCGACCCCTGCAGCCCGGCGGAACCATCGGCATCCTCGGCGGCGGCCAGCTCGGCCGCATGTCGGCGATCGCCGCCCGTCGTCTCGGCTATAAGGTCCGCACGTTCGATCCTTCCGCCGGCGCTTGCGCCGCGGCGATCGCCGATGAGCACGTCACCGCCGATTGGAGCGACACCGCCGCGCTCGCGCGTTTCGCGCAGGGTTGCGGTCGGGTCACGCTTGAATTCGAGAACATCCCGCCCGCGACGGTCGATTTCCTCGCGAAGTCCTTGCCCT
>JACCEB010788202.1_pt1 | contig 15105 bp, 12 predicted proteins | sample 7454761 | NCBI WGS metagenome assembly JACCEB01 (sample SAMN15323454, study PRJNA562643) | freshwater metagenome | isolation source: river surface water | place: USA:Blue River Watershed | collected 2017-08-18 | reverse complement strand
CGTTCATCGTGCCTTGGCCTCCGGGCGGCACAGCAGACGCCACGATGCGCGCACTCGCCCAGGCCTTGACACGCGAACTCGGTCAGACTGTTGTTGTGGAAAACAAAGCAGGCGCGGCGGGCATGATCGGCGCCAAAGCACTTGCGACGGCGAAACCCGATGGCTATACGATTGGTCAGATTCCTCTCTCGATCACACGCTTTTCGCAACTCGGTTCGGCTCAAATTGATCCCGCAAAAGACTACACCTATCTGGCCAGAACCTCAGGCCAGACCTTTGGTATCGTCGTGCGCCCTGAGTCGCCTTTTAAATCGCTGAAAGAACTCGTCGAGTTCGCTAAAAAGAACCCTGATCAACTGACCTATGCGACCTCAGGCATCGCCGGGCAGACACATGTCGGCATGGAAGAATTCGCCATGGCGGCAGGCATTCAATTACGTCACATCCCCTACAAAGGCGGCGCACCCGCACTGCAGGCATTGTTAGGCGGCCAAGTCGACATGCTCGCGGACTCGAGTGCCTGGGCACCTCAAGTCGAGGCCGGTAAGCTTCGACTTTTGGCCACCTGGGGAGAGGATCGTCTCAAACGCTTCCCAAACGTCCCCACCCTCAAAGATCTTGGCTACCCCGTGGTCACAGACGCTCCCAACGGTGTGGGTGCTCCAGCCGGACTGGATCCCGCAATTGCCAAAAAGCTCGGAGAAGCGCTCGCCAAGGCAGTCCAGAGCAAAGAGTTTCAAGAGGCCTGTGATCGAATTGATGCGCCCGTGCTCTATTTGAATCCCGAACAATATCGCGCCTACATTATGGAAATATATAAAAAAGAGGGCATCTTGATCGAGAAACTCCAACTCAAGAAACTTCTGGCGGGTTAATCACATGACTGCATCACCCTCTTCTTTGATCCGCTTACATCCCTCGGACAACGTCCTGATCGCCCGTGAACCCCTGACCCTTGGCGCACAAATCGCGCACAATGACCAGACATTCAGACTTCGGGCCCAGGTACCCGCAGGACACAAAATCGCGGCATGTGCCATCGCAAAAGGTGAGACTGTACGCAAGTACGACACACCCATAGGCGTGGCGACGCGTGACATCGAGGCGGGTGATCATGTGCATAGCCACAATATTGCTTTGAGTGATTTTGGACATACCCATGAGTTCGGGCGCGATGTCATCCCCGTGGACTATGTGCCAGAGAGACAGCGTGCGACTTTTATGGGCATCAAACGTCCCGATGGTCGTATTGCCACACGCAACTTTATTGGCATCCTATCCTCGGTCAATTGCTCTGCCACTGCGATCCGCAAAATCGCTGAGTGGTTTACACCTGAGCGGCTGGCGCCATTCCCCAATGTCGATGGTGTAGTCGCCTTTCCACAAACAACAGGCTGTGGGATGTCTTCGCCAAGCCTTCATTTTGATGTCTTGCGCCGGACGCTAGCGGGCTACGCGCGTCATCCCAACCTGGCGGGTGTCTTGATCGTCGGTCTTGGCTGTGAGCGAAACCAGGTCGCCGATCTGGTTGGCTCGCAGCAACTCGACATCGGACCGACTCTCCAGACTCTCGTCATGCAAGAGGTTGGCGGCACCCGCGTCACCATCGAAGCAGGTATCCAAGCTATTCAAGCAATGCTGCCTCAAGCAAATGCCGTCAAACGCGAGCCTTGCAGTGCCAGCCATATCAAAGTCGGTCTCGAGTGCGGCGGATCGGATGGCTTCTCGAGCATCACCGCCAATCCCGCACTCGGCGCAGCCATGGATATCCTCGTCAGGCATGGTGGCACTGCCATTCTCTCCGAAACGCCCGAGATCCATGGCGTGGAGCACATGCTGACACGTCGCGCGGTATCGCCCGCCGTCGGACAAAAACTCCTCGATCGCATCTCTTGGTGGGAAGAATACACACGCGGACAAAATGGACAGTTCAATGGTGTAGTTGCCCCAGGAAATATGCAGGGTGGTTTGGCCAATATTTTTGAAAAGTCCCTTGGGTCCGCCATGAAAGGCGGCAGCACCCCCCTGCAGCAGGTCTACGAATACGCCGAACCCATCGATCAATCCGGCTTTGTCTTTATGGATTCTCCCGGTTACGATCCCTGTGCCGTCACTGGCCAGATCGCCAGCGGCGCCAATATCATCTGCTTCACGACCGGCCGAGGATCAATGTTTGGCTCCAAGCCCTCACCGACGATCAAGCTTGCAACGAACACACCGATGTTCAAACGACTCGAAGAAGACATGGACATCAACTGTGGCCGTATTCTTGATGGTGAGCTCTCTGTGCAGGAAATGGGCCAAGTCATTTTTGAGCATATTCTGGCGACCGCCTCTGGAGAAAAATCCAAGAGTGAGTTGTTAGGTCTGGGTGATAATGAGTTTGTCCCCTGGCACCTGGGGATTGTGAGCTAAAAGTACTGTTAAGCAACTGAAAACTCAGACTGAGGACATAACAATGATGCAATCAACCCGTCAGTGGTGGTCTTCAATTCTCCTGAGTCTGGGAGCTTTGTTTTTAGGCACTGCCCAGGCAGAGGTCACTGTTGTCATGATCAGACATGCGGAAAAACCTGCCGAAGATCTCGGTCAACTCGAGTGCAAAGGACTCAATAGAGCGTTAAAACTCGGCCCCTTGCTCACCTCGCGTTTTGGCAAAGCCGATATCGTGCTCGCACCTAATCCTGCCGTCAAAATGACAAAGGGCTCATCCGCCTGGAATTACGTTCGACCACTCGCCACCATTGAACCATACGCAATTAGAAATGGACTCCCCGTCAATACAGAATTTGGCTGGAATGACCCCGCGGCTGTCGTGAATTTTTTACTGGCGCGCCAGCAAGGTCTTGTGGTCGCGGCGTGGGAGCATCACATCATTGGTGAAATCGCCAATCAGCTCGTGAAACGGCTGGGCAGCGATCAAAAAATACCTGAATGGCACGGCGATGACTTTGACTCGATCTTTGTCTTTAAGATTGATGCCTCAACATCGCCAAAACCGACGCTGATCTCCTTTGCAAAACTACAGCAAGGATTGAATGGTCAATCATCGAGCTGTCCGCAATAACTAACAGTCATTCTGCTGTATCAGCAGCAGCCGCTCATCAATTTTTGATGGCGACGCCCATTGTCGCAAAATACTTTTTGTACCATTCGGTTTCAGCTTTCAGCTGAGCGGCCAGCGCCTTGCTATCCTTGAAATCGAACGGCAAGTAGTTGCGTTTGAGCATTGCTTTGAACTCATCAGACTGTACAACTTGAGTGAAGGTATCCTCAAGTTTTTTGAATACATCGGGAGGCAAGCCTTTGGGTACCGCGACAAAAATTCCCACATCAGGCGGATAGTCCCAGTCGCAACCGATATCTTTGAGCCTCGGAACATTGGGGAAATTTTGATCTTTCTCGCGTTGAAAAATAACGAGTTCGCGTAAGACGCCATCGTTGACGAGTGGTAAATGAGAGCCCGAACCTGCGGTGAAATCAACGTGATTACCCATCAGCATGGTGTTAGCCTTGGATCCTCCTTGCGTCGGAATCATCTTGAAATCGAGTCCCTTGCATTTCATGAGTGCCGCCACACCCATTTGCTGTGAACCCACCGCGATGCCCCCTGCTCCCGCCACCGCATATGACATACCTGGCTTGGACTTGGCGTACGCGATGAACTCATCGATTGTTTTCCAGGGTGAATTGCTATTCACAACAATCGAACCATTATGGAAATAGCTGTACTGCAACATACCGACGACATTCTTCGGATCGTAGGAGACCTTCATGATCATCGGACGGCTGGTGATCGCAGCCGTAGAACCAACCAAAACGGTATAACCATCCGGCTTTTTCGATGCCAGCAAACCGGTCGAAACCGTACCGCCACCACCCCCTTTATTTTCCACAGTGATCGGCACACCAAGAATTTTTTCCGCGCCAGCCGCCAATGTTCGCGCCGAAATGTCTGTGGTCGCCCCCGCCGCATAGGAAACAATCATCGTGATGGGTTTGTCGGGAAACGTCTGAGCCTGAACAAGCCCCGTCGCGACAGTGGATAGGATGAATGCACCCGATCCAATGGTTTGCCTGATAGTCATTGAAGTCTCCTGATAATTTTTATAGGAAGTAATCAAGCTTTGACCTACTGTAGACCAACCTGCCCTCTGCGACAAGCATAAGTCATGCAGATGGATTAGCATTGAACAAAATTCAAACAATACCTTCGGAGACATCATGAAAGCATTCGAGTTGCGTTACAAATTATGTAAATTACTTAGCCTGTCAGCGCTGTTTTTTGCCCTATCACCTGCCTCCTCACATGCACAGCCCCAGTCTCAAATCAACAAACCCATCCGTCTGATTGTCCCCTACGCGCCTGGTGGAGCAACGGATGCACTCGCACGTTTGGTTGCACCCTATGTTGGAGAGGAGTTCGGCCAACAAGTGGTGATCGAAAATCGCCCAGGCGGCGGCAGCACGATCGGTACATTGGCCGTGGCTAAAGCCGAGCCAGATGGTTTGACGATCGGCATGATTGATGCCGCCTTCATCACCAACCCAAGCCTGATTGCCAAGCTCCCTTATGACACGCTCAAGGATTTCGCGCCGATTGTGTTTGTCGCGAAATCGCCGCTTGTGCTGGTAGTGAACCCCTCAATACCCGCCCAAAACATTAAAGAATTTGTGGCTTATGCCAAAGCCAATCCTGACAAGGTCACCTTCGGCTCTGCAGGTCAGGGCACTGGTGTGCACCTTGCCGCCGAACAGTTTCGGGCACATGCTGGCGTACCGATGCTTCACGTGCCATTCAAAGGAACCGGCGAAGCGGTCACGCAACTTGTAGGCGGTCAGATCACGGCGATTTTCTCGACACAAACAGGCGCAAAATCCATGATCGATGCCGGTCGCTTGCGAGCGCTCGCCATCACGAGCCAGAAACGCAGTGACCTGCTGCCAAATGTGCCGACATTCGCCGAGTCTGGCTACAAAGACGTTGATGCCAGCACGATCAACGGTTTAATCGCACCCAAAGGTACACCTGACGCATATATCCAGCGTGTGAATGCCGCCATTAATCGGGCGCTTAAAAATCCGGCTTTGATTGCAAGACTCGACCAACAAGGATTCGTGATTGCGGGTGGAACGCCCCAACAATTTGCCGAATGGATTCCGAAGGAAATCGGCAAGTGGGGGAAAATCATCAAAGACGCCAACATCCAAGCTCAATAGGCACATATTATGACCATACGCAGTGTTGATACGATCGCCTTGAATCTCCCTTTTGAAATCTACGGTCCACGCCCTAAATTTGCAGGGCTGGATCGTTCGATGGAAATCCTTTTAGTACGTGTCGAAACAGACTCCGGTATCGTGGGTTGGGGAGAAGCGTTTGGCTACGGCATCTGGCCCGCCACGCGCGCAGCGATTCATGCCATGGTCGCTCCTCTGGCAATCGGTCGTGACGAGCGCGATATCGGTGCACTCATGAACGACTTGAATCGTAAACTGCACATCGTCGGGCGCACAGGCCCGCTAGTCTATGCGCTCGCAGGTCTGGACATCGCACTGTGGGATATTGCCGGCAAGGCTGCCAATCAACCTTTGCATGCCCTATTGGGCGGTGCGCACCATCACAAACTCCCCTGCTACGCGAGCTTGATGCGCTATACGGATCCCGCGCTCGTCGCTGAGAACTCTGCCCGCGTCATCGAGCGCGGCTATGGTGCCGTCAAACTTCATGAGCTTGGTGTCGAACACATTCAAGCCGCGCGCAATGCGATCGGACCTCGTATCGGTCTGATGATGGATGTGAATTGTCCATGGACGATCGACGAGGCGCTTAAAGTTGCCGAGGCCGTTCGTCCCTACGATTTGATGTGGTTTGAGGAGCCGATCTGGCCTCCAGAGGACTTTGAAAGCTTGGCCCAGGTGCGTCAACGCAGTGGACTCAAAATTGCCGCGGGAGAAAATGCAATGAGTCCAAAGAACTTTGAGCAAATGTTCAAGGCTGGTGCAGTCGATATCGCTCAGCCAAGTGTCACTAAAATTGGTGGTGTCTCAGCCATGATGGAAGTCATCGGTTTGGCCCGCAAACATGGGGTGTCGATTGCACCGCACTGTCCGTACTTTGGGCCTGGATTACTGGCCAGTATGCACATCACCGCCACCCTGGCCGAGTCCACCATGATCGAATATTCATTTGCTGACCTGGGCGCCAATCCACTGGGCGACGCCATCGAGGTCAAGAATGGCTTTTTAGATGTCCCGACAGGACCAGGACTTGGCAGGGATCCAGATCCGGAGATCCTTAAACGTTTCAGTGTTTAAAGGCGTAAAAAAAGAAACCTGCTCTCGCAGGTTTCTCTTCACTTAAAAAATCGCTACCAGGTAGCAGCTATTCAATTTATTCGACTTTGGCGCCAGAAGCTTCAACAACTTTTGCCCACTTAGCTGTTTCCGCGGCAATGACTTTTCCGAAATCCTGAGGTGTTCCAGGAATTGGTACACCACCCAATTCAGCCAAGCGCTGCTGCATCTTTGGATCTGCTAAAAGTTTATTCACCGCGGCATTGATTTTATCGATCGCTGCCTGAGGTGTATTTTTAGGCATACCGATACCAAACCAAGCTGTTGCTTCGTAGCCAGGAACGGTAGCGCCCACAGTTGGAAGATCAGGCATGGAAGGCTCGGCGGCAGCAGAAGTCACTGCCAGCGCACGAATACGGTTGCTCTTGATGTGTGGAACCGATGATGGCAAATTATCGAACAGCACATCAACCTGACCCGCAGTCAAATCAATCAATGCCGGACCCGCGCCTTTGTATGGCACGTGCAGCATATTGCAGCCGGTCATGAATTTGAAGAGCTCGCCGGACAAGTGCACCGAGGTGCCGCTACCCGAAGAGGCCATATTCACCTTGCCAGGATTGGCTTTGCAATAAGCAATAAACTCAGCCACAGTTTTCGCCGGGACAGAGTTGGAAACGACCATCACGTTCGGCGTGCGAATCAGACCTGCAACAGGCGCGATATCGCGAATGAAGTTATACGAAAGTTTCTTGTAAAGCGATGCGTTGATTCCGTTTGCGGGATTCACCAGCAACATCGTATAGCCGTCTGCGGGGGAGTTGATCACAAACTCAGTACCGATATTGTTTCCGCCGCCAGGCTTATTTTCCACGATCACTTGCTGACCGAGGGACTCTGACAAACTCGCCGCGATGATGCGAGCCAACACGTCAGTTGTTCCACCTGGTGGATAAGGGACAACCCAACGGATGGGCTTGTTTGGATATTCCTGCGCGAAGCTCACGCCGCAAGCTCCGGCGAAAATGACACCAATCATGGCAAAGATACGAGCAATACGAAGCATTCAGATCTCCTGTGATTTTTATGAGCGAATGGATACGCCGTGCAACATCGTACTGGGTTTTTATCAATTTGAGACCCTTTAAAACTAAATTTTTCTTATTCAGATCACATACCCCTACTCAACACACACCATTCAACGAAATATCCCCACCCTCAATCATCCCTTCGCAAAATACGAAGACCTCCGTCCAAACAACAAATGGACGGCCCCGCCCAAGCTCGGTAAATTTTGAGCATGGAAAATATTCAAACTTCGCACACCACTGCTGCCCCAACAAGCGCAGGACCACTCGTCGGGGTCAAAGTCCTCGAACTGGGACAACTGATCGCCGGACCCTTCGCAGGCAAAACACTTGCGGATTTCGGCGCCGAAATCATTAAAGTCGAATCACCCGAAGCGGGAGACCCCTTGCGTAAATGGCGCCTCCTGAAAGAGGGAACCTCGATTTGGTGGCAGGTACAGTCACGCAACAAGCGCTCCCTAGCGTTGGATTTGAGAAGCCAGGAAGGCCAGGATATCGTGCGCCGTCTGGCCAGCGAAGCCGACGTGCTCATTGAAAACTTTCGACCTGGCGCCATGGAAGGATGGGGACTCGATCCCGAGGATCTGTTGAAAGCAAATCCTGGACTGATTGTGCTGCGCGTCAGTGGTTACGGTCAGACTGGCCCCTACAAAAATCGACCCGGCTTTGGCGTCGTGGCCGAGGCCATGGGTGGCTTGAGGCATCTAACCGGAGAACCCGGCCGCGTACCCGTCCGGGTCGGCGTCAGCATCGGCGACACCCTGGCAGCTTTGCATGGCGTGATCGGTATCCTGCTCGCGCTGCATCACAAAAAGAATACCGGCGAGGGACAAATCATCGATGTTGCCCTCTACGAAGCAGTCTTTAACTGCATGGAAAGTTTGCTTCCCGAATACAGCGCCTTTAACGCCATCAGAGGCGCGGCTGGAAGTGCTCTGCCAGGCATCGCCCCGACCAACGCCTATCTGTGTCGTGATGGTGGTTACGCACTGATCGCAGGCAATGGCGACAGTATTTTTCGTCGTCTGATGATCATGATCGGACGTCCCGATTTAGCGCAGGATCCATCTTTGGCTAATAACGATGGTCGCGTGGCCCGGGTACAAGAGCTCGATGAAGTGATCGGCGCATGGACGATCCAGCGCACCGTGGACGAAGTCCTTCAGGCGCTCGAGGACGTCAGTGTGCCCTCAGGTCGTATTTACACCATTGAAGATATCGCCAAAGACCCTCATTACCTGGCTCGTGGCATGCTCGAATCGATCGAACTCAACGATGGCAGCAAAGTTCTGGTGCCGGGCATTGTCCCCAAACTCTCGAAAACGCCCGGTCAACGTCACCGTCTCGCCCCCTCTCTGGGTCAAGACTCAGAAACCATCCTCAAAGAAGTCGGTCTGACGGACCACCAGATTCAGCAACTGATTGAGCGTGGCGTCGTCAAGGAAACAAGCTAAGGGAGAAAAAGCGAAGAGAACAACCAAAGAGAACAGGTAGAATGAATCTTAACAAGACATTCTTCATACGGACGGAGCATGAAAAATCCTCCTGCGAACCCTGCAAATCGAGCGCTCTCGTCCGTCTCCTTTAATCTCACCCGCTTTGATTTACTCTCCATTCGACTGGCCGTTTCTTGCGCCCAACATGGCAGCCTGACCGTCGCGGCACGCGAATGCAACATCGCACTTGCCGCAGCGAGCCGTCGCATCAAAGAACTCGAAGCAGGCCTGGGCCTTCCTCTCTTTGAACGCCGTCCGACAGGACTGATTCACACTTCAGCCACAAGTCCTTTTCTCAAGCACGCCTGGGAAATGCTGGGTGCCCTCTATGGCTTGGAATCTGAACTTTCTGATCTCAAGGAGGGAATTTCAAGACATATCAAAATTTGCGCGAGCTCAGCCGCGATCAACCAGTTTTTACCCCCGTTGTTGGCGAACTGGCAAAAAAATCATCCTCAAGTCCAAATCGATATTGAAGAGCAAGTTTCTGCTGCCGTTCTGATGCGTGTCCTTGAAGGACGCGCCGAAGTTGGCGTATTTGTCGAAGGCCCTGAGACACACGGTCTGCGTACCTGGCCATTTCGCGAGGATGAACTGGTTGTGGTCTGTTCACGCGCCCATCCTCTGGCTGCCACGCCTGCACGCACGCGTCTGGATTTTGATTCATTGCTGAGCGAGCAATGGATCAGCTTGGGTTCGGGTGCCGCGATGCTCCACGAGCAACAGCGAGCCGCCATGACGCTGGGTAAACCCCTGAAGATTCGCATGTATCTGCGCAGCTTCGATTCGATCTGCCACATGGTCGAAGCCAATCTCGGCATCGCATTACTGCCTAAAACAGCCGTGGAGCCAAATCTTAAAACGATGAAACTCGCGTGGAGAAAGCTTAACGATCCGTGGGCAAAAAGAAAGATGCTGTTGGCGACCGCTCCCGGACCACAAACACCAGTCGTGCAACGGTTGATCGAGTTTTTAGGTGAGTCCGCACCATGAGGTCAAAAAGCTGTAGGAGCAGTAGCAGCAGCAATAGCAGCAGCAGGCTTGCAGCTCTCGTACTTGCCTCCGTCCTTTTCACCCTCGCCCTTCTGCCAGTGCTGACTCGTGCGCAGTCATCAAGTACGTCATCCTGGCAAAACATCACTCAACCTTTGGGCACTCTACTCATCAACCCACCGCAAACCGCTCTGCAAGTCAATCAGTACCTCAGCAGTCTGGATCCCAACATTACCCCTGCCACTTATCCTTTTGACGCAAGTATTGATGTCACCAAAATCCAGACGAGTCAGATGCTTTATTTTGTGCGGGTCTACGACGAAGCGTCCGGCTCCTATTCTGTCGGCAGCTGGATCATGCGCGCCTCGCAAGCCAGAGGACTGACACCCGCTCAAATCCGCAACATTCAGGCTCTCCCTGCGCTCCCGGCCAAATTCACACTCGTCAAAGTACCCGCCGGCATCATCATGTACACGGGCGTAGCCGCTCCTATCGCAGGCTGGGGCGATGGCGGCGCGACTCAATCCAAAATGATGGGACCGCCTTTTGTACCCCGATCCAATTTCATCAACCAGCAATTGATTGGCGATTGTTTTCTCTGCTATCGAACGCTGGCACCCACCGGAAATGCCCATCAGATCGGTGCCGCACTCGATCGCGGAACACCCCAACCCTATTCGAATCTCGATACGCTCTACGATAATCTGGATCTTCTCTACGCACCTGAGACTGCCGGACAGTTTCGTACCGCGCTCAACGCGCTCTCGGGCGAAGCCGCCACCGCGACCCAAAACATCGCGCTGGGCAACACTGCATCCTTTGTCGACGCGATTCGTCAAAATACGTTCAGCTGGCTCTTGCGAACGACCGGCACAGACAACACCCTCACCACATCAAACTCTGCTCTGTGGGCGAACTTAAAAGCAAACAGCTCGCTGCTCAGGGGCGACAATGACAGTGCGAGCGTCAACGCCTCTGGTGTCAGTCTGCAAGTCGGTCTCAACCGAAAAATTAGCCAAAATTTTTTGGCAGGCGTTGCTTTAGGTGGCTCTAACTCGAGCTTCTCAGTCAACGAACGTGCGAGTCAAGGAACGCTCAACGCCTTTAATGCCGCGATCTACGGCATCGCAAAAAGCGATAATGTCTACGTCTCGGGCACACTCGCCTACGCATTTTCCGGTAACGATCTCAATCGGGACGTGATCGTCAACGAACTCTTCAATCAACTCAAGGGTAGCTTTAACAGCCAAATCCTGAGCGCACGCCTTGAAGCTGGATACCTTGCCCGACTCGACAATATCAATGTGACACCCTATGCGGCCATCGAACCGAGTTGGCTCAGGCAAGGCAGTTTTAACGAAAGTACGCGCGGCACTCCAACGCCAACGGTGAATCTTGGCATGAACTATCAGTCTCAACAAATCACTTCCGTGCCCTTATCCCTCGGCCTACAACTCGACTCTGCACACGTTTTGAACAACGGCTGGACCCTGCGCCCGTCCATGCTCGTCGCTTGGATTCACGCTCTCAACCCAACACGGCAGGTCGATGCGTCCTTGCAAATGCTTCCCGCACAGAGCTTCACCGTCTATGGGGCCTCAGCGCCTAAAAATCTCGGACGTTTTGTACTTGGACTCGCGGGCACTCATCAGGCGGGCGTGACGAGCTATCTTGCTCTCGAAGCAAACGTTTCCAACCAAGGCCAAGCGCTCGGCGTCAAAGCGGGCGTGAACGTGCGGTTTTAATTTTCCGAGTTAATACGCCTAATACGCCTAATACGCCTGCTCCAACAATGCCTCGTACAAGTCCACCGTCATGACACGTGGGTTGGTCTTGTTCGCGTTATCCAGCATCGCCGCATGCGCAATTCCGTTCATCCTGTCTCGGGTTAATCCAAGATCTCGCAAACGTGGCGGTATGCCAAGCTCACTCACCAAGCCGGAGATTTTTTCTGGCAAGTGTAAGACTGACGAGGCGCCACACAATTCAGCGATCTTATGAGCTTTATCTCCCAAAGACTCAAGATTCAAACGCAACACATGCGGCAGCAAAATCGCATTCAAGGTTCCATGGTGATAACCCAACGCCCCTAAAGGATGCGCGCAAGCATGCACAGCGCCCATGCCTTTTTGAAAACACAATGCCCCCTCTAGAGAGCCCATCATCATGTGCCAGCGCGCTTGCCGATCATCACCGTGCTTCACCGCCTGACGAATATTGGAAAATATCCTTTGCATGCCATCGACCGCGATCGCATCCGCAGGTGGATTCACCGTTGCTGAACAATAGGTTTCCACACAATGCGCTAACGCATCCATGCCCGTTGTCGCTGTCACGAGCGGCGGCAGGCCGAGCGTCAACTCCGGATCGCATAACGCCGCAGTCACGATGGCGGGACAGCGAACACCCGCTTTGATGCCATGATCAAAAATGATCACCGCAGATCGCCCGACCTCGCTACCCGTTCCTGATGTCGTAGGTATCAAAATCAAAGGCGGTGTTGGACCCAGTGGCAACTCATCGGGATTACGGTTTGAATAATTCCACAAGGGTGGTGCATGCGTGGCCAATATCGCAATTGCTTTGGCCAAATCCAATGCCGCGCCACCACCAATACCGACGACGCCATCACATCTATAGGCATGAAAAGCCCGGGCACCCGCAATCGCAGAAGCTTCGGTTGGATTGGGCGGAACTTCACTAAACAAAGCCTGCGTCAAACCGGGCTCAAGCGACTCTGTCGCCTGCGCGAATACGCCCGCTGCGATGACGCCGCGATCAGTGACAAATAACGGTTTTGAACATTGCGCTGTCGCCATGACCTGCGGTAACAGCTTGCGTGCGCCAAAATCAAAATGAACAGGGGGACCAAATAGAATCAGGCTCATACAATGCGCACAATCTGTTTGCCAACGTTCGCGCCGTTGAGCATGTCAATAAAAGCTTGCGGAGCATTTTCCAGCCCCTCAGCAACCGTCTCGAGATGTTTCAGTTTCCCGGCACGGTATGCCTCCTGAATTTCCCTGGTGGCCTCGGGCCAGAGATCACGATGGTCGGACAAGACAAATCCATGCAATGACACCCGCTTGTTAAAAAACTCGCGATAGTTTTTGATCCCGTAAAGTTCAGTCGCGTTGTATTGCGATACCGTGCCACACAATGCCACACGGGCTCTTAAATTCAGCAAGGTCAATACATAATCGGTAATGGGGCCACCCACATTATCAAAATAAACATCGACACCCCCTGGGACGGCTTGAGCAAGATTTTTCTCAAACTCCGGGCTCTTGTAGTCGATACAGGTATCGAATCCCAGTTCTTTCACTACGATTTCACACTTGCGCGCTCCGCCTGCGATACCAACCGCCCGACAACCCCTCAACTTTGCTAACTGACCGACCACACTCCCAACAGCTCCCGAAGCCACCGAGACTAAAACAGTCTCACCGGCGACAGGTTTACCAAACGCCATCAATCCTACCCAGGCAGTCAACCCAGTCGAACCCAGAGCACCGAGAAAAGCGCTCAGTGGTTTGAAGCTTGGATCGATCTTCTGTAGCTCTTTCACGGGGGCCGCACTGACATCCTCCCAACTCATGCGGCCAACGACCCAGTCACCTACCTGAAGGCTATTGTCCAGACTTTGCACAACCTGACCAATGGTACGGCCCACCATCTTTTCACCAATTTGCATCACAGGTGCATAGGAGTCTTTGGCCTCCATCCGCATCCTGATGTAGGGATCAACGGACAGGTAGTGATTGCGGATCAGGACTTCGCCTGTTTTGATCGTTGGAATCGGACCCGACTCGAGCTTGAAACAATCAAGAGTCGGCATGCCCTCCGGACGCTTTGCATAAAGAATTTGACGATTCACTGCCGGAAGAGATGACATGACGTGTGCTTAACCCAGAGAAATATTGGCTGTACGGATGAGTTTTTCAAGAGAGGTTCTTTGCGCTTCGAGCCAGCTGGAAAACTGTGCAGGCGTGTTGACAACCAGAACCATCCCTCGGGAATCGATTGTTTTAATCACCGCAGGTGATTGTGCTGCTTTGGTTGTGGCAGCTTGCAAACCATCAATCGCCTGAACAGGCGTTCCTTTCGCGGCAAAGAATCCAAACCAGTCATCCATATCAAAGCCGGGATAACCTTGCTCGGCAATCGTAGGGATATCCGGATAACTCTTTGTCCGCTCCAGACTGGTCAAACCAAGAATGCGCGCCTTGCCAGCCTGAACTGCACTGATTGCTGTGGACAACGTCAATAAGGTCGAATCAATCTGTCCGCCCATCAGGTCACGTAAGGCATCCGCACCACCCCGGTATGGGGTGTGAATCAGCTCAATACCCGCAACCTGTTGAAACATTGCAATCGCCAAATGACCCATGCCACCTGATGGAGGTGTGCCACAGGTCACTTTTTTAGGATTGGCTTTCGCATACGCCACAAACTCTTTGAGGTTCTTTGCGGGAAAATTCTCCCTGACTGCTAGCACCTGCGGAACGCGTACCGCCAGGGACACAGGTACAAAAGACGTTTTGTAATCAAAGGCGATGTTCTTGAGCAAAACGGGATTGGTCAATTGATTGGCGGCATCCCATAAAAAGGTGTAACCATCCGCAGGCGCCTGAAGTACAGCTTGCGCGGCGATCATCGCGTTCCCGCCGGTTCGGTTTTCGACGATCACGGATTGTCCGATGACCTCGCCCAATGCGGCACAGATTGCTCTGGCCGAAGTATCCGCTGCACCTCCCGCTGAAAAAGGGACAATGACTCGGATACTTTTGTTCGGCCAGGCACCTTGGGCAAAGGCGTTTGCTCCAACCAATGGCGCAGCGATGGCGCCAAGACCAGCCTTTAGGATCGACCTGCGAATAAACAAGTTTCGACGACCCAAGTCACTCAGGATTTTTTTCACTATTGTCTCCAGATTGAACGATGGCGATCTAACGTCGCCTGTCTGATCCGGATACTACTACAAGGTGTTAACTCAACACCACAGGTCGATTCGATAGCTCGTTTTGATCCCCGTCTTTAATCGGAAAATGTTCCAGCAAGTGCTGTGTCACCGCTTGAATACCACTGAGCACACCGCCACGAAAATCATTCCCTCTAAAAGCGGCTTCCATCTGATGGCAGATTCGCGTCCACTCGGCATCTCCAACTTTGGCATGAATGCCGCGATCCGCGACAATCTCGACCGCGCGATCAGCCAGCAGCACGTAAAT
>JACCEB010000532.1_pt1 | contig 15111 bp, 6 predicted proteins | sample 7454761 | NCBI WGS metagenome assembly JACCEB01 (sample SAMN15323454, study PRJNA562643) | freshwater metagenome | isolation source: river surface water | place: USA:Blue River Watershed | collected 2017-08-18 | reverse complement strand
CAGAATTATTGTGTTTATTTTCTGGTACATATTTTATCATATGATTTATATTACAACATTTTCCTGGATTTTCACAACTATATTTTACATATTCTTTATTATCTAACTGACCCACATAATTGATATATATTAATTTTTGTAAATTAGTTTTTTTATTTTTAAAGAAAAAATTTACATAATAATTATTGTCTGCATTTGTTATATAACCATTCCATATACAACATTCATCTCCAAAAATTGATTTATCTATATATTTTGTAATTCTATTTAAATCACGATAGCTTAGTTTTTTTGAATAATATACATTCTTTCTTTGCTTATCTATAAGTTCATTTAATATATTGTTTTTTACCGACATCTCGAGATAATATATATTATATCCAGAATTTATTTAAAATATAAAATCTCAATATGTGTTATATTCTGATTTTTATTTAAAATTTATTTGAAATATAAAATCTCAATATGTGTTATATTCTGATTTTTATTTAAAATTTATTTGAAATATAAAATCTCAATTACATCAGGTATTTCATTATTCATCATATATATAAATCTTATATTTATACTATTATTACGATTATCTATATATTTTTTAATTTCAGATTCTTTATTTACTTTATTATCATATTGTAGACCTTTATCAAAAATATATATTGGTTTATTTATTTCATTATATATTATTATTGGATATGTATTAATATAACTTAATATGGTTAATTCAATTATACAATTAGTATTATATGATGTTGAACTTCCAAGTTTTATTATAAAATCATCAACTGTATGTTTCTTTTTAAGATTCATATATTTTTCTAATTCTTTAACCTTATTATTATTTTTCTTATTCTTTAACCAATCAATTATTGAACCTCTAAAATAATTAGATAATTCTGTTTGTAATGGAGAATAATATCCTAAATTTTTAACTTCTGGTTCATTATATTTGTTTTTAATCCAATAGTAACCATTAACATATGCTCTAAATATTGACATATTATTAATTATAATTTTTTGTATATAATATTCTTTCATATCAATTAATGGAAATTCTTGATTCAATTGCATATAATTTCCTTCAACTGTTGTTTTAATTTTCTTTTTTCCAATTGATGGAACATTTTCTGCACCAAATAATTCAGATAATACTTTTTTAACATTACTACCAGTGCTTCTTAAAATCTTTTGATTTTCACGTATTGTATATTTACTATAATCAACTATATCTGATACATAATAATTTTCTACTTTTAATATTTCAAAAGCTTTACGATCATTAATTGCTAATTCATCACTGATTTTATTAATAAATTTAATAATATTTTCTTTTGTTAATGACATATAACATCCTGTACGAGTCCAGTGGCAATGAGGATTTAAATTACATTCATCTTTATTTTCATGTATATTACATGTTTCACGATCATTATTTACAACATATGATTTAATATCTGGTTCTTCATTTGCTATGTGAATTAATTTATCATATTTTCCACCTTTTTGAATTTCTTCTCCAGCTGCATCTTCATCAACATCAATATCAGTTTCTACATCAACCATCACATTTTGTTTTTCTATAATTTTTTTATATTTATCATATAATTTTTTATCTACTAACTTATACAAAATAAGTCTTATATTTTGTGTTTTATCATTTATTGTGTATTTTTTGGTATCAATAATTTTTTGTATTTTTACTTTTAATGATTGATTTTCTATTCTATTTAAATAATTACTAAATTCTAATCTAAATAATTCATAACTTTCCATTTGAAATGAGTCTTTATTTACATTTGTTACTCTTTCATCAACTTTAATATTTGTTTTACGTTTAATAATATCATTATCTATTTTATCAATCAATGGAGCATTTTCATATTTTAATCCAAGTTTTTCAATCTGATCAATAAGAATTTCTTGTTCTTCTATTGGAATAACATCTAATGATTTTGTTACTATTGCATTTATTTTTAATTTATTTCCATTAGAACTGTTATAATAAACCATATATGGTTTAATTTCTAAATTATTTTCTGTAAGTTTATAAATTTCATTTAGATTTTGAAATGTATCTTTAAATGATTTGATATATTTCTCAAATGATTTTACAATTTGAATATTATAAATTGAACCAGATGGTCTTGTAGGAATTAATTGATTTTGTTCTGTTACAAAAAATTTACATTTATTTCTTGTGTCTATAATTTGATATTTAGGATGAAATTTCTTGTCTAATTTTTCAAGATAAAATAATACTTCTCTGGCTGTTGGTAATGATTCTCTATGTATTACAGCATCTAAAAATGAACCTTTACAATTTTTCTGATAAAATTCAGCTATATGTTTAATTATATTATCTTGTTTTGATTCATACTTATATATTTTAGTAGCATGTGTTGTTTTTTCATTTTCATCTTTCTTTTCTACAAGTACAATTGGATAATAATTTTTACCATCCTTTAATAAAATAATATTTTCTTTATCTGGTGAAGTAAGTGAATAATAATCTTCTATATTTCCACATAATATTTCAAAATCTTCTCTTACTTTTTCTTTTTCAAATGTTTTACTTATAATAATAGATTTTTTATTGAATATTATAATATTCATTCCATTTTTATGTAATGTTCCTGGTGCACATAATATATTATGCATTAAATCATAATCTAATACAGAATTTGTTTTTATAAAATTTATAAAATTATCTTTTGGACCAAATTGACTCTTGATATCACCATTATTTAAAGATGTATATATTTGTTCTGTGTAATCTTTTTCAATAATTGATATTATTTTTTGGATTAAATTTTCAACAGAAATATTAATACATGATGCAATAGAATTTAAAAATTGATATTTATCTTGATTTGAACCATATTTAAAAAAATATCCATTCTTTGTCTTTGAAAGATAATGTTGTTTAATATATTTGTCTTTATCAAGCATTGTATTAAAATAGAAATCTAAATATTTTGGTAACAAACCAAATCTACCGTCTTGAATTTTATTTGTATCTTGTAATATATATAATTGTTCTAATATATTTTTATCTTCATCTCTCTTTGTTAGTTCCTCTTTTTTAGTTTCTACACCTTGACAAGTCTTATAGAAATTTAATTTATTCTTATTTTGAGTTTGTGCTGGATCCTTCTTAAAACAACAAGGCATACAGTGTCCAAATGGATTTCTACATTTTGTTAAAAATCCTACATAAAAGTGTTCACCATTTTCTTCTGGGTCACATGCATAATGAATTTCATTTCCAGTTGGATTACCTTCTTCATCAAAATCAGCGAATTTTAATGTCTTTAAAACTACTTCTGTTTTTTTTCCTGATTTAGTGGATTTAACAAAAACTCTTTTTTCATATTCTCCTGTTTTCTTATTAAGTTTATACCCCTTCTTTAAAAGTTCTGACATATTTTTAGTATTGTATTGTTGGGGTCTACGTTTTTTACCATCACCACTATTTTGACAACATCTCGTCCATTGATTTTGTCCTTCCTCTGGTTTATACCCAATTCTTTCTTTATCTTTCTTTGCCATTTCTTTTACTATTTTTGCATCAGTTGTATAATTTACCAATTCCATAACCTTACTTCTACGTTTAGCAATCTTTGTAAGTTTTTTTAATTTTTCTTTTAATTCTTGTAATTCTGGTTTCTTTAAAAGATATGTTTCGGCGTATAAATATAAAAGTATATTCATAAATTGAATCATTCTATCTAATTGTTCTTTATCTCTAACACCTGATATACGTATTTTATAATTTTCTCTTTGTTTACCAATAATATCAATACTAATACCTGGTGATTTGTATTTTGGAACTGTTTCTAATTTTTTAAGAATTTTTCTTGATTTCTTTAAATATGGATATCTTTGTTTTATTTTTTGTACTTCTTCATCAGCTTTTTCTATAGTTATATTAAATTGTTTGCTTATCTCATTTATTAAAATATTATCGGTTACTTCATAGTTTCTTAAAAAGTATAATATACGTTGTTCTATTCTTGTTTGATTATCATATTTAGAAACTCTTTTATATCTTAAAAATGTACCAAATTTACTTGATTCTTCTTTTTCAACTTTACTTAAACGTTTCTTTGGGTCTATTACAAGAGCTATATATGGATAAAAATATCTTGAAAACTCAGAAAGATCATTGTGATTTATTAGATATTTTTCAGGTAATTCAAATTTTTGTATTGTATTAATAAATGCAAATTTAAATTCACTTTCATCTGGTTTTTCAAATCGATGTCTATTTTTTTCTTTATTTATTTTTTCTATTAATTCATATACATATTTATATGATAATTTTATATCTTCAATTGTTGCCATATCTTCTTCTTTCCATACTATTTTATATTCAAGTCTTCCATTTTCATTTATAGTGATGCCCATAAATCTTTCTCCAAATTTATCTTTAATCTTAAATTTTACAGTAATGCCATATGGTGTATTTTCAAACCATTTTGTCATTATATCAGAATTTTGTGAATCTTTCATAAATTCATTTACTTCAATATCATTAAATTTATATACAACATTTCCATCTATTGTCTGATATAAAATAAATGGAAACTTTTTATCTACTATAAATTCATTAAATATTCTATATAAATCTATCTTTTTTTCCATAGTCTCTTGTCTTAATTTTAAATGAATAATTGATTGAATTATATGTGTTGCTTTAAAACCTTTCTTATATTGATCTTTTAATTTTATATTTTCAACTAATGTAGTAATTTCATTCTCAATTATTAAATCATTTGATAAAGTTTCATATATATTATTCATTCTATTTACTTCAATTTTATCTTCTGGATTTGACAGATAGTCTATAATATTTTTTACTTCATCTGTTCTAATTTTTGGAAAATATATTTTTAAATATACATCTTGTATATTTTTTATTACTTCTGTATCTTTTTTATAGTTTTTTCCAAATTCATTATATATATCAATCATATATATTTCATTATTTTGTATATAATCATCATAATCAAATAAAATATTATTATCATCGTCTTCTCTTCTTATTTTTGATGTATAACGTTTTAAATTATCTCTTAATGTTTTTAAATTACCTTCTAAATCTTCATATAAACGTAAATTATTATTTGGTTCTATATCAATAGAAAGTATTTCATTACGTCTTAGCCATTTTTGTCCAATCATTACTTTTTCTACTTTATTATCATAATAATATTCTGTCCATAAATATTGTCTTGAAGGCAATAAATATGAAATTTCTCCAAATTTATCATTATTTTTTATGGATATACAAATTTTATCTTTTATTGATTTTATTGTATCATCTTTAAATAAATATTGTGATTCTATATATATCTTTTTATACACATCCTTAATATTCTCATCATATATATTTGTATCTTTTGATTTATCAAATTTAATCATTTCATCTGTTTTTTTTTCAAAAATCTTATTATCATTTAATGCTTCTTTAATAAGATCCGCTGTTTTTGTAACATTATCATCATGTTTTGCATCACTATCCTTATAAATCTGTTCAATTTCATTTAAATCTACTTCTTCATCCTCTGTTATTTCTGTTGGATCTAATTCATTATCTATCTGTATCTCTTCATCTTCATTTTCATTTTCATCTTCTTCTTTATTATGGTGTACTTCTTCATCATCTTTTACATCATCCATATGATCATCATCATATCCTCCCCTAATACCTTCATCTTCATATGAATTTAAATAATTTTCAAAACCACCCTCCAAATTAAATTCCTCATTATAATATCCTCCTTTTTGTGATTTAGGGCTAAATAATTTTTTAATATCTAGTTTTTTTGTAGTTGTATAATCATTAAAATCATCAGCTTCTTTAGAAAATTCAGCTTCTTTGATTTTTTTTTTATTTTTTTGTTCTAAATCTAATTTAATTAGTGATTCATAACTATAAATTAATTTTCTTTCCATTAATTTATGACCTTCTATATGTTCATCATACCATTTTTGTGAATATTTTTGTATTAATTCATTTTTTAATGATTGTGTTTCTTTTATTTGATATATTGTTGTGTTTATGTGATATGAATTAAAAAATTTAACATACCATTTTGTATTATAATATTTTTCTAATTGTGAATATTCATCTTTTGTAAGATTTAATAATGTATCATAAAAATTAAGGTCTGCTATTTTAGTTAATATTTTTTTTATTGAGTTTGATATGCTTCCAACAAATATATATATTCCATATTGAATTCTTCTATTATCATTTTTATATTTCCATATTAATTTTATAGGATCATTCATTTTATATAAAATAATAAAATAAAAAATTAAAAAAAATCAAATTTAAATTTATAATGTTAGTTTTTATCTTCTATATATATTCCACAATATTCATGGGGTCCTGGTTCTATTTGAGTATATTGATTTAATTCTTCTGCAACAGTTTTCAATAATGTAAATATTTTATCAAATTTTGGTCCATGACCTTCATCTTTATATTCATATGATGGTGAAGCTATATGAGATACTTCATGTAATACTATAAAATATAAAAAGTTTTCATCATAAAAATTTAATGGATCATTCTTATGTCTAAGACATAAAATTATACTATCTCCTTTATTTATAGTCGTACTAGTATATTCATTTGGTTTTACTGTAACACTTGTTTCTGATAAATTTGTATCTATAAATCTATCAACCAATCTATCAATATATATTTCATAATCTTTATATTTATTTTTATTATCATATAAATGTTTTATTAAATATAATATTTTTTTTCTATTATATGCTAATATATTTGCTGCATTTTGTTTGTTTGATAAGTTGCGAACCATATAATATCTATTATCTATATCTGATTTTACAAATGTCATATCTGGATTAGTTAATTTAAAATATATAATAATTATTATATATATAATAAATATTAAAAATAATAGTCTCATTATAATAAATGGTATAAAAAAAAATTATTTTCTAGGGAATTTATATATTATGGGAAATAGTTCAAGTTCTGAATCAAACAAACCAAAAGGTTGTGGTAATAAAAATCAATATGGTGGAAAGAAATTATATAAAATGATGAAATCACAACCTGCTTTAACTGAAGAAAATACTATAAATTTTCATAGAAGTGATATTCAAAATACTTTAAGTGATCGTAGTATAATTGAAGTTATACATAAAGACGGATTAAGAGTTAATGCTCCATCTAGAGATAGATATTCTGGCTTAGAAACACAAAGAATTAAAAATAAAAATTCAAATATTATTGGCGGTAATAATACTAGCTCTGTTTCTATTGATGAATTAAGTGCTATTAAAAATTTATTAGTTCTTAATGGTGGTAGCTGTGGATGTGGTGAAAACACAGTTCTTAACCAAAATGGTGGATGTGGATGTAGTTCAGGTTCTGTACCCAAACTCTATGGTGGATATGATTCTGCTACATCTTCCTTTATGCCCCAAACTATGGATTTATCTGCTACATCAGTAACCGCACGAGGTAATGATTCCGCTACATCTTCCTTTATGCCACAATCTATGATGGATTTATCAGCTACATCAGTAACCGCACAAAGTTTAAATGGTGGTTCTGCTACATCATCCTTTATGCCACAGTCGATGGATTTATCTGCTACATCAGTAACCGCACGAGGTAATGATTCTGCTACATCATCATTTATGCCACAATCTATGGATTTATCTGCTACATCAGTAACCGCACAAAGTTTAAATGGTGGTTCTGTAACATCTTCCTTTATGCCACAAACTATGCAATTATCTGCTACATCAGCAACTATTAGAAATTCCGCTAATTCGGTTAATTCGGTTAATTCAGTTGAATCCGCAATGAATAGATTAAGTAAAATTGCAAACTTACAATTTGGTGGAGTTGATGAATCAGAATTAAATATTAGAGATAATTCAACATCTGAACTTATTAATGCACTTTCTTTATCATCTGATTCAAATAGAAATGCTATAAATTATTCTAATATCATTGGTGGAACATGGAATAAACAAAAAGGTGGTGAAAGTATAAATGAAGATGATATTAATGAATCATCAAGCTCAACTGAAAGTACAACAGAAAGTGTTAAAGAAACACTTAAAAGATTATCAACTGCTTCATCATCTTCCAAATCTACTAGAAGCAAAAAAGCATCTTCAACATCATCTGATGGTACTTCTGATTCATCATTAAGTATTACAAGTTCACACTCTAGCTCATCATTAAATTCTACATCATCATCAGTAACATCAAGAAAATCAAGTCCATATTCTGCTAATATTGCATCTGTTTCTGGTGGTAATATTTATCTTAATACTGAAAGCATGAGTGGTGGCAACTTTATTGATGCAAAACAATTTTATTCAAGTGAACAAGGAGATTTATACAGTTCTGATACAAATTATCTCAGACACAATATCAATAAAAGAAGATTTAAATAAATTTATATAAATTCAGATAAGATTATTCATCAATATTAAATATTAATTCTTCATTAATTTTTTTATCACATTTTGTTTGAATTTTATCAAGTCTTTTTACTACTTTTTTAATTATCTTTTTTTTAGGTTTTGTTTCATTTTTATCTAATATTTGATTGAATTCATCAATATCAAGATCTTCATTTGATTTTTTATCTGTTTCAAAATAATATCTTATTGGCATTTTACCTAATTTACGATTCTCTTCTCTAATTATATAATCATTAAATATTTTTTCTGGCTCTTCAACAATTAATTCTAAAAACTGTATACATGGTTTCATAATTTGATTTGTTATATAGAATAGATAATCTATTTTCAATTTATTTTCGACAAGATAATCAGGATGTTCAACTCGATCACCCTGTAATTGAATTGTTTTTTCATCTTCAACTTCAAAATATACATATGGAATACGATCATTTGATTCTGGTTTATTACCCGGATCTCTCTCTGCCATCCTGTCTGCAAGTACAGCATGTACAATTTTTGTTCTATCCTTGTAAGAAAACTTTAATGTTTTTGTTATAATAAATTTATCAAGTGGCATTTTTCCACATATAATTTTATTTAATAATTTTTGTGTTATACTTACTGCTCCTTTTGAATCTCTTTTATTTAAAATCTGATCAACTATGTTACCACATACAATCTTTACAACTGGTGCATTATCTCGTCTTTTTAATACAATACCCATACTTTTTTGATATGATTTTTCTGGATCTTTTTCATATAAATTTCCTACATATCTTTTCTTTGTAAGAATAATAAATGGCCAATATACTTTTTCATATTCTTGTTTTTGTGGTGGTGGCAAACTTGTAGAGATTAGAAGAGAGGCCCATATACCTAAAAATATTCCAATTCGTAATCCTTCTTTATTATTTATTAATTTCTTAGTTTTTTTATCTCTTATAAAAGCTTTGATAAAAACTGAATCAGTATCTCCATAAATTCCAACCAACTCGAGTGTTTTTTTATTTAAGACCTTTCTAATCACATTATAAAATTTATCAGATAATTCATCTTGTGAGGAATATCCACTATTCTCTAAAACCCAATACATTTCATTATAAAATTTATTGAATTCGTCTTCATTCTTTTCATTTAATTTTTGTAATTTCTTAATATCTATTTTAATTGGATATTCCTTTCTTTCTATATCATTATCCAATCTAATATCATTTAATAAATTGATTAGGTCTCTTATAACCTTATAAGGCAATGAATTAATTTTATTACAAAATTCTTCATATTCCTTTTCTGTTGTAATAGCAAATGCATTGATATATTCCTTATATAAGGAATTCATTTTATTAAAATTTAATAAGTTATATTCGATAGAATTACATTTAAATTTACTTTCTGGTATTTTCTTTTTGTCTACAGAACACACTGTTATAACCGTTTTTTCATCAAAATCTATCTTATGAGGATAATATTCATAAAATTCATTAAAATATTCTTTATATTTATCATACTCTCCCTTTAATGCATGATTTATAAGTTTCATAAATACTTTTTCATTAAAATATTTTGAATATTGAAGTATTTCTCTTCCTGTTGCAGTTGTAGATGCTGCTATTTGTTTTTTAAATATTGGACTTGTTGGTGCACCTGTCTGACCATACAAACTATTTGCTGTAACTTTATAAGCTAATTGTAAACCATCGAGAATTGCTATCATAAATGGATCACCCCCTTCATCTTTTAATTTTTCCATTTGTTTTTTAAATTTTTTTCGTGCAGATAATAGTTCTTGTAAAATTTCAGGTATAATACCTTTTTCTCCATTTTCTTTTTCTGCAAAAATACATTTAATTTTTTTTGTTTTATTTGGAATATTTTTTGAATCTAAATCAGAATCCTTTAGATTACATTTATAATCACTAAAATCTCTTGTTTTTTTCTTTGTCATTTGTCTTTTAACTTTCATATTTGCTTTATTTAATTCTGTTACTTTATCCATAAGTTCATCTGATTTATCAGATTTATCAGATTTATCAGATTTATCAGATTTATCAGAATTATCAGAATCATAATTTTTAGCAATCTTTACTTTTTCTGGTTCTTTTTCTTCTATTTTTGATTCATATTCTATTTCATGATAAATATAACCTTTTAAATTCAAATATTTTGGATCATTTACATACATCTCATGAGATAGATTTCTCATGATCATAGATGATGGATACAGACTTGAATAATCTAATACATATATTGGATCATAATGTACACCAGTTGTCGGTTCAAAAACTGTTGCCCCTTCATACCCTCCTGTATCTTCTTCGTCTTCATCATCTTCATATTGTTGATATTTATTTTGAATACTTCTTTCAATTACTTCTGTTACTTTTGCAGTAGTTGCGTCATCTGGCTTTGGTTTAACCTTTAATGTCTGTATCAAATGTTCTTTATCTCTGCATTTTTTAGCAACTAAACTAAAAATCTTAATACCTTGACCTCTTGAAAAGATAAATTGAAGTGGTACAGAACACACATTAGCCATACCAATATTATTTGTTAAAATTTGTAATCTTGCAATTAACTTATTACAAAGTGCACAATCCTGTATACAATATTTTGCAATAATTGATCTTTCTAATGAACCTTCATCTTGCATTCTAAAAATATCATTTGGACCAATATCATCCTTGGCATTACACCAATAAACTTTATATCCTCTATTCAAAATTTCTTCTGTCTCAATAATTCCCTCAACAGTAATCGATTTCTTTTCTAATTTAATTACTTTAAATTTCTTACCATCCATATGTTTATTTTCTGTCATTCCATCATTATAACATATCTTAATATATTGATTCAAATAGATACCATTTGTATTTTTTGTTTCAATTATTGATGTACCCCCTTTATTGTCGTTTGTAATATTAATAATTGATTCTCTTATAAAATTTGATGTAACTTCATCTAATTTATAAGATGGTAATTTATAATCACGTTGAATAACTTTCATCAAATCAAATATTACTCTCCCTTTCATATCAAAAAATTTTAATTTATTTTCTCCTAGGGCTGAACTTGAAAGGTCTTTTATAACAAATTCTGATATCTCGTTTTTTATTCTTGACATTTTTCCAAATTTTGCTGTTATTCCTAATAATTTTGCTCTTTCATTTAAATAATTAAAATCGAAACCATTAATGTTATAACCTGTGATAATATCTGGGTCTATTTTTTGAATTAATTTTGTAAAAGCAAGTAATACTTCTTTTTCTGTTTCATATGATTCTACTGTAATACCTTCTAATGGATCACAACTTCCCAATGTTATAATATGTTTATAATAACATTCATCTTCACCATATCTTGACATAGTTGCTCCAATTTGAATAACTTTATCTGTCTCTCTTTCTGGATTCGGAAAAGAACCATCACAACTTACACATTCAATATCAAAAGACATAATTGTAAAATTTTGATTATTAATTTTATCCATACTTATTAAATTTGTCCATTTACATTCTATATTTATATCTGAATATGTTTTTGGATTATCTGTCTCGATATAGTCTTTTATAGAAACCCACCCCACTGCGTTAAGTTTTCTTATATGCATTAATCTTAAAAGAGGTAGTAAATTTGATTCATATGCTTTTAATTTTATATACTTTCCACGTAATAGAAATTTCTTTTTTAGTGCTCTCGCAAATGAATTCATAGAATCTGTATTATGAAAATCTAAACGAAGGAAATCAAATTTTTTAAAATTACTAAATTCCATAAAATCATATTTTTGTACTATCTTATATGATTTTAATCCCATTACATTGTGTTTTGGATATACTCTTTCTTTTATTTTTTCTATTACAGTATTGTAATAATTTGATAAACCATTATCTAATTTTATAAAAAAGAATGGAGTATAATCTGTAACTGTACAACATATGCTTTCATTTTGTTCTGTTCTCCCAAATAATCTTAATCCAAATTTATTTAATATTTTTATATTATCGTCTTTTTTATAATTTTCATCATCAGAATCTTCATTATATGTATCTTCTATATTAAAGTCAACCCAATCCAATATTTGGAAGCTTATTCCATTTTTTGCTGTTTCTACTTCATTCATGATTATAATATTATTATATTTATTTATAAAAATCAGTTTAAATATAAATCAATTTTTTTAATAATAATATATATTATATATGAATATGAACACGAACATTAATACAAATAAAAATATATATAGATTAGTCAAGCCATATCAAAGTACAAAAGTATATGAAGCCTCTACTATTATGCATGGTGCTGGAAAATGTCATAAAGAATTAAAAAAATTAAATATATTATGTGATTCATTTACAATAATGGATATTAATAATAAATTATTTTATAATTTTAATACAAAACAATCAAATATAAATAAAATGAAAGATCCGTCTGAACTTTTAAATCAAAATGGAGGGAATAGTGGAAACAGTTTGAACGAAATTAATCAATTGAGAAATGAAATTAATGAATTAAAAAATAGAATTTCTTTATTGGAAGGAAAAAATATTTCCTAAATTAATATAATATATGTATGATTATATTATTATAGGTGGTGGTATTGCAGGATTATATATTAATTTTCTTTTAGCAAAAAAAGGTAAAAAGACACTTTTATTAGAAATGAATAATCATCTTGGGGGAAGAATATTCAATGAAAAATTTTATGATACTACTATTAATACTGGAGCAAGAGTTGGAGCATTACATAATAAAAATTTAATGAAATTAATAAATAAATTAAAAATACCTTACAAAAGATATAGAGAAGATATAAATATTATTTCAAATGAAGATATAAATCTAAGAAAAATGGTTTTACTTATTAAAAAAAAATATAAATCTTTGCCGAAATATGAGACTAAAAAATTAACAGCTAAAGAATTTATAATAAAGTATTTTGGAAAAAAGTTTTTTGAAGATTATCAAAGATATATTGAATATACTGATTTTTTTGATAATTCAATTGAAACTTATGTTGAATACTATCCAATTGTAGATCATATTCCTGTTACATCTCAAAAAGATTTAATTAAAATTGACTGGAATTTACTCGTAAATAAATTAAAAACATTTATTGAAAAAAATAATAATGAAATTAAATTAAATTATAAGGTTAATAAAATTTATTTTAACAGCCATTACACAATTAATAATGAATTTAAATCAAAAAATATAATTTTATCAGTCACGATTAATTCCTTAAAGAATCTTATTAGAAAATCTAATGTGAATATTGTTGATTTTTCAAAATATATTGATAGTGTTTCATTCTTAAGAATATATACATACCATAAAAATGGTCATAACTTAAAATTAGAAAAATATAATATTGTCGGTGGACTTTTACATAAAGTAATAATCGAGTCTGATACTGTTTTAACTATGGTTGAAGTTGATAATGGTAGAATAAAATACTGGATGGAAATTTTAAATGATAAGGAAAAGGTTAAAAAAAAAATAAGAGAAGAATATAAAAAAATATTTAAAAAAACTATACAAATAGATGATGTAAAAATTATACATTGGAAAAATGGTGTTCATTACTATAAACCAGGTGATTATAATTTAAAAAAACTTATTGATTCTCTTCAAAATCCATATAAAAACATGTTTGTATGTGGTGAAATATGTGGATTAAAACAAGGATGGGTAGAAGGTGCATTACAAAGCGTGAATCGCCTAAAAAAGGTCCATTTAACAGATTTATTTAATAAATAATGTATAATAATAATATATGTATGATTATATTATTATAGGTGGTGGTGTTGCTGGATTATATGCATCATTGCTTTTATTTAAATCACATACACTTTTATTGGAAAAAAATAACTATTTTGGTGGAAGAACAATCGATAAAGAATTTCATGGAGTAACTGCTAGATTGGGAGCTGGAATCGCGTCACCAGATAATAAATATTTACTTAATTTATTAAATGTATTAAAAATAAAAGTAGAAAGTGTTCAAGGTGATATTAATATTATTGACCAAGTTAATATGAAAAAAATGGTTAATCAAATTATAAAAAAATATAAATCTGTGTCCGATAATGAAAAATTTTCATTAACAGCAAGAGAATTTATCGAAAAACATTTTGGTAAAGAATATTTTAAATTATATTCTACATATACAGAATATACTGATTTTTTTGATTCATCAATTGAATCATATGTTGAATATTATGATATAACCGATCATATACCATCTGAATATACTTTAATTTTTGTTGATTGGAATCAATTAATAACTAAATTAATCAGTTTTATAAGAAAACACAATCAAATTAAAAAAAATTATAAAGTTGATTCTATTAAATATGATTCTGATGAAGAATGTTATATCATAAATTCTAAATACAAAGCAAAAAATGTAATATGTGCATGCACAATAAAAAGTATGAATATATTAAATGAATTAAAATTAAAATTAAATTATGAAGATTATATCGGATATGTTCCTTTTATTCGAATTTATACTTATCATAAAAATGGTCATAATTTAAATATAGAAAGATACAATATATTAAATAGTAAATTACATAAAATAGTAGTATTAAGTGATAAAGTATTAATGATTTCATATTCAGATAATCAAAATGCATT
>JACCEB011904086.1_pt1 | contig 15115 bp, 15 predicted proteins | sample 7454761 | NCBI WGS metagenome assembly JACCEB01 (sample SAMN15323454, study PRJNA562643) | freshwater metagenome | isolation source: river surface water | place: USA:Blue River Watershed | collected 2017-08-18 | reverse complement strand
TGTTGATGTAGATGTAGATGTTGATGATGATGTAGGTGTAGATGTAGATGTAGATGTTGATGATGATGTAGGTGTAGATGTAGATGTAGATGTTGATGATGATGTAGGTGTAGATGTAGGTGTGGATGTTGATGTTGTTGATGTTGATGTTAATGTTGGCGGTATTGATGTTGATGTAGGTGTAGATGTTGATGATGTTATTGTAGGTGTGGATGTTGATGTTGTTGATGTTGATGATAATGTTGGCGGTGTTGATATTGATGTTGTTGATGTTGATGTTGATGATGTTATTGTAGGTGTGGATGTTGATGTTGTTGATGTTGATGATAATGTTGACGGTGTTGATGTTGATGTTGTTGATGTTGTTGATGTTGATGTTGTTGTAGGTGTGGATGTTGATGTTGATGTGGGTGTAAATGTAGATGTTGATGTTGGAGTAGATTGTTTAATATAACAATATTTAAATGGAACTGGTCCTGATGTTGATATATAATTAGTTCCAACTCCATTTAATACTATACCCGATGTTCCTGTTGTTTGAACAATTGTTGGATCATGTAATTGACATAATCCATTTGAATAATGTGTAAATCCAGAACATTTAGTATCATTTAAACATAAATTAGAACATTCATTAAATGTTGTTGTTGTTGTTGAATATGGTGTATATGTAGTTATACCATTATTAATATTTGCACAAACACCTAAACCTAAATAATTATACCCTGGTGGTGCATCTGGTATTGGTTTTTGTATTGTAGAACATGTCCAAACATTATAAGTACTATTAGGGGCATAATTATAGTTTATATCAACAAATGAATTAATAGTAGATGTTTGATTCGCCATAAGTGGGTCTAATAATTGACAATATCCTGTACTAGAATTATATGAATATGCAGAACATTTAGGATCACTATAACATGCAACTGCACATATGCCTTTATCATTAGTTTTTTTAGTAGACCATGGTGGATAATATACATTTACATTATCTACTGTATAACGACATAAACCTATTTTATCTGGTTGAAAATAATTAGGTGGCATATTTGTAGGAGGATATGCACCTACATTTCGTGAATAACAATTCCAATCTACTGTTCCATCTGTTTTTGTTAAATAAGTTCCTGCTATATAATTATTAGATTGTGCATTCATTGGAATAATTGGATCATATATTTGACAATATCCTGTATTTGAATTATATGCAAAACCTTTACATTGGGGATCATTAATACACATTTGAGAGCATTTTTGATATGTAGTTAATGCAGTTGACCATGGTGGATAATTATTATCAGATGTTCTACATGCACCATTTCCTCTATTAGTAAAATTAGCAGGTGTTATATTAGCTTTAATTCCACATAATTCATTTGCGGTATTATCACCTTTAATTATAGGTACTCCATATGTAGTAGTTCCAGTAGATAATACTATAGATGGATTATATAATGTACATTTATTAGTAGTATTATTAAATGAATATCCATTACAATTAGAATCACCGGAACATAAATTTAAACATTGTATTATATCAGATGTATTAACAGTAGAATATGATGGAACTAATCCTTGTTTTGTAACACATTTACCATTAAATGAAATATATGACATATATAATATTGTATATAAAACAATATTATATAATTTTATCCAAATACATTTTCAGCACAATATTCTAAATATAAAAATCCATCATCATTTTTATAATTTTCATATAAAAATGAAATAGATTGAGCTCCTGATAACATAATACTGTTTTTATTTTTATCAGTTGTCATTATATATATAGATGTATATTCATTTATATTTATATTTTTTTTTAATAATTGAATAATAGTAGCAACTGTCATTTCATATGATACTAATAATTTACTTTTTTCAATGGATGGTAAATTATTGTCTTTACTACTTTTTTCTAAAATAACAGGGTATTTATCTTTATATTTAAATAATAAAGATTGTGAACGTTTTTTTCTATCCTCAAATGGGACACTATCAATATATTTAAATTTTTTATTATTATTAAGAATATTTTGATTAGAAATACTCATTATAATAATTAAGATTAAATATATTTTTATTTTTGTAAAATTTTTCCAATTTCATTAACGGATGGAATAATATATTTAGGCGTAATATCATTCATTAAATTATTTATAATATAAATTCTTTTACAATTTTTGATTTGTTCACATGTATCATCAAATATTTGCTCGTCAATACCCATATAATTAGATGAATCAATTACATTAATTGTATCAACTTTTGCATTAAATCCCTCAATTACATTTAATTTAGATTCTCCAACTTTAATACATTTATTGGTTGAAACTTTTAAACGTTTAGACATTTTATATAACATGAATGGTTCAGGTGTTCCTAATATTACTTCATTATTACATACAACATCATCATATAATAGTCCATTTTTTTTTAATGATTTATCTATAACACTAAACACATTTTTATTATAAAAAGTAGTAATACCAATTTTATAACCTAATTCTTTTAAAATACGTGTTGTATTAACAGCTCCATTAATAGGTTCATTAAATTCAGGTAAATTATTTAAAATTACTAATTCATTTAAATAATCATTATAAATATTTTCAAATTTATTAGTATTATTAAAATTACATAATGATTTAATATAAAACTCTTGATTCTTATAAATATTTTCTCTTATATTTTTCTCTGGAATATAAATATTATGATTTCTAAAAGCTCTAGACACAGCTAACACTGGAACATGCATTCCAAAATCAACTAATACTCCTGATAAATCAAAAATAACAGCAGAATATTTATTAAGAGATTTTTTATTAAATCGACGAATTAATTGAGATGTCATTAAATATAATATATTTAAACTTTTATATTAATTATATCAATTTTTTCTATATAATATTAGAAATGGTATTATTTACCTTAGTCAATATATCATTAGATATAACAACTAATATTACATGGTGGGTATTAAAACAATCAATTTATGGAACATATTATGTTTATACTTATTTTATACCACCAGCTCCTACTAAAGAAGAAATTGAATTATTATCATTAAGAAATGAAATAAGTTCTTTAAATAAACAATTATATTTAATAAATTCCATTCATAATAATCCAAATATTATTTCTAAAAATCAAATTAAAATAGAATCAGAAAATGATTTATCATTAGATGAATCAGCTATTGATTTTGAATTAATTAACGATACTGAATTATAAAGGTATAATAATAATATATATAATGAAAGTATTACTTATTGTTAAATTAGAAATATCAGATCATGATGGTTATTGTTCAGGTGGAGAGTGTGAATATATATGCAAACGTATTCGATATATTAGAACAATACCAGATGAAAATGTAAATAAATCAGTAGAAGACCCTTATTGGATTTCATTATTACCAGAACCAAATATTAATATGTATGGTTCTGGTTATTGTGAATTAAGCGAAGAATGTATAAAAAATGATATTGGTTATCATGAATATAGATATACTATTCTAAAAATTATAATAATAAATAAAAATTGAATCTAGCGGATTAACTTTATAAAATAAGACCTTTTGGTTTATTTTATAAAAATTGAATCAATATAATTATAATTAATAATCACATTAAATTAATGTACAACATATATACTTATTGGAAAAATAATCCTAATGTTTGGTTTAATGCATCAGAAGAAGATGATAGATATATATCAGAAAATTTTATGACTCATTTAACTGATGAATTTAATATTGATGAAATGTATAAAGAAGAATGGACATCATATTGTATCTTATTTGACCAATTAATTAAGCATTTTAATCGTCATTATAATATTAATATTAAATCTCCTAAAAATTTTGTAATAAATTGTTATTCAAAATATAACAATTTAAAACATCATAATTTAAATGATTTTGAATTTATGTTTTGTTTGATGCCACTTCGTCATACACATGAATTATATAATGTTAAATTTGTATTAGAAGAAACTTGGAATCGATTATCATTAAATAAAAATAATCAATTTATTAGAAAATTCTTAATTGCAACTTATGAAAGATATATAAAATGTACTAAAGAACATAATTTAGTTAAATATGTTGAATCTGATATTCATTTTAATAATACTGAAATATTAGATAAAATATCTCCGAAAGATTTTTCAATTATGGTTATAAATAATGATGATGATCCATTATATTTATGTATGGATGAATTTATTAAAAGTAATAATTTAACAAAATCGGAGATTAAAACGGAGATTATGGTGAGTCTTAGCGGAGGTGTTGATAGCATGGTATGCTCATATTTATTAAAACAATTAACTAATAAATATTCTAATTTATCTATTAGCTGTATTCATATTGATTATAATAATCGCGATGAATGTAAATATGAAGAGGAATTATTAATTTGGTGGTGTAATACTATATTAAATATACCTCTTTATATTCGTCGTATTGATGAGATTAATCGTCCTAAATGTATGGAATATGAATTAAGAGATTTATATGAAAGTTATACAAAAGATGTTAGATTTACTAGTTATATTAATACTAATAATAATATTAATCCCTATGTAGTTCTAGGTCATAATAAAGATGATACAATTGAAAATATTTTTACAAATACAGCTAGTTGTAGTCATTATGAAAATTTATTAGGTATGACATCTATTAGTAATCAAAATTATAAAAATAAAAATATTTGTTTTTTGCGTCCATTAATTAATATTCCTAAAAATAAAATTTATCAATATGCTATTAATCACAATATTCCATTTCTACATGATAGTACTCCTAAATGGAGCCAGCGTGGTAAAATTCGTGATATAGTTAAACCCGCTTTAAATGAATGGAATCCATTAATTTTTGATGGATTAATTAATTTGTCTGAAAAAATGTCTGAAATGACTTTATTATTAGATAAATTAATTTCACCTGATATTAATTATAATAATATTAATGATGTCCCATTAGATATAATGTATTGGAGTATTGTATTTAGAAAGAATAATATATTTCCAACTCAAAAGACTTTAATTAATCTAATTAATAGAATTAAACATTATCAATTATTCCCTCATAAATTAATTGATACTCAAAAAATTCAATTATGTAAAGATAAAATGTTAATTTTAAAACAACAAAAAGACAAATTAATTATAAATTTATAATGTTCACATATTTAAAAAATATTGCTTTAGATTTATACTATGGTTATATTGATGTTAAATGCGTTAATCCTACTTGTAATAGAACATTTAGATTATCTAGAAATAATTATAATTATAATAATAATAATTATAGTTGTAATATGGGATGCGCATTAAATTTTGTTAATATTATTAATAATTCTAAAAAAATATAATTATTTTAATCATAATGAAGATATAGTATAAAAGAATTTTATTACGAAACAAACAAACGACGAGCTAGAGGTTCACCAATTATAATGTTCTGTTGTTCAGACTGATTATATCGGTGAATATAATTTGGTTGAATATTAATCGTAAGTCCAATAATTTCTTCCAGAATAAAGAGTTTATCTAGATTAATATTAATATCATCATTGTAATAAGACATAATACGTGCAGGATGCATGATCTTCAAATTATTAATCTGAATATAACGCATGCTATTAGAACGGCATAGTGTTAGATTAATTTGAAAGCCATCTTCTGTCATATAGGTCATTGAATTATGAGGAGATGTTTGATGACGACGATATTGAAAAATATATTCATTTGTAATCGGCGTATTTGCTAGATAAAAGATTTCCAAACTATTAATATTATAATTAAATGTAATTGAATACATTTGACATAATTGTTGAACAGCAAAATCACCCCCAATAATAAAAGGAATATCCTTAGTGTTAAAAAAGCTAATAAGATTATTAATAATATTTGTAATATTTGACATATAATTATTAATAATACACTTAGGGATAATTTATTTCAATTTTTCTAATAATGAAGATTAATCTTCATTATTAGAAAAATTAGGTGAATAAAAATCAAAGATTTTTATGAGCTCAATTTTTATTTAATATACTAATTCTAATTGCGTTGACTTCTTAATAAGCTCAATTTTTATTATATATAGTAAAAGCTAGAATTCTAATAATATTGATAAATTAATATATTAATTATATAATTAATATATTAATGACATATTATGAATATAATAATGTAATAAACCGTATTCATAAAGATTGGATGCCATTCTTTGATTCCCACAAAGATGAATTAATAATAATATTAAATAAATTAAATGAATTATCTAAAACAGAAATTATTTATCCTAGAAAGTCTGATATATTTAGGGCTTTATATTATCATTCTCCAAAAGATATTAAATTAACAATCTTAGCTCAAGACCCATATATTAATGAAGAATCTAATAAACCTCAAGCAATGGGATTATGTTTTTCAGTTCCAAGAGTTCATAAAAAAATACCACCATCTCTAAAAAATATAAGAAAAGAAATAAAAAATTGTTATCCAGATTATAAAATTCCATCCCATGGTTTATTAAAAAAATGGGCTAGAAAAGAAAAAATGTTATTATTAAATTCATCATTAACAGTATGTAAAGGTAAGAGTAATTCTCATGCTTATTTATGGATAAAATTTACAGATAAATTAATTGACTGGTTTTCTGAACAAAATAAACATTGTGTATTTTTATTGATGGGCGGATATGCACTTCAAAAGGTAGTACATATCGATTTATCAAGACATAAAATATTTTGTACAGTCCATCCATCACCATTAAGCGCATATAATGGTTTTTTTGGAAGTAATGTATTTAAAAAAATAAATGATCATTTAGAAGAAAAACAAATAGATAAAATTAATTGGTAATTATTAGAAAAATTGATTAGAAAAATTGATTAGAAAAATTGATTTAACGTGGGGCTGTCAATAAAATTAATTACAAAGTAATTAATTTTATTATAGACGCCCACGCCAATTCAAAGGTTCTTCGTGGAAAGTTATATTTTAACTTTGTTAAAATATAACTCACAAAGAAAAATTGATTTAATCTTAAATTAATATAAATATTAATAATTAATGGCATTTAAACGTCTAGCTTCTGAATTAAAACAAATTATTAAAGAACCAAATTATTTTTATTCAGTTCATCCTCATGAAAATAATTTTTTAATTTGGGATTTTATATTAATTGGTCCATCTGATACTTATTATGAAGGTGGAATATTTGATGGAAGAATTGAATTTCCATATGAATATCCAATTAAACCACCCAAAGTTATTTTTAATAATATTTTACATCCAAATATTCATAAGAATGGAGATGTGTGTATTTCTATTTTACATCAAGGAACTGACCAATATGGATATGAGAAAGATTATGAACGATGGAATCCAAGTCATGGAGTTGATAGTGTGATGATGAGTATTTTAAGTATGATTTCTGAACCTAACTTTGAATCACCTGCTAATATTGATTGTTCTAAATTATGGAAAGATGAACCAAATAAATATAAAAAAATGATTCATAAATTAGTCATGAAAACTCAAAATAATTAATTTAATTTAAACTATTAATATAATTATTAATTAATAAATGATAATAAATTTACCTGTTCAGGTATATAATAAATGTATTAATTTACCATTTAATGTTGAATATACAAATGACACATTAATAATTAATACCATAAATGAAACAAAAATTCATAATATAATTTTATGTAATTTTTCTTATGGAATAACACCTATTCCAGTATCTTTTCCACTAACATTTTTAATTGTTAAAAATGAATTAATATGTGATCAATTTTATATATTTAAGACATTATCATATCAAAATGATTTTGATTTTTTAAATATTATAATAAATGAAATTAATAAAATATATAATAAAAAAATAATTTTACATAAAAATCTTAATTTAATGAATTTAATTAATGTTCTTAAATTACATCCTAATAATGATACAACATCAGATGATGATATTAATAAAATATATTATAGAATATGTAGATATTTAAATTTTTGTTTAGCTTCTATTTCTGATGAAAATATATCTAATATATCAAATACTAGTAAAATAACACAAATTATTAATTTAATTAAACAAATAAAAATCAATTATTATGGTAATATTCTTACAGTAGAAGAACATATTGAATTTATTAAAAATCCAAATTTAATAAAAAAAAAAAGATATTATTTTTATGATATTAATAATAAAACAGTAAAAATATTAATAGGAGATGTAACATCAAAAAATAATTATGATAATATAAGACCATATCCATGTAAATATAATGATTTAATATCAATAAAAAGTTTATTAAATATACTTATATTAAATCATTTTACAACATTATTTGATATATCATGTAAAGTTTTATATAAGAAAAAACCATCTATAATAATATTATTAAATAATTATATTAATAATATAAATACTAATGATATATCAAAGAAATCATTTGATGAATTTAAGGATATAATAAATAATAATAATGATGAAGAAATATTAAATGATTTAATATCAACAACAATATATCCATTAAATTATGACAAAAGAACTATAAATGAAACTTTTATAAAAATATTTTATATATGTTTAAAAAATGAAAATTTATTACAAAACATAAACAATAAAATGAAATCATTGATAATTTATTTAATTAAATTATATAAATCAATAGAATCAAATGATACTTCTATATTATATAATCCTAAAATATATACAGAAAATATAATATACCAAATAACAAAAATATTATTATTAAATGATACTTATAAATTAGTAAAAATAAATCCAATTTTTATACAGAAATTTATAAATAATATATGCTTAATACAAATATTATCTAATTTATCATGGAAAACAATATCAAAACAACTTAATGTATTTAAATATTTTATTTTAATGAAAAATAATTGTAAACAATTATTTTTTTGTGATGGAAAATTAAATAAAATATTTATAAATAATATGGATAATAGAATAAAAAAAATAATTATTGAACCATTAATTATGTTTAATTATTTAAAAAAAGAACAAGATTTTTATAAATGGATATATTATTTTAAAGAAGAAATGCCTAGAATATTTTATAATACAATTAATTTAACAATATCAGATTATAAAATATTAGCAAAAATATTATATTATTATTCAAAAATACAAAATCAAAATATACATGATGAATATTATAAAAAACTTTTAGGAGTATTAAAAATGAATAGTAATATTATTTTATTTAATGATAGAATAAATATAAAATTAAAAGATATATTTAAAAATATTAATATAAATTTTGGATTTTTAGCTAGAGATATTATAAATGAAGAGACTATATCTGTAACTATAACAGAAGATATAGATGAAAATGATGATACAATTAGTAAGCTTAAAAGAAAATATTATAAATATAAAGGAAAATATTTAGAAATGAGATTATCTGAAAAACAATAAATTATTATAAATAAATATTATTAATAATTATTATTATTAATGCAAATAGCTCCAGTTGAAATAGAAGAAGGTAATATTGAATATAAAAGACATTTTATAAATGTTAATAATACCAGATTAAATCATTTAACAGCACAAATGAATTGGAGAATAAATGAAGGTAATGGAATATGTTATTATTATTTAGGTATATGTGATAATGGATGTTTATATGAAAATTTTTCTCAGGAAGAAATTGATTATTCATTAGATATAATTAAATTAATGGCTGAAGGATGTAATTCTTACATTGATAATATTATAATTAATCGTGTTAATAATCATATTTGGTTAAATATAACAATTAGAAGAAAATATGAATTTACAACAGAATATAGAATATTAGTAGATGAGCCTTCTAATATAAATAAATTATTAATTAATAATTTAACTATTAAATCAAAAGATATTTATTTTAATACAATTTTTTATAATAATGAAAGATATTTATTTTTTGAATGTTCAAAATCATTTAGATCAACTATTGAAAATATAATAGATTTTAATTTAATAATTAATAAAAATTTTCATAATTTAGATAATTTAATGAATTATGTGGAACAACATATTAGTGGAAATAATATTAGTGAAACTAATAATAATTATGATATTGTATTCAATATAATTAAAACTAATTATATTCAATCAATTGGATATATATTATTTGGTTTTTTAAAACACGGAACTATAATTAATGGGATGGAGTTACTATATAAAAATCAAAAAGTAAAAATATTATCTATACATAATAATTATATTGATTGTAATGAATCAACTGCACCAGCTACTATATCATTAAGAATAAATAATAATATTAATATATCAAATGGTTTTTTATTTGGTAAATCAGAACATTCATTTGAACAATTAAATATTAAACAACGAGATATTAAAAACGTCTAGGAACACCTCCAATAGGAATAGGAATAACAGGTCTACCCATACCAGGTAATAATCCAGGCATTATTCCAACATTAGCACCTAATGCAACACCTGTTGTATCTACTGGTAATACTTGATTATTTGGACCAATTATTGATAATGGATGTCTAACAGCTGCTCCAGCAGCTGGTTGTAAGAAAGTACCAAATGGTGATACTACTACTTTTGCTTCATCTTTAGGTTTTTCAGTAGCAGCAGCACCAGTAGCAGCAGCACCAGTAGCAGCAGTAGCAGCAGTAGCAGCAGTAGCAGCAGTAGTAGTCTCAGCTGGTTTAGATTGTGCTGCCATAATTAAAAAAGTAGGTATTTGAGAATATGGAATAGGTCCATAATTAATACGTGCTCTTCTAGCACCGTTTCTATGTTCATAATTTACTCTAGCCTGATAATATGTATTATTCATTATATCTGCAAAAATCATATGTTCAACATTAAATAATTCTTGTCTTTTAACAGCGTCTTTAATTGCTTCATAAAAAGTGGATGCATTAATAGTAATAGGTGATGATAAAACAATAGGTATTCCACCAAGACCGAATGAATGTATTAATTGAAATGACATATATAATAAACTTGAGGTTTTTAAATTTTTATATATATTTTTATAACATCATATTATTTATATAGATATAATTTCAGCTGCATATTCAAATAATAATTTAATAAATTCATTTAATTCTTTAATATTAACAGATTTAAAATCTAAAATTTTAAATAAAATTTTATCACAATTTTCATAATAAACTTCATATGAATGAGTTTTTTTATTTAAAATATGTATTTTTTCATCCATAAAACAATATTCATCATCATCATTATATATACATAAATCAATTGAATAATCATTGTAATCAAAACTAATTATAATAGATTTAAAATATTCATTGGAATTAATATTTATACTATCATAAATAATATTAAAAAAATATTTTAATTCATTATTTTTAATATCTATTTTTTTAATATTTAATAAATATTGTTTATTCATAGTTGTTTTTTTAATATATTCAATTTTCTTAGTACATAAATTAATTAATTTATTATAATCATCCACTGAATATTCATTCTTTTCCAGTTGATTTATAATATTATTCATTATTATATTATAGATATAAATCTGATTTTATAAACTAAAATTTAATTTAATTTTTTATTTGATAATGTTGATAATAATTGTTCAACATCATCTTTATTAGCTAATTCCATATTAGAATTTAATAAATTTTTAAATTTATTAATATTAATAGTATCTGTATTTTTAACAATTGTAATATTAGGTTTATCTGTAAATAATCCTAAAATATATTTATCAAAAATAATTCCAAAAAATTCTGAATACAAATGAATAATAACTGAACTAATAATTGATACATTAATTAAATAATTTGAAATAATTAATGTTTTAATAAAATTACTAATAGTAATAATATTATTAGAATATGTATGATAATAAATATTAAATGATGAATAAATTATAATCCATAAAAAATTCATTTCATCATTATTAAAAAATGTTTTAATTAATTCAACACAATAAATTCGAAATAATAGTTCTTTATATAAAACCATTTTAATAGTTGTTTTAATTAATAATTGTAAATGAGTATAGTCATTATAAATATTATATGTATTTATCAAATTATTTTTATTATCTATTAAAAAATAAAATGAAATTAATTTATTACATACTAATGTTAAATGTAAAATAGCAGTGTATAATAAAATTGTTAGCATTAATTAATTAAAATATATATTCAATAATATACAATATCAATTTTTATTTATGAGTTATAATTTACTTTGTAAATTATAACTTGCATAAATAATTTTTGATTAAGTATTTAGAATTTATAAAATAAATTCTAAAGCTTAATCAATTTTTCTAATAATAAAGATTAATCTTCATTATTAGAAAGTTAATTAAAACCATTGGTTATAAGTCAGAATTTTACTTTGTAAAATTCTTACATCAAATCAATTTTTATTTATGAGTTATAATCATTAATAAATCTAGTATTTATTATATGAGTTCAATACCCTCAAAAGAAAAATATATAATGTTTTTAGAAAACAAATTTTTTAGAAAAAATATATTTAAATCAATCTATAATAAAATATTAAAGCGTCTTAAAAATAAAGGAATTGTTTTATTTGATATAGATGTATCTATATCTAAATTAAAAATGGCTCATAAAAATAATAGAACTAATATTGCATTTGATGAAAATCCATTTCCTAATACAAATACACTTTATATTCATTTATTTAATAATCAATATTATAGTGAGAAAATATATAATAAAAAGAAAATAGAAATAGAAAGAGAAATGTTATTTTTATTAGCAGGAAAATTAGGTGTTAAAGAAATAAATTATGAAACAGAAATTATTGAAACAACTATATCAAAATTAGATTCAAAATTAAATATTAAAGGTATAAATACAGGATTAACATTTAATAAGAATATTAATAAAACTAAAGGAACAAAAGGCACTGAACAATATTTAAATCGTGGAGCACCTGTTTATTTAAAATCAGAAAATCTTCAGCAAGTAGAAAAAAATATAGAAGATAGAATGGGAACAATGAAATCAAATATATTTAATTATGATTTTTATAAAAACAGTTCTAAATTAGACAGTTTTGTTTATAAAAGATATGAATTTAAAATGTTAAAATTAGAATATACAATTGAAACAGATGATTTATCAGATATAAGTTTTGCAGTAAATACATGTTTTATGCAATATGGTATAGATATATCATATGATAAAACAACTAATTATTCAGAAAATATACATTATACAATTGAATTTTATAATGATACAGAATTATATAAAGAATTTGGTAAAAATAAAAGAAATCAAATGGATGAATTTTACAGTATTAGAGAATTATATGAATTAATGGATAATAAAGATAAAGCAGTTCATTTAATAACAGAATATGTAATTAAATATGCAACAAATTATAAATATAAATTAAAAGATTCAGATATTATATATAATTTTTTAAAAAAAATAGATGAATATATAAAATACACTGAAGAAGGATGTTTTGAAGGTATATGTCATCAATTTCATAGTACAAGTCAAATTAAAAACTGGATAAATAAAATGTTTTTAACTGATGAAATGATAATAATAGATAATAAAATAGAACCAATTCAAGAAAAAATTTCTAATGAAATTCCAAAAGTTAATAAATTCGAAAAAGAATATTTAGATAATCATAGAAATAATTTACAAAAAAAATTAGAAAACATAGCAAATGAAAATATAAATGATATTATAAATAATTGTGATGGAAAACAAAATATACCATCGCAATTAAATATTCCAATATCTGTAAATGACTGGGAAGTAGATGAAACTAGTTTACATAAATCTAAATCAGAACCAATAATTGATTCTCCCTTAGGTTTTACTGATAATATGTTTTCTCATTATTTATGTACAATGGTAAATCCACAAAATAATAGACCACCTATATTACCCTCTTCTAGTTCAACTTCAATTAATTCAGAAGAAAAAACACCACATATTTTACCAACAATTCCAAATGATAGAGAATCTGATATATAAAAAATGTTTTATCTTCTTAAAGATAATAAAAACATTTTTATTTTATCAGAATAAATAATTACTAAAATAATTATAATTATTAAAATTATTACACCAACTACTATTCCTGCTATATCAGCAGCTGATAAATTATTACTAGATATTTCTTGAACAGCTGATGTTGTAGTTGCGGATGTTGTAGTTGATAATGATATTTCAGCAGCTGCTGATGATGTTTCAGCTGCGACTGTTGTTGTTTCAGCTGCGACTGTTGTTGTTTCAGCTGCGACTGATGTTGTTTCAGCTGCGACTGTTGTTGTTTCAGCGACTACTGATGTTGTTCCAGCAGCAACTGTTGTTGTTCCAGCTATTAATGATGATGATGTTCCTGTAGTAATTAATGATGGGTCAATTGTAGTAGCATTTAATGAATCAAAAACAGCTGTTCCATTTTGTGAATTAATTGTATATACTGTTTCAGTTATACCTGTTTCAAAATGTTCAGACATAGATGTTAATGGTGTTTCAACTATAGCAGCAACAGTTGTAGTTACTGGTTCAACTATAGCAGCAACAGTTGTAGTTACTGGTTCAACTATAGCAGCAACAGTTGTAGTTACTGGTTCAACTATAGCAGCTACAGTTGTTGTTATAACTGATGTAACAGTAGGTTCTTTATCTGTAATAGTTATATATAATGTTGTTCCTTCTACTCTACTAGATACATCAACATCTAATAAAGCAGTTTCTTTAATATTAGCAGCTATTTTTTGTTTAATAGAATCAATATTACTAGTATCAATTGGTTTACTAAGAGGTATATTAGGTAAAATAATATCACAAGGCGCCTCATCATATAATATATACATATAATCTAATTTTGACATTTTGTTTTCACTTGTTAATTTAAATATATTATTCATATTAATAATATTATCACCTTCTAAAGAATTTATAAATAATAAATAATTATTTGAAACTGAAAAAAATTCACGTAAACGAGGTCCTAATACATTTTGATTTAATGTTGTAGTTGGTCTAATATATTCTTCTTCTCTAGATGTTTCTTCTGTTGAAATACTATCTCTAGATG
>JACCEB010241881.1_pt1 | contig 15126 bp, 14 predicted proteins | sample 7454761 | NCBI WGS metagenome assembly JACCEB01 (sample SAMN15323454, study PRJNA562643) | freshwater metagenome | isolation source: river surface water | place: USA:Blue River Watershed | collected 2017-08-18 | reverse complement strand
GCGCATTTAAAACAAGTTTTAAATGCGCTTTTTTGATCAATTTAAGAAAGGAGAAGTTGTACTAAATTTGGGGGACCTTGCCATCAATTTAGAAGGGAGTTTTTGTTTAAAAAAGGGGTACAGTTCAGAGAGTTAATTGTAACTATTACTCACCGCCAGCTTTAATTAAAAAAATCAAAGAAGAATTTTGTAAAGATGGCAAAAAAGTGCGCGATGCTTCGAGTTTTTTAAGGGATAATTATGAAGAATTTGAAGATGGCGTTGAAGCGTTAATGGAAATTGCTGGCGATTCCTATAATGAAACCGAGGCCGATTTGGCGACATATTTTTTGATCAAAAAAGAACTCCCAGAACTTTTAAACAATAGGTACCTCCAAGACTTTAGAGAAAGATGTGAGATGTGTATTGAAGAGATTAATCAGAAATCTTCACCATCGGCAACATTATCTTCAGCGGCAGCTTGCAATGTTTTATCACGCAATAGAGAAAATGGGCCGAATTTGTAATACTCGCCGCCTTAGTCAGAATGAAAGATCTCCGGGGTTTGCTTCTTCTGCTAAGCGCAACCTTAAGAGCTTCGGTGACAAGCTGCGAATTATGCCTGACGCCAAAATTCCAACCGATGATCTATCGAGTGTAGGCATCAAGCACTAGTGAAAACTTAAGCTGGGATTTCATCAATTTGTAGAGAGAATGTCTTAAAAAAGGGGCGCGGTTCAGTGATTTCAGTAAATTTTTAAGTAAAAAAATGATGGCTAAAAACCAGTTTTTAATTTAGGTGGGTTATTTTTATGTCTTTAAGCCACATTATTGCTGTTTTAATGGGCTTGTTTGGGTAAATTTTTTCTAGTGAATTTTTGTAGGCTGTAAGTTGATGAATATATTTTTGAGGAATTTGGTTTGTTTCTTCGTCTGATTTGTAATCAATAATCAAAATCTCTTCGTCTTTCTCAACTATTAAGTCAACGCGCTGTAAGTTAAATTGGTTATTTCCTTTAATTTCAACTTCGCAATAAATTTTATTTCCAAAAATTTTTTTAAAATCTTCCGAAGTTAAAAATTTTTCTATTTCAAAATAAATTTCCTCTTTTTTTTCTTGTCCAAGAAATTGCTCTTTCGCAATTAATTTGTGAGCCACAAATAAAAGCCAATTTTGTTTAGCTTGATGATTTTTGCCGATTATTTCCATCAATTTGTGCAGAAGTCGACCTTTGATTTGATTGGGATTTATTTGTGAATGTGGTTCATTCTCATCTTCTTTTTTGTCGTTATTTTTAAGATTTTGAATGGGCGAAAATTGCTCTTCTTTTTCTGCTAAATGTTCAATTGCCCTCTTTTTTACCGATCCTACCAAATTGCTAAATTCTAAATTTTGAGCACAAGTAACAGAATTTTTAATAATTTCATACCACGAGTTTTGATCTTTCGATTTGCCAAAACCGCCAATATAAAGTTCGTTTTCCGCTCGTGTCATTGCCACATAAAGCAGTCTCAAATATTCATCTTTGGCGGTAGAAATTTTTTCTTCTCGATGTTTTTGTAGTAGCGAATTTTCTTCATCTTTACCGTTCCGCCAAAGTGGAAGCTCGATTTTTGGGCCTTTGATCCATGAAATTTTTTCCTTACTTGTCAAAAGCTTGTTAAAATTATAGCAGCAATCAGGCATTATAACCACTGGTGCCTGAAGACCTTTTGCGGAATGAATTGTTGTTATTTTGACAGAATTTTGGTCTTGAGAGGTAAGTGATATTTTTGCATCAAATTTGGCAATAAATTCTAAAAATTTTTGTAAATTAGTTGCTGAATTTTGACAAAAATCATAAAGCGCAATCAGGAATTTATCGATGATTTTATTGGCTTCATTGCCAAAATTTTGAATAAATTTTTTTTCAAAATTTTGCTCTTTTAGTAAAAAATAAAATAACTCAAAAGAACTCTTTTTTTGTCCTAAAAATAAAAAATTTAGTAATTGTTCGTGAAATTTTTGATATTTCTTAATTTGCGCCAAACTGTTGAAAATATTGATTTTATGGCTGTTTTTATGGCTGCAAATTTCAATTAAATCTTCTTCAGAAATTTCAAAAAATGGCGATTTTAAAAGACAGGCTAAATTTAAATCATCTTGAGGTAAAACTATAAATTGAGCCAATGAAACCAAGTCTTGCAGCAGTAAATTTTTCTTAAAATGAATTGCGCCGATACTGGAAAATGGAATTTCGCATTCATCAAAAATACGAGTTAATGCGCCATTTAAGGCATTGGTTCTGTTGCGCAAAAGAATCATAAAGTCACCATATTTTGCAGAATTATCGTCAACTTTATCGCGAATTCTTTTGGCGATAATTTTTGCTAAAATTTCCGCCTCGTCATCTTGCTCTATTTGCTCAAATGCAAGATTCCAATCGTAAGATTTTTCATCTTTTTTGCTTTCTTGATTTTTGATTTGTGGCCATATTTCAACAATTCCTTCGCCGTTTTTTATGGCTTTGTGGCCTTTAAATTCGCTTATTTGCGAAATTGATTTTTGGCGTGCGGAATCGTTAAAAACCTCATCAACTGCCTGTAAAATTTTTGGTTGGGAGCGAAATGAATTTGTTAATTCAATTTTAAGTAATTTTTGGTCTGATTTTTCCCAAAAATATTCAAAAATTTCTGAACTAATGTCGTTTTCGGCGCCTTGAAATCCGTAAATTGACTGTTTTTCGTCGCCAACAATAAAAATTGAGCGTTTTTTTGCAGAGGCGCTTTCTCCAGAAAAAAAATCATCGCTTAAAGCCTTGATTATGTTCCATTGTTTGCGATTTGTGTCCTGCGATTCGTCAACTAAAATATGGTCAAAGCTGCCGTCAATTTTCATCCTAACCCAATCTTTAAATTCAGGATTATTGAGCAAATTTTCGGCCTTGGTGATGATGTCGTCGTAGTCTAAAAAGCCGCCGTTATTTTTTAAGGATTGGTAATTTTCTAAAACTAAATCGATATAACGAGCTAGAAAGCAGCTATTTTGGGCGATTTTTAATGAGTTTATTTCTTCGAGAAATTGGCAAATGTTAGCGCTAAATTCGCCAGCAAAAATCAATTGATTTTCGTTTTTGCTAATTTGGTCGTAAAATTTTTTCGGTGTATTTTCTTGCGTTAAAAATGCCGATTTTAATTCAGCAAAATTTTCGTAAATTGGTTGCTCTAAAAATAATTTTATACTTTGTGCGCTTTCAAGATTTTTGCTTGATTTGCCTTGGCGCAGTTCTTTTTCAAATAAATTTAATTTGGCCAAATCGCAATTTTTTACAAATTTGGCAAAAATATTTTCTTCAGTTTGATTTTGTGAAATTTTGAGTTTTGAAAATATTTCTTCGCAAAGATTTTCAATGCCAAAAAAAACCTCTTTTGCATGCAAAAATTTATCTTTTTTTTGTAAAAATTCGGCAACCAAATCATCAAATCCTTCTTCGCTGGTTCTCGCGCTTAATTCGGTAAGTAAATTTTTTAACTCATTATTTTCGAGTGATTTATCGATAATGTTTTGGCGTGATTTTTTTAGTAATAATTTTTCTTGACTTTCCTCAAGAATTTCAAAATTAGCGCGCACTTTCGACTCGAAAGGAAAGGCTTTCAAAATGCCTTGGCAAAAGGCGTGGATTGTTTGAATTTTGATTTTTTCTTCGTAATCAAGAAGTTCTAGAAATAAGTTTCGCGCCTTTGAAATTTCGGCTTGTGAGGATTTTTTTTGGTTTAGATTTGAGATTATTTTTTCAAGCTCTTTTTCATCAATTAAAGACCATTTTGCTAATTCAGAATTAATTCTTTGTTGCATTTCAGCTGCTGCAACTTTGGTAAAAGTTAGGCATAAAATTTTATCGGCAGCAACTCCGTTTAAAAGTAAGCGTAAAACTCGATCTGTAAGAATTTTGGTTTTGCCAGATCCGGCGGAGGCAAAAACCCAGCAAGAATTATTCGGATTTGAAGCAATTTGTTGTAAATCGATAGTTTCTTGAAGGCTGGATTTCATTGGTTTTGATCTGAATTTGGCGAGAATCAGATTTTGCGATCAAACTTAGAATGGAGTTTTGATTCTGATTTGAGTGCGTTTGAATTTAAAAAAGCCAGATCGCAATAGTGATCCGGCTTTGTTTTAATTAGTTTCTGCTGAATTTGAAGTTTCTGGTGATTCAGTTTTTTCTGAATTTTCTTGGGTTGGTTCGATTTGTTGCATTTTATTTGCGGCTGCCTCTTTTTTGCTTTGCATTAGGCTGCGATATTTCGCAACGCTAGCATTGTGATCCTGAATGTTTGTTGTGAATACGTGATCACCATTTCCTGAGGCTACAAAAAATAAATATTCGGTTTGAATTGGATTTAAAACTGCCTTTATTGAATCGAGCCCAGGATTGCATATTGGAGAAGGTGGAAGGCCAAAAATATGGTAAGTATTGTAAGGAGATTTGTTTTGAATATCGCTGACTTTGATTGGTCTTTCTAGCGATTTATTGCCGAAGGTAAAAGAGTAGATGATTGTTGGATCTGATTGCAGTTTCATGCCTTTTTTTAAGCGATTAATGAAAACCGAAGCAACTTTTGGCCTTTCTGATGGTATGCCGGTTTCCTTTTCAACTATGGAGGCGAGGATTATCGCCTGCTCTTTGCTTTGAACTGGGATCGTAAGATCACGCTTTTCCCAAAGTTCATCGATGTGTTTTTTCATCGATTCTTGCATTCTTTTAGCGATTGAGGCCTTTGTGTCGTTGTAAGAGTAAAAATATGTTTCTGGAAGTAGGGAGCCTTCTTTTAAATCTGTTGGAACTTGGCCAATTAACCCAAGTGAGTTTTCGATTATTTTAATGGCGCTATCGGTTGATAAACCTTCGGCAATAGTAACTTTGCGAAAAAAGATATTGCCGCGAATTAGTTTGTGTAAAATTTTATAGTAAGAGGTGTTTTTTTCGAAGAAATATTCGCCGTAACGAACTTTGGGATCAACGCCTTTGATTAATTGACCGAGATATAGGAAGGCGCTTGGGTTTTTTATGATTTTTTCTTGATGCAGTTTGTCGACAACTTGACGCAAGGTTAAGCCGCTCTCAACAATAAATTTCTTATCTTCTTGGTGGTAGCTGTTTGGGGCATTGAAATACATGATTATCCCAAACATCAAAAAAAGATAAGAAAATACTATTATTGAGAAGCCAATGCAGGCTTTTACCAGCTTTTGTTTCATGTTAGACTCTCTTTAAAACTAAGCAGGCATTGGTTCCGCCAAATCCAAATGAATTTGAAAGTGCGTAATCAATTTTTTTGCTTTTGGCAACTTTGGCAACCAAATCAATATCGCAGCCTTCGGAAGGATTTTCGAGATTTAAAGTTGGCGGTGCAATATTGTCTCTAATTGCAAGAATTGAGAATATTGCTTCAACAGAACCGGCTGCGCCCAATAGGTGACCGATTGCTGATTTTGTTGATGACATTGAAAGTTTGTGAGCGTGATCGCCAAAAACTTTTTTCACGGCATTAACCTCAATTTCATCGCCTAATGGAGTTGAGGTGCCGTGAGCATTTATATAATCAATTTCTGATGGATTGATTTTTGCATGTTTTAGCGCAATTTTCATGGCGTAAGTTGAGCCTCTGCCTGAGCTTTCAGGTGCTGTCATGTGATAAGCATCTCCTGACATTCCATAACCAACAACTTCAGCATAAATTTTGGCGCCACGCTTTTTCGCGTGCTCATATTCTTCTAAAACTACAACGCCAGCGCCTTCTCCCATCACGAATCCATCGCGATCTTTGTCCCAAGGGCGTGAGCCAGCTGTTGGATTTTCATTAAACGAAGTTGATAGTGCTCGTAAAGAAGCGAATCCACCAATTCCAACTTCACAAATTGCTGATTCAGCGCCGCCAGCAACCATAATATCAACATCACCATATTGAATCATGCGAGCCGAATCTCCAATTGCGTGAGCTCCAGTTGCGCAAGCGGTAACTATTGCATGATTTGGACCCATGTAGCCATGTTTAATTGAAATTTGTCCTGATGCTAAATTTATTAGGCTTGAGGGGATGAAGAATGGGCTTATTTTTCGAATGCCTTTTTCTTTCATGAGGATTGATGTTTTTTCGATTGCCGGAAGCCCTCCAATTCCAGATCCAATCATAACTCCAGTTCTGTATTGCTCTTCTTCGTTTGACGGTTTCCATCCTGAATCTTCGATAGCTTGATCTGCGGCGCCAATTGCAAAGTGAATAAAGCGATCCATTTTTCTTTGTTCTTTTGGATCTATGTATTTATCGATATTGAATTGATCTTCTTCTGTTCCGTATTTTACTTCTCCAGCGATTTTACAAGGCGACTCTGTCGGGTCGAAAATTGTGATGTTTCCTAAGCCGGATTGAGAATTGATAAGTTTTTTCCATGTGGATTCGGCATTCGCAGAAAGGGGTGTTATCGCACCGATGCCGGTAACGACTACTCTTCTTAAGTTGGTCATTTTCTTAGGGATTGTTTTAGAAAAAGGGGAATTGATAAGATAAGATATTTTTTTGGCTAATTAAAATAAGCAAAAATATTTTGGCAAGTTTTTATCTTTACCTTGAATTGATTGGGTTTTCTTCGTCTTTTTGATTTGATAATTTTTTCAGTTTCTTCTTTTCGCTCAATTTTTTGATGCAATTAAAATGAATTTTTCAGTCTCTTATCGAGATTTTGACATTGTCGTTGTTGGATCCGGAGGAGCTGGCTTGATGGCGGCAATTTCGGCAGTAAAAAATGGCGCAAAAAATGTTGCCGTAATTAGCAAAGTTTCTCCAAATAATAGTCATACTGTTTCAGCTAAAGGTGGAATTAATGCCGCTTTGGGAAATGTTGATAAGGACGATTGGAAATGGCACGCTTACGATACAATAAAAGGTGGCGATTATTTGGCTGATGTTGATGCGGTAGAGATTTTGTGTCGCAACGCAAAGGATGCGATTATTGATTTGGAAAAGATGGGCGTTGTGTTTTCGCGAGATAATTTAGGAAAAATTGCGCAAAGAGCTTATGGTGGTCAAACGGCGAATTTCGGTAAAGATGGATTGGCTTATCGCGCTTGTTATTCAAAAGATAAAACCGGACAAACTATTTTGCATACGCTTTACGAGCAAGCGATTGAATGCGGGGTAAAATTTTTTTCAGAATTTTTTGTTACCAATCTTCTAATTTCAGAAAAGAAAGTCTATGGCTGCTTGGCAATAGATTTAAAATCGGGCTCTTTGGTTGTTTTTGAGAGTGCGGTAACGATTATCGCAACTGGCGGATATAGCCAAATTTATCAAAATACCACCTCTTCTCTAATTTGCTCTGGCGATGGTTCGGCTCTTGTTTTTGAGGCTGGCTTTCCTTTGCAAGATATGGAATTTGTGCAGTTTCATCCAACTGGAATTTATGGCTTAGGGTTTTTAATCACGGAAGCTGCAAGGGGTGAGGGTGGATATTTGTTAAATTCTGCTGGCGAGCGTTTTATGAAAAATTACGCGCCAAAAATGCTAGAATTAGCTTCGCGAGATGTTATTTCTCAGGCTATGGCAACTGAAATTTATAATGGTCGAGGTTGCGGTGTAAAAGCTGATTTTCTCCATCTTGATTTGCGTCATTTGAGCGCGGATATTTTGCAAAATAAATTGCCGGGAGTTGTTGATTTGGTTCGTAGTTTTGCCCGTTTAGATGTGCGAAAAGATTTGATTCCGGTTGCTCCGTCCGCGCATTATACCATGGGTGGCATTCCAACTAATTTAAATTGCATTGTTGTTGATGATGAAGGTGAAATTGATGGCTTGATGGCGGTTGGTGAAGCGGCCTGTTTATCGGTTCATGGTGCTAATCGCTTAGGTTGTAATTCACTTCTTGATCTTATTGTTTTTGGTAAAATTGCTGGAAAAAATGCCGCGAAAAAAAGCGCGCATAAAAATCATAATTTAGTTCAAAATTTAGCGCTAAAAAAAATTACCGAGTTGCAAAAAATATTCGCAGAAAAAAGTGGTTCAGAGCAGCTAAAATTAAGCTTTTTGAAGTCTGAATTGCAGGCAAATAATGAAAAAAATTTAGCGGTTTTTCGTGAAGAAAAAATGCTAAAATTAGGCCTAAGAAAAACAGAGGAAATTTTTGCGATTTTTAAAAATTATAGAATTCAAAATTTTAGCCTAATTTGGAATGAGGATTTGGTTGAATATTTTGAGTTGAAAAATCTTTTGCTTAATTCTTTGGCGGCAAATTTTTCCGCTTTGAATCGTCTTGAAAGCAGGGGTTCGCATTATCGTTCCGATTTTTTGCAGCGTGATGATAAAAATTTTGCTAAACATAGCTTGGTAAAATTTAACGAAGCGGCAGAAAATAAGCTGGAATTTTTGCTAAAAGAAGTGAGAAATGTTTCTGAAATTTCAGAGTTAAATTTAGATTTTCAGTTCCGAAAATATTAATCCCCATTATTCCAAAAAATGAGATACGGCGCCAATTTAAATGTAATTATAAAATCGCTCGAAAAAGCAACTTCTCACATTTCGCGCGACTTCATTGAGTTAGAAAATTTACAATCAAACCCATCATCTGCGGATCGATTTGCCGTTTCTTGTTATAATCGAGTTAAACAAATTTTGCTCGACGATCTTTCTAAAATGCGCCCAGAATATAATATAATTTTTGCTGATGGTCAAAAATTCAGCAGAAATCCAAATGCCGAATATTCTTACATTATTCATGTGATTGATGGTTTTGAAAATTTAAAGCGTTCCAACCCTGATTTTACTGTGGCAATCGCTTTGGAATATTGTGCAATTGATGGTAAAAAAGAATCAATTGCGGTGGCAATTAGTAAAGTTTTCGGTGGTGAAACTTACTATTCCGAAAAAGGTTTTGGCGCTTATTTGAATAATCGTCGAATTCGAACCTCAAAAAGAACGGCGGGCGAAATTTTGGCCGCAACTAGCAGCCAATCTTTACTTGCTCCAAAGGATAGCTTGCGTTCATATGGCTGCAAAACGCTTGAAATCGCTTATTTGGCTTCATCTCGTTTGGAGAAGGTAATTTATTCCAAAAAAGATTTTGCCTTATTTAAAAATTTTACTCTTTTGGTTCGTGAGGCTGGAGGAAGTATTTCGGAAGATGAAAAAACAATTACAATTAGCGCCTAAATATGCAGTTCATTGATGAATCAAAAATCAGCTTAAAAGCTGGAGATGGTGGAAATGGATCTTCCAGTTTTCGTCGCGAAAAATTTATTCCAAGAGGAGGTCCAGACGGTGGTGATGGCGGCAGAGGAGGTAGTATAATTTTTGTAGCAGTAAAAGATCTTAATACGCTTATTGATTTCCGTTTTCAGCAGCATTTTATGGCAAAAAATGGCGCACGAGGGCAGGGTAAAAAGCAAAATGGCTTATCGGGCGAAGATCTGATTTTGCGAGTTCCTGTTGGTACGCAAATTTTTAGCGAGGATGAGGCTGATCTTTTGGCTGATTTGATGAATGACGGCGAAAGTGTTGTTATTGCAAAAGGTGGTCGCGGCGGTTTAGGAAACTCTAATTACAAAACTTCAACAAATCGTGCTCCAACTTATGCTCAGCAAGGCGAAAAGGGTGATAATTTGTGGGTTAAATTGAAGTTAAAATTATTGTCTGATGCTGGTTTGTTGGGTATGCCAAATGCTGGTAAATCAACATTTTTAGCTTCAACAACTCGCGCAAAACCAAAAATTGCTGATTATCCTTTTACAACTTTAAAGCCGCAGCTTGGCGTGGTTTATGTAGATGATCGCGAATTTGTTTTGGCTGATATTCCGGGTTTGATTGAGGGCGCTTGTGAAGGTCGCGGTTTGGGAGATCGTTTCTTAAAACATATTGAGCGTTGCGGAGTTTTATTGCATTTGATTGACGCAACAGCCGAAAATGTGGTGCAAAATTATGCCGTAATTCGTCAAGAATTAGAGGGTTATAGTGAAGATTTATTAGAAAAATCAGAGATTATTGCTTTGAATAAAATTGATCTTTTGCAGCCAGAGGAATTGAAGAAAAAAACTACAGAATTGAAGAATTATTTGAAGAAGTTGGGAGTTAAAAAATCGAAGGTTTATGCCATTTCAGGTGCTACAACAAAGGGCGTAACTGAAATTTTACGAGCTCTTTATGAAAAAATAGAAGAATATCGTAATGCTGAAAAAGAGTCTTCAAGTGCAGAATAAGGCGGCGTTAATAACTGGTGGTGCCAAAAGAATAGGTCGTGAAATCGCGATAATGTTGGCTAAAGAAGGTTTTGATGTTGCTATTAGCTATAATAAATCGCCAAAAGATGCGCAAGATTTGGCAAAGGAAATTACACAAAATTATTGCGTTAAGTCGGAAATATTTTTTGCGAATTTATGCGAATTAAATTCTGCTAAGTTGCTTATGGCAGAGGTTTTAAAAGTTTTCCCTTACTTAAATTTATTGATTAACAATGCTTCAATTTTCAATAAATCAAATTTTCTGGAAGATGGCGAAGAAGAATTTTTTGATAATCTAAATCTTCATCTTTCTTCTCCTTTAATTTTGGCCAAAGAATTCGCTAAAAATGCGCCAGAAAAAGGCCAAATTATTAATATTTTAGATAAAAATATTGTTCGTTACGACACTCAATATTTTTACTATTTATTGAGTAAAAAATTTTTGGCTGAATTTACAAAAATGCTTTCTTTGCAATTGGCGCCAGAAATAAGAGTTAACGGCATTGCGCCCGGTTTTATCTTAGAGCCAATTGACAATGGAATTTCAGATCAACAAAGAAGCAATATTTTGCAAAAAATTCCACTCCAAACCAAGGGTGATCCGCAAAATATTTGCCAAACGGTAAAGTTTTTGCTGAGAAATGAATTCGTGAATGGCCAAATTTTATTTATAGATGGGGGCGCAAGTTTGAATCATGCTGGATAGGAAAATAAATAAAGATGAGCCAATAGCTATATTTGCTGGGCGCGGAAATTTACCAAAAATGTTAATCGAAGATTTTCAGAAAAAAAATCGTCGATTTTTTGTCTTTTTGCTCGCTGGAGAAAGTTATGAAATTGATTATAGCGAATTTGGCCCTTTGACAATTTCTTATGGTGAGGTGGAAAAATTTTTTGCTATAATGAGGCAGCAAAAGATTTCTAAAATAGTTTTTATTGGTGGCGTTACGAAGCCAAATTTTTCAACAATAAAAGTTGATAAATCAGGGGCGATTTTATTGGCTAAAATTTTGGCTAATAAAATTCTTGGTGATGATGCGGTGCTAAAAACAGTAATGAGGTTTTTGGAGAAAAATGGCGTAAATATTGTGCCGATTGATGATTTGCTTGATTGCGTTGTGTCAAAAAAAGGTGTTTTAACAAAAATTCAACCAAGTTTAGAAAATATTTCCGATATAAATTTGGGCGTTTCGGCAATTAAAAAATTTTCTGATTTTGATGTTGGTCAATCTTTGGTGATTGCGCAAAAGCAAATAATTGCCGTTGAAGCTTTGGAAGGAACTGACGCAATGATTCAAAGATGTAAAAAATTGGCAATTGATTATAAAAATAAGGCAATTTTGGTAAAAATGAAAAAACGCAATCAGAGTAAAAAAGCTGATTTGCCGACAATTGGCGTTGCAACTGCCCAAAATTGCGCTGAATCAGGCTTATGTGGAATTGCTATTCAGGCTGGTTCAACTTTGGTTTTAGAGAAGGAATTGTTAATCAAAACCGCTGATGATTTAGGTTTGTTCATATTGGTCATTTAATGAAGCCAAAAGTTTACGATTATCAAAATTTAGCCCAAAACTTACCGGCGGAAGTTAAAAAAATATTTACAATTTTTTCGGATGAAATTCGCTTGGTTGGTGGTTGCGTGCGTGATTTATTGTGCGGCGAAAAGTTGCATGATTTTGATTTTGCTACACCATTTTTGCCAGAAAAAATAATCGAAATTTTACAAAAAAATAATCTCAAAGCCATTCCGACAGGAGAAAGATTTGGCACTATTACGGCAGTTGTTAATGGTAAAAATTTCGAAATCACAACTTTGCGCAAAGATCTTGAGACGGATGGTCGTCACTGTAAACCAGAGTTTGTTGATGATTATTTTTTTGATGCGGCGCGGCGCGATTTTACAATTAATGCACTTTATTTGGACAGTGCTGGTGTTTTATATGATTATTTTGATGGAATTTCTGATCTTGAGAAAAAATGCGTAAAATTTATTGGCGAGCCGCAACAAAGAATCGAAGAGGATTATTTGCGTATTTTGCGCTTCTTCCGTTTTACTTGTAAATATGCTTTGCGCGTTGATTTAGAAGGTTTGGAAGCTTGTTTGGCGCAAAAAGAAAATTTGCAAAAACTTTCTCGTGAGCGCGTAAGATTTGAGTTGTTAAAAATTCTAAATTCGCCGCAAAAATCACGAAATATTGTAATTCTTAAAATTTTAAAGAAGCAAAAAATTGCTCATCAAATCTTCTCGCAAGACTTTGATTTGAAAGCTTTGATTAAGATTTATAAAATTGAAAAAAGGTGTCTTTTTGAAATTTCTTCGGCAATAAAATTGGTTAGTTTATTTTGGCGAGAAGGCTTTGATCAAAAAGATTTTTTTGCCGAAATATGTGCAACAAATATTGAAAAAAAATATTTTCTGGAAGTCGAAAAATATTATCAGAGACTTCATTTTAAGTGTTTAAGGCAAGAATTGGCTTTTTTGGAAAAAGGGCGCGTTATTGATTTTTATTTAATAGCTTTGGCAAAAAATAGCCCAAAAATTGATTTCAATTCGGTGCAAAAAAATCTTCATTATTTGAAAAATATTTCTTTACCAAAATTTCCTTTAAAAGGTGATGATTTAATTTTGTTAGGACTCTTGCAAAAGCAGGTTGGAGAGGCGATTAATTTAGCGAAAATTTTTTGGGCGGATAGTGATTTTTTGGCTTCAAAAAATGAGTTAATTAACTTTCTAAAAAGTGAGCAAAAAATCTTTGCAAAAGCTAATTCTTAAAATTAGCTTTTCAGCTCTTCGATTCATTCCCAGCAACCATCCGAACCAAATTTGTAATGGCCACATCTAAACAAGAGCAGCTTTATAATGAAATTGTTGAATATTATGCCTTTGCCGATCGTTTAATTCGAGCTGTTGAGGATAAGGAACATCAGCTTTCGCAGCAACAATTTCTAATCGTTGAAGAGGTCGTGAATCGCTTGGAAGACTGTGCTGACAAACTTACAACTCAATATATTGAATTTGTAAAAACTGGTGAATCAAAAAAAACCATGGAAATAGCTCGCAATTCTCTTAATGAAATTATGACAAAAATTGAGGAATGTCGCGGTAAAATTGCTGTTTTGTATCATCATAAAAATCAATAATTGGGCAATATGACAAAAATTGCCGAAATCTTCCAATCTCTAGCTCCAAACCTAAAAAAAGTTGATCAAATCATTCTAGAATTTGCCGCTGGAAAATCGCCGTTGATTGCCGAAATTTCAAATCACCTAATTTCTTCCGGAGGCAAAAGAATTAGGCCAATATTATTGATTTTGGCTGATAAATTATGCGGTGCAAAGTCAGAAAAATCGGCACTAAATCTTGCTGCGGCCGTTGAATTAATTCATAGCGCAACCTTGCTACATGACGATGTTGTTGATAAAAGTGAAATTCGGCGCGGTAAAAAAACTGCCAACGCAATTTGGGACAATAAAGCTACAATTCTTGTTGGTGATTATTTGTTTTCGATTTCGTTTCAATTAATGGTTCGCTCGCAAAATTTTGCGGTGCTTGATTTGCTCGCTAAGGCATCATCAATAATGGCTGATGGCGAAGTTATGCAGCTTGAAAATTCATCAGATATTTCGCTTTCGGCAGAAAAATATTTTGAGATTATTTTTGGCAAAACCGCAGTTTTATTTTCTGCGGCCTGCGAATCGGCAGCTTTGATTAATGGAGTTAGTTCATTGCAAATTGATGCTTTGCATAATTTTGGTAAAAATTTGGGTATAATTTTCCAAATTGTTGATGACATGCTTGATTATTCTTCAAAAGAGCAGGTTTTGGGAAAGGATTTGGGAAATGATTTTTTTGAAGGAAAGGTAACTTTGCCAATTATTTTTACCTATCAAAACGCAGAGCAAAAAGATCAAAAAATAATTGCTGATTTATTTTCAAAGAACCTACTTGAGTCCAATAAAAATAACGATGATTTGCGGTTAATTCTTGAATTAATTTCTAAATATAGCGGTCTAAAAAATTGCAAAAAGATGGCATTAGAATATAAGATTAAAGCTGAAGAAAGTTTGGCGATTTTTGACGATTGTATTGCGAAGCAGAATCTTCTCGAAATTTTAAATTATTCACTCGAAAGGATCTTTTGATGAAGTTTTTTTGGCAAAATTTTTGTAACAAATTCATTATTTCGGTATTTTTTTTGCTTAGTTTTTTTGTCAATTTGCAAAATTCTTCGGCACAAATTTTGGATAGTGAATTTTATGGCTGGCGAGTTTACGAAATTCAGGAAAGCGAACTTGATTACAAAAAATGTTACATAACTAGTCATCCGGTTGCTTCTGAAACTGATCATAATTCAAGGCAGAAACCCTATTTGATGATCGCTAGATTTCAAAAAGATAGGGTTGAGGAGGTTAGTATTTCAAGCGGTTATGAGTATAAAATAAATAGCGTGGTTAAGGTTCTGATTGATGAAGTTCAATTTAGATTTGTAGCAAAAAAAGATTTGGCATGGGTTTCTAGTAAATCGCAGGATTTGTTGATAATTAATAAAATGCTGCAAAGTGGCATCGTAAAAGTTCGTAGCGATGCTGCAATTGGCGCCTTTTCTGTGGATGAATATTCAATGAAGGGAATGGTTCGTGCTTATGCAAGAATGCGCGAAATTTGCCAATAATTGATTGGTTAGTTTTAATTTTGTTGATCTAGCCTTTTTTTGCCTTTGAAGCCAGCGGCAATGCCAGTTCTTGAAACTGAAGATAGTCCAAAATCACTCATTTTGGCAATTAATTCATCAATCATTTCGCTATTTCCAATTACCTCAAAAACCATTGAATCATCGATAATTTCAACGATATGGGTGCGATATTTTTCAAAAATTTCCATCGCTTTTTCACGCTTTTCTTC
>JACCEB010359412.1_pt1 | contig 15131 bp, 9 predicted proteins | sample 7454761 | NCBI WGS metagenome assembly JACCEB01 (sample SAMN15323454, study PRJNA562643) | freshwater metagenome | isolation source: river surface water | place: USA:Blue River Watershed | collected 2017-08-18 | reverse complement strand
GGCGGGAGAGGACGGACACAGGGAGGGACGGAGAAAACCGGAAAATTGAGAAATCGGGAAATTGGGAAACGGGCAGGGTCAGGAGGCGGGGCGGCTTTCGTAGGCGTCGCGGAGGACCTGGAGCGTGTGGCGGACGCGGACGGGGGACGCCGTTTTGGCGAGGTGGGTGCGGAGCTGGGTGAGGCAGCCGATGTTGCCGGTGGCGACGACGGTGGCGCCGGTGGCGACGACGGCGGCGGCTTTTTTCGCGCCGAGGGCGTCGGCGATGACGGGTTGGTCGAGGTTGTAGGTGCCGGCGCTGCCGCAGCAGAGGTGGGCGTCGGCAAGTTCGCGGACCTCGACGCCGGGGATGCCGCGGAGGAGGGCGCGGGGCTCGGCGCGGACGCCCTGGGCGTTGGCGAGGTGGCAGGCGTCGTGGTAGGCGACGGCTTGCGGGGCGGACCAGCCGGCGGGTTTTTCGCGCAGGCCGAGGCGGGCGAGGAAGACGCTGACGTCGACCACCCTCTTGGTGAAGGCGAGGGCGCGGGCTTCGTCGGGCGTGCCGCGCAGGACGAGGTGATACTCGTGCATGGCGGAGCCGCAGCCGGCGGCGTTGGTGAGGATGGCGTCAACGTCGGCGGGGAAGGCGTCGAGGTTGCGGCGGGCGAAGGCTTGGGCGGCGGCGAGGTCGCCGGTGTGCCACGCGAGTCCGCCGCAGCAGCCCTGCGCGGGCGGCACGACGACCTCGACGCCGTTGCGGGCGAGCACGGCGAGGGTGGCGACGTTGATGTCGGGATCGAGCACCTGCTGGGCGCAGCCGGCGAGGAGGGCGACGCGGGCGCGGCGCTCGCCCAGGGCGGGCGTGACGCGCGGGAGCGTGACGGCCGGCGGGACTTCGGCGGGCGCGAGCGCCAGCATCGGCCGCAGGACGGCGGGCACGAGGCCGCCGAGGGCGCGACCGAGGGCGGCGCCGCGGAGCGCGAGGCGGAAGCGGGACGGAAACGGGATCGTCTGCGCGGCGAGCCAGCGGCGGAGTTTCTCGCTCCAGGTGCGCGGGGCGGTGGGCTCGATCCTGGCGCGGTAAGGGCTGATGAGGTCGCGGTAGGGCACGCCGCTCGGGCAGGCGGGTTCGCAGGCGAGGCAGCCGAGGCAGCGGTCGATGTGGGGCTGGGCGTCGGCGGCGGGCAGCGAACCCTCGAGGACCTGCTTCATCAGCAAAATGCGGCCGCGCGGAGAATCCATTTCCTGGCCGAGCTCCTGGTAGGTCGGGCATGCGGCGAGGCAGAAGCCGCAGTGGACGCAGGTTTGCACGGCATGGGCCATCGGGTCGCCGAGGGGGCCGTGTTGTTCCGGTTTGATCGCGTGGAGCATGAGGCGGGAGATCCGGTTGAGAGCTGAGAGTTGAGAGCTGAGAGGCCGAGCGCGCGGCGGGTCAGTCGTGCAGACCGGGGAAACGGTTTTGCGGGTCGAGCGCGTGCTTCACGGCACGGTGAATCGCGAAGTCGCGCCGCGGGCCGAGCCAGAGCGGGCCGGAACCGCGGAGCAGCAGGCCGGGCCACGGCGCGGGGCCGAAGGTGGCGCCCGGCGGCAGCGAAATGTAGCCGACGTTGCCACCGGCGGAGACCCAGGCGCGGGTGTCGGGCATCCCGCGGACGAAGGCGGAGAACTCGGGCACCTGCGTGGGCGCGAGGGCGAAGCGGGCGAGGGCGCCGTCGGGGTGGGCCCAGGCGAATTCGTTGATCGCGGTCCAGCGGACGGCGGCTTCGGTTGCGGGTTTCTCGACCCCGGGGAAGCGGGCGAGAATCTCCGCGGCGAGCGGGGCGAGGGCGGCGGCCGGGCCGCCGAGGCGGACGTAGACGGCGGGCTCGTCGACGGCGGCGTCGAGGGCGTCGAGCTCCCAGCGGGCGCGGGCGGCCTCGGTGAAAATGCGGACCTTGGCGGCGGCGTCGGGGGCGTCGAGGCGGAGCGTGACGGTCGCGGCGGGGCGGGGGAAGACCTTGAAGCTGAGTTCGGCGAAGGCGCCGAAGCGGCCGGCGCTGCCGACGAAGAATTTGGGGACGTCGAAGCCGGCGGCGTTCTTGACGACCTTGCCGCCGAGGCGGAGCAGGCGGCCGTCGCCGTCGACGAATTTCACGCCGAGGATGAAGTCGCGGAGGGTGCCGAAGCGCCAGCGGCCGGAGCCGCTGAGGCCGGCGGCGACGGTGCCGCCGAGGGTGGCGCCGGCGGCGACGAACATGGGATCGAAGGGCAGATACTGGCCCTGGGCGTCGAGGGTCGCGACGATGTCGCGCACGGGCGTGCCGGCGAGCGCGGTGAAGGTAAACTCGCTGGGCTCGTAGTCGACGATGCCGGACAGTCGCGTGGTCGAGAGGCGGACGACGTCGGGCGCGACCGCGGCGAGCCGGGGCTTGGTGCCGGCGCCGACGGCGAGCACGCGCGGGTGGGCGCGCACGGCGCCGGCAAGTTCGTCCGGCGTGGCGGGCGTGAGCAGGGAACTCATCGGGCGGCGGAGTGCGCGGCGGGACTCGGAGTCATCGGAGGGAGGAGGAGCGGCGATCAATGGCGCGAGATGACGCCGGCTTTCTCCAGCGGGTGGAGGCCGGGGTGGGTGAGCGCGGGGGCGGGGCCGGCGACGGGGAACATTTTCCCGGGGTTCGCGATTTCGAGCGGATCGAAGGCGCGGCGGAGGCGGCGCAGGCAGTCGAGTTCGTCGGGGCCGAACTGGGACGCGAGGTAGTCGCGTTTCTCGACGCCGACGCCGTGTTCGCCGGTGATGGAGCCGCCCATCTCGATGCACATGCGGAGGATCTTGCCGGCGAATTCCTCGGCGCGGGCGAGGGCGCCGGGCTCGCGCCCGTCGTAGAGAATCAGCGGGTGGAGGTTGCCGTCGCCGGCGTGAAAGACGTTGGCGCAGCGGATGCCGGACTCGCGGGACCAGGCGTTGATGCGGCGGAGGGCTTCGCCGAGGCGGCGGCGGGGGACCACGCCGTCCTGCACGATGAAGTCGGGCGAGAGACGGCCGACGGCGCTGAAGGCGCTCTTGCGGCCCTTCCAGATGGCGAGGCGCTCGGCGGCGTCGCGGGCGGGGCGCACTTCCACGGGGCGGCTGGCGGCGAGGATCGCATCGAGGCGGGCGCGGTCGGCGGCGACGACTTCGCGGGGGCCCTCGAGCTCGACGATGAGGACGGCCTCGCAGCCGGGCGGGTAGTCGGCGTGGACGGCGGCGGTGGCGGCCTCGAGCGCGAGTTTCTCCATGATCTCGATCGCGCCGGGCAGCAGGCCGGAGGCGACGACGGCGGCGACGGCGTCGCCGGCCTGCTCGAGGGTGGCGTAGCCGGCGAGGACGGTGTGGAACGTCTCGGCGCGCGGCAGGAGCTGGAGGGTGAGTTCGAGGGCGATGCCGAAGAGGCCCTCGTTGCCGACGAAGAGGCCGGTCCAGTCGGGGCCGATCTGTTCGCGGGAGTCGCCGCCGAATTCCACGACCTCGCCGGTGGCGAGCACGGCCTTGAGGCCGAGGACGTGGTTGGAGGTCATGCCGTATTTGAGGCAGTGGGCGCCGCCGGCGTTGAAGGCGACGTTGCCGCCGATGGTGCAGACGGACTGGCTGGAGGGATCGGGGGCGTAGTGGAGGCCGTGGGGCTGGGCGGCGGCGGTGACGGCGAGGTTGACGACGCCGGGCTCGACGACGGCGAGGCGTTCGGCGGGGTCGAGGCGGACGATGCGGTTGAGGCGGTTGAGCGACAGGACGATGCCGCCGGGGCAGGGGAGCGAGCCGCCGCTGAGGCTGGTGCCGGAGCCGCGGGCGACGAAGGGGAGTTTTTCCGCGTGGCAGAAACGAACGACGGCGATGGTTTCGTCCTGGGTTTCGGGGACGACGACGGCGAGGGGCTTGGCCTGGAAGGCGAAGAGGCCGTCGCTCTCGTAGGCGGCGAGGTGGGCGGGGCCGGTCAGCACGCGGCCCGGCGGCAGCAGGGCCGTGAGGCGGCGCAGCACGGCGGGATCGGGCGGGGCGCTGGGGGCGGCGGTGGCTTCCATCGGGAAGCCGCGAAAATGGGCGGGAACGGCGGAGGGAGACGAGCGCGGAGTTGGGGCGCGGCCGGCCTCGGGGCGGCGGCGCCGGCGAGCGCGGGCACGCCGGCGTTACTGCTGCTGTTGCGCGGTGTCGGCGGGGCGCGGCAGGTCGGCGGCGAACGTGGCGGCGGGGGTGAGGCGGTAAATCTCGAAGCGCTCGCTGGCAAAGAGACGCGAGCCGAGCGGCAGGGAGACTTCGGCGCCGTCCTTCAGGTGACGGTCGATGAGCACGTAGGACGGCGCCGCGGCGACGATCTGCGGGTCGAGGGTGCGTCCGCGGTAGAAGAAATCGGAGGCGAGGTTGGCGCGGATGCGGGCGCGCGTGGTGTCCATGATGTAGGCCGGCCCCTCGAACCACAGGCGGCGCTCCGAGAGCGCGGAGTAGTAGAAGTGGACGCCCATGAGGGTGCGGTCGAGGGCGCCCCAGTGGTCCTTCTTCATGTTTTCGGGCGTGAACGCGTTGGCGACGAGCACGGCGTTGGGCTCGGTGTGGGTGCGCACCCAGAGCAGGGCGTGGCGGAGCTCCTGCATGTAGGGGTCGGGCTGGACATCGGCGGGGGTGTCCCACCAGGCGGCGAGACCGCCGCGGTTCCGCTCCCACCAGAGCTTGGTCTGCACGGCGAAGGTCGCGGCAAAGAGGAGCGTGGCGGCGCCGATCACGGCGCGCGGCCACCACGGCCGGACGGCGCCGCGGGCCGGACGGTGCAGGGCGGGCGCGAACGGCGAGGCGGAGACGGTGGCGGGCGCGGCTTGCTGGGCGGCCCACCAGGCGGCGATACGGCGAGCGGCGGTGACGAAGAAGGCGGCGGTGAGCACGGCCAAGGGCAGGCGCATCATCAAAATCACGTAGAGCTCGCCGTAGCTGTTGAGCTCGAGCAGGAGGCCCATGCCGACGCAGGCGGCGAGGAAGGCGCCGAGCCAGCCGACGAGCAGGGTGTCGCGGCGGCGCACATCGCCCCAGACCAGGTAGGGCAGCGCGAGCAGACGCACGCCGCAGGTGCCGGCGAAGACCAGCGCGGCGGCGGCGCCTTGGGCGAGCGGGGTGGCGAGCGACGCCGGCAGGAGCTGGGCGAGGGCCTGGGTCCAGGCGGCGGCGTTGGTTTTCCAGAATGCGGTGAGCTGGAGCACGTGGAAGGGGTTCCACTTCGCGTCGCCGGTGCGCCACGCCGACATGGTGGGCAGGTAGACCAGGGCGAAGGCGATCCCGAGGCACGATCCGACGACGACGAGGCGCCAGGGCAGAACGCGCTCGCGCCACCACCGCCACAGGGCCCAAAGACCGAGGGCGCAGAGCACGACGGGGAGCATGGTGCCCTTGGCGCCCGTGCCGGCGGTGCCCAGCAAAGCGAGCCAGACGAGATCGCGGACGGCAAACGCCGGGCGGGTGGCGGCGTGCCGGATGACCCAGAGCAGCGCCCCGCAGAAAATCATGCCGAAGAAAAACGTGGGGCTGACAAAGAGCCACCGCACGAAGAGCCCGAGGAACATCGGTTCGCCGTAACTCGGGGCAAAGGAGAGCTCGCTCACGGCGACGGTGAGCAACGCGGCGAGCACGCCGCCCCAGGGAGTGCGCGAGACGGCGCGGCCGAGCAGGCAGGCCTGGGCGACGAGCGCGACGCCGAGCGGGACGAACACGAGACGCAGCATGACGGTGGACAGCTCCACGCCGGCGGTGGACGACGCGGCGGCGGCGTGGACCATCATGAAATAGTGGTATTGGAGCGGCGTGCCGGAGAGGCTGGGGTCGTCGAGGGGCCAGTTGTTCTTGATCACGGCCGCGCGACTGACGAGGTAGACCCAGTCGTGGAAGATGGCACGGGTCGGCAGGCCCTCGGCGAGCGGCGATTCGGCGAACATCTGGCTCGCGGCCATGACGGCGGTGCCGAGCACGGCGAAGGCGAGGACGAGGGCGAGGCCGGCGTGATGGGCGGAAACCCGGATCCGCCACGGACGGGCGGCGCCGGCGGCGCGGGCCACGACGGCCGCCGCAAGCCAAACGACGGGCGACCAGGCGAACCAAGGCTTGGCGCCGAGGGCAGCGAGACCGAGGTAGGTGTAGATCTCGACGGCGAAGCCGGTCGGCAGCGCCAGGGCGACGAGCGCCACGGGGGAAAAGGTCCGGCCGCCAAGCCACGCCGTGACAATCACGCCGGGCAGCAACACGTAGAGGCCGACATAGGCCGCGTAGGCCGCGACGGCGCCGACATCGTATCCGACCGAGCGCACGATCACGAACAGCGTGAGCGCCACGGTCAGGGCGCAGAGCCGCCAGAGCGTCGCGGGAGCAGCGACGGTCGACGGCAACTTTCGAACGGTGCGCAGAAGCGACGGCACGGTCGGATCGAAGGAGGGGTGGCGGTGATGGCGGCAGGGTTACGGCGCCGGCTGGCCGGCGGGCGGAGCACCGGACCGGGTTCGCAGCACGAACCGGGGCTCGGGGGCGGACGATTGGCGGCGGTGAACGGATAGCAACGCCGATCTCGACGATGGCGTAGTGCGCTCCGGCCCGACGGTCAGGCAAACCGGGTGATCAGGGACAAACGGGCGGGGCGATTTCGGGGGCGGGTCCGGGTAGGCCGGAGTGGCGTCAGAGCTCGTAGACTTCGACGAGCGCGATGCCGGTGGTGCCCGCGACGCCGGTGATCTGGGCCGTGTAATTGCCGGGTGGCAGCGTAACGAGCAGCGCGGCGTCGGCGCTGCCGGCGGCGAAGGGAAACGCGCCGACCTGGGCGGCGGCGGCCGTGATCGCGGCGGTGTCGGCCCCGGTGCTCCAGCCGGTATTGCGGGCGACGACGCGCGCGCCCTCGAGCAAGGTGAGCTCGGGGCGGGCGAGGGCGTCGCCGACACCGAGGGCGGCGAGGGCGGGCCCCGCGGCGCGGATGAGCACGCGTTTCGCGGCGGTGCCGGCGACGGTCATGCCGGCGATCAAGGTCGCATCGCCGGAGCCGACGAAGGCGCGGGAGCTGAGGTTGGCGAGGCGATGCGGGCTGTTGCCGAGGTCGGCCAGGCGGTGCTCGCCGCCGGCGGCGGCGAGGTCGTAGATCTCGACGAGGCCGTTGCCGGAGCGGTCCTGCGCATCGGTCATCTGGGCGGTGTAGGCGCCGGGAGCCAGGGTGAGCAGGAGAGCCGAGTCGGCGCTGTCGGTCGCGAGCGCGAAGAGGCCGACCTGGGCGGAGGTGGCGGCGATGGCGCCGGCGACGGGCGAGGCGGACCAGCCGGTGTTGGCGGCGATGACGGCTTGGCCGCGGAAGAGCTCGAGTTTCGGCGCGGGGAGGGTGCCGCCGACGCCGAAGGCGGCGAGGGCGGGACCGACGGCGCGGATGAGCACGGGTTTGGGCGCGTCGCCCGAGACGACGAAACCGACGATGGCGGCATTGCCGCCGGCGCCGGCCTGGGCGCGGGTGGAGAGGCCGGTGAGGCGCTGGGCGGGGGCGAGGCGATCCGCGACACCGGCGAGGGTGACGGGGGCACCGGCGATGGAGCCGATGGACACGGCGGTGCCTCCGGATGCGACGGACCCGGAGACCGGGCCGGCGGTGAAGGCGCCGGAGGCGGCGAGCGTGCCGGTGCCGCCGCGGCCATCGGAGGTGACGGCGAGGACGCGGCCGGCGGCGTCGGCGATGACGTCGACGGCCGCGGCATCGCCGGCGGTGCCGGCGAGGTAGTAGCCGGCGAGGGCGGAGGAGGGGCCGCTGGCGGCGCGCTGGCCGTTGAGCACACCGGCGGACGGGCCGGTGAGGGTGCCCGAGAGGACGCCGGTTTCGGTCACGACGAGGGCGAGGTTGAGGCTGCCCACGGCGACGTTGGCGCGGCCATTGTCGTCAAACTTCACCGTGCGGGCGGCGGAGGCGCTGCCCGCCCCGATACCCGACAGCAGCAGGACGGCGCTGTGGTCGTCGCGGACGTGGAGGGCGAAGGAGCCGGCGGGTTGGACGGTGCCGAAGTATTGGCCGGCGAAACGGCCGGGGGAGACGGCGAGGGAGACGTTGGGGGTCGAGACGGTGCCGGCGGCGTTGGTGACGCGGACGGCGTAGTCGCCGGCGTCGGCGACCGCGACGCGGGCGAGCACGAGCGTGGCCGTGGACGCGCCGGGGATCGGTTTCCCGCTGCGCAGCCATTCGTAGGTGGGAGTCGGATACCCGGTGGCGGCGACGGAGAGGCGGACGTTGGCGCCGGCCGTGACGGCTTGGCCGACGGGGGCGGTTTCGATCGCGGGCGCGAAGGCGGGCGTGAAGCCGACGACGAACTGCGGGTCGCGGTATTGCGCGGCGACGGTCGCGGTGATCCGGCGCGAGTCGCGGAGGCGGCCGGTGACATCGAGGGTGGCGCCGGAGAGGTCGACGGAGCGGTATTCCCAGAACTGGAGCGAAGGTGCGCTGGCGGCGTTGTCGAGGCGCCAGCCCTCGCGGGCGATGTGCGGGCCCATGGCGCAGTCGAGAAAAACGACCTGGCTGGCCGGCCAGGTGTTGGCGACGCCCTCGCGCGGGTCGATGCGGGCGAGGTAGGCGCCGGTCACGCCGGGGGCCGCGGTGAGGCGACACTCGACGTAGACGTGGCCCTTGGTCGCGGCGCTGTTGCGGACCTGGGCGTAGAAGGCGCCGGAGGAGAGGGCCTTGAGCTCGCAGCGGTGGAAATAAACGGCGCCGCCGCCCCACATGAAGTCGACGTCGCCCTCGATGAAGCTGTCGGCGACGAAGAGGGAGCCGTTCCATAGCAGCGTGTCCTGGTAGCTGGAGAGGGCGACGCGGTTGAGCACGACGCGCTGGCCGTTGCCGCGGAGGGCCTCGGCCTGCGAACCGCCCCGGGGCGTGGTGTTGCGCAGAGTGAGCGTCTCGAAGCGGACGTCGGAGGCGTCGCAGGAGACCATGGCGCGGTTGTTGCCGGCGTTGAGGTTGTTGTTGTTCGGATACGCGATGACGACCTCGTCGCGGGACTCGCCGCGGAAGGTGAGGAAGGGTTTGTTGGCGCCGATGTAGACGAGTTCGTGGTAGGTGCCGGGTTTGATCGCGATGGTGACGGGGGCGGTGTTGCCGGCGGGCACGAAGTCGACGGCGCCCTGGATGCTGGCGAAATCGCCGGAGCCGTCGGCGGCGACGACGAGGCTGCGGGTGCCGGGGATCGGCCCGGCGTTGCGCACGGTGAACGTCCACCCGTCGGTGTCGGCGACGCCGGTGAAGGTGGTGCCGTCGGGGTCGAGGACCACGCCGGGCTCGACGGTGACGCGGTAGGTCTGGCCGTAGGCGAGGGTGCCGGCGCGCGGGTAGAAGGCGACCGTGCGGTCGGTGGCGATCGCGGGGTAGAAGGCGTAGGCGACGGGGTTGGTGCCGACGAGGCGGACGGGGGCGGCGCCGAGGTCGAGGGTGTCGGCGACGGTGTTGTTGGCGGTGTTGATGATCCGGATACGGCCCGACGTGCCGGCGCGGACGGGGCGGTCGAAGGTGAGGCGGAGGGGCTGGTCGGGGAGAACCGCGGCGGCGCCCGCGGCCGGGGAGCGGGTCACGACGCGCATCGAGGACGGCGCGGTGACGACGGCGGGGGCGCTGACGACGGAGCCGAAGGCGTTGGCGACGCGGACGGTGTAGGCGCCGAGGTCGGCGGCGGAGAGCGAAGCGATGGCGAGGGTGGCGGCGGTGGCGCCGGCGAGCGGGGCGCCGTTGCGCGACCACTGGTAGGCGAGCGTGCCGGTGGGGGCGGAGGCGGCGACCGCGAGCTGGACCGGGGAGCCGAGGGCGGCGAGGGTGCCGGCGGGCTGGGTCGTGATCACGGGCGGGGCGTTGACGACGAGCGTGACGGGATTGGAGACGACGGCGGAGACGGCGTTCCGGACGACGACGGAATAGACGCCGGCGTCGGCCGCGGCCACGGCGCCGAAGGCAAGCGTGCCGGTGGTCGCGCCGGGAATGGCGACGCTGTTTTTCTGCCATTCGTAGGTGAGCGGCGCGGAGCCGAAGGCGGTGACGGTGAACGCGGCGGGCTGCCCGAGCGCGACCGTGACGGAGGCGGGCTGGGTCTCGATGGTGGCGGCGACGGGCGTGGCGGAGACGATGACGGTGGCGGTGCCGGAGATGGCGGAGCCGTAGGCGTTGGAGACGACGACGCTGTAGGCGCCGGCCCCGGTGACGGCGAGGACGGCGGCTTCGGCGCCGGCGAGCGGGGCGCCGTCACGGCGCCACTGATACGTCAGCGGCGGCGTGCCCGTCGCGGTGACGGAGAGATTGCCGGTCTGGCCGGGATTGAGGATGAGTTGCGCGGGCTGGGCGGTGATGACGGGGGCGGCCAGGGCGGTCACGCCGGAGATGTCGGAGAGCGTGAGCGTGACGGGGGCGGCCGCGGTGTTCTGGAACATGAAGCCGAGCTCGTTGAAGGTCGTCGTGGCGGGCGGGACGTCGGGGTTGGTGTAGGCCGTCTGGCTGAGGCCGTCGCCGCGAAGCCAGACGCCGGCGGCGTCGGTGCCCGTGCCGGTGCCGAGACTGACGCCGGTGGCGGTGCGAACGAGGCGCAGCGTGAGCGTGTAGGGCACGCCGTCGACGAGGGCGCCGGCGGTCTGGACGGAGGAGCCGGTGCCGAGATTGGAGAAGGAGGCGCCGGCGGGCGCGAGCAGGCTGGCGGAGGGGCCGGTGGCGTTGCGGCGACGGAGCTCGAGGAGCGAGCCGGTGGCGCGGCCGTTGATCCAGGTGAAGTAGCCGGGGTCGTCGGTGAAGGCGGCGGCGGTGCCGGCGGAGTTGAAGAGGCCGAGCCCGATCGCACGGGTGCCGGCGGCGAGGGCGGAGAGGCCGCCGCTGGCGGTGAAGGTTACGGACAGGGTCGCGGGCGCGGCGGACGGGGCGGTAAGGTCGAGCGGGACGAAGTTGGTGGCGACGAGTGTGACGCGCTGTCCGGGGGCGACGGTGACGGACACGCGGTCACCGGTGCTCGTGACGGCGGTGACGGCGGTCTCGTCGTAGAGCGACCACTGGAGTTGGGCGCGGGCGGGGCTGAGCGCGGCAAGGACGGCGAGGGCGGTCAGAAGGAGGCGGAGCGGGGCGGGCATGGCGGGGAGAGGAAGAGACGGAGAGACGGGGCGGAGCTAAGGGAGAGGGGCGAGCAGAGAGCGCACTACGGAGGACGGGGGCGAGTGTCGCTATGCCGGTTCGTCCGGCGGGGAAACGGGAAAGTGACGGCGGATGCCGGGGGCGGTGCGGCGGCTTGCGTTTGCGCGGCGCTCGGACGTGCTCGCGGGCTGCGGGCCTTGCCGGGCGCGGCCTGTTTTTCCCATGAAACTCTTCCGAATGCTGGTGTTGATGGGCGGATGGTGCGGTGCGGCGGTGCTGGCGACGGCGGCCGACGGCGGGTGGCGCGAGCTGTTCAACGGGAAGGACCTCACGGGGTGGAAGGCCAACGCGGATGCGGGGGCGTTCACGGTGGTCGACGGTGCGCTGAAGGCGCACGCGACGCACCCGCGGAACCGCGGGCACCTGTTTTTCACGGGAGCGCGGGCGGAGGGGCTGGAGGTTTTTAGAAATTTCGAACTGGAAGCGGTCGTGCGCGGGGAGCCGGGATCCAACTCGGGGATCTTCTTCCATACGGACATGGAGACACGCGACGGCGTGTTGCACCTGAAGAACGGCTACGAGGTGCAACTGAACAGCGCGCCGCAGGAGAAGCGGAAGACGGGCAGCCTCTACGCCGTCGTCGACCTCGATAAATCGCCGGTGGACGAGACGCAGTGGTTCACGGTGGCGATCCGCGTGCAGGGGAGCCGGATCGCGGTGCAGGTGAACGGGCGGACCACGGTGGACTACACGGAGCCGCCGGGCGTGGTGGCGCAGCGGTCGCCGGAACGGAAAGGGCGCGTGCTGCGCGCCGAGGGGGGCGCGATCGCGCTGCAGGCGCACGACGACAAGAGCACGTTTTACTTCAAGACTATCCGGGTGCGGGCGTTGCCGTGAGGAGTCGTGATCGTGCGGCCGACGAGGATCAAGGCGAGCCAAGCGGGTGTTTGACCGCGACGGCGCGCTTCGTGGTGCGCCATCCGAAGAAAATACTCTTCGGCTACGTGGCGGTGGCAATATGGCCGGGGTTTTTCATCCGCTCCGAATTCAACGCGGCGTTTCTGTGGGCGTTCCAATATCTGTCGGCGCCGATTTTGCTCGGCCTCGGCGGCCTGGGCTGGGCTCGGCGGCGGATCTTCCTGGCGGCGTGCGATCGACCGGCGGCCTATTGGGCTTCGTTGTTCGTATGGCCGCCGTTTGCGGTGCTGCTTTCCGGCGGATTGGCCTTGCAGGCCAACGCGCTCCTGCCACCCCAACGCGACGTGTTGATCGAAGGAGTGGTGGCGGGGAGATCGATCAGTGGAACGAGATCCAAGTCGTGGATCGTCGACGTGGAGTGCGGCGGTCGGGTGCGACGACTCGAGGTTTCGAGGCAAACCTACGAGCAGTCCCGGGTCGGGGAACGTTTCAGCCAGTCGTGGCGCGAAGGGCCGCTGGGGTTCTGCTACGTATGGAGGTAGGCGCGCCGATGAAGAACGCGAAACGTGTCAACGAACCGCTTCGGGCGCGGCCCAGTCGGCGCCCTCGGGGAAGGTGTAGGGGAGGCGGAAGACGTTTTGGCCGGTCGAGTCGGAGAAGTAGAGGCGCGAGGGGCTGAGTCGGCGCGGGTCGCCGTCGGCCCAGAACGTGTAGAACGGATCCCGCGCGCCGAGCGGGCGGCGGGCGTAGCTGTGGTTGAACTCGCTGTTTTTGGTCACGGTGTGGCGGCGCGTCCAGGTGCGGCCTTCGTCGCGGCTGGCCCAGAGGACCATGTCGCCGCCCGTGCCCCAGGGCTGCGGCCCGACGTCGGTGGGGGCGAAGACCAGCCACTCGTCGGCGCGGACGTAGAGGCTGCCCATGTCGTAGTTGTGGTCGGAGGTCGTGACGGTGGAGAAGTTCCAGCGTTGGTCGCGCCAGTGGGCGACGGTCCACTCGCGGGCGCCGCCGCCGGGGCCGGGTTTGAAGTCGCGGGAGAGGACGTAGAGCAAAATCGGGCGGCCGGCGGAATCGAACGCGAGGTCGCAGGTGTAGAGCAGGCGACCCTCGGCGGCGTAGTCGCGGACGAGGGCGGGATTCTTGATGTCGGAGAGCGGGAGCGAGAGCCGGGTGCCGTCGGCGGTGGTCCAGGTGGCGCCGAAGTCGGTCGTCTGCGCGTAGTAGAGGTTGGTGCGCTTGTCGACGTTGCCGCCCGGGTGGTAGTTGAAGAACGAGGCGATTTTGCCGCCGACGGCGCCGCTCGTCTGGTAGTGGCCCCCGAGGCCGGCGAGCTTGGTGTCGGGCGACCAGGTGCGGCCGTCGGGGCTGGTGGCGAAGTAGAGTTCGCGGCCCTTGGTGTATTTGGTGAAGAGGTGGAGGAAGCCCTTGCCGGCGACATACCAAGGTTGCGGATACGTGATCTCGCGCTGGTCGACGCGCTCGAACGCGGACGGATCGTAGGGGCGGAGGGAGCGGTAGATGAAGCCGGGGCGGGTGCGGGCGCGGCCGCTGACGAAGACCCAGAGATGGCCGGAGGGATCGAGGTTGAGGCTGGGGTTGTCGTGGGGGTCGTCGACGGGGTGTTTGTCGTGGACGATGACCGGGCGGGAGACGCGGCCGGTCTTGTGGTCGAAGCTGCCGACGAGGCAGAGGAGGTGCCGCTCGCCGGCGGGGGAGCCGCCGTAGACGAAGAACGTCTTGTCGACGGCGGGGGCGTAGACGGCGAGGGGATTGTGGTTGGCGGTGTAGGTGCCGAGACCGCCGGAGTATTTGTCGCCGTGTTCGGAAAATTGGCCGAGCGTGAACCAGATGCCGCGGTAGCCGGCGGCGCGGGGGGCCGCGGCGGATTGGGCGGATGCCGCCGGGGCGGTGGCGGCGTGCGCCGAAACCGAGGCGAAGGGGAGCAACGCGGTGAGGAGGAGGGCAGGGATCGGGCGGCGCATGGGGCAGGCAGGGAAAGGCGGGGAAGGGAGGGGGGCGCTGGGAAGAACGACAAGGGGGGGGGGGGGCGGGGGGGGCGGAGGGGCACTTTCGTGCGCGCCGCGGGGCGGGAAGTTGAAGATTGAAAGTGCGGCGGCGGCGGCGAGCGTGGCGGGCTGCATGAAACTGGACCTGCCCGCCGGCGACTTCGCCGGCTACATCTTCGATCTCGACGGCACGCTCGTGGACACGATGCCGCTGCACTTCCGCGCGTGGGCGGCGGCGATGCGCGGGGCCGGGCTCAAGGAGCCGTTGAGCGAGGATCTGTTCTATTCGTTGGGCGGCGTGCCGACGCGGCGGGTGGCGGAGTTGATGGCGGCGCACTACGGCCTGGCGATCGACCCGGAGCGGGTGTTTCACGAAAAGGAAGCGGCGTTTTCGGCGATCCAGCCCGAGGCGAAACTGATCGAGCCGGTCGTCGCGATCGCGCGGCGCGTGGCGCGGACGCATCCGGTGGCGATCGCGTCGGGCGGCCCGCGGGATATCGTGAACCGCTCGGTGGATCTGGCGGGGCTGCGCGACGTGTTTTCCATCGTGATTTCGGCGGACGACGTGGTGCACGGGAAGCCGTCGCCGGACATGTTTCTGCTCGCGGCGCAGCGCATGGGCGTGGCGCCGACGGCGTGCCTCGTGTTCGAGGACGCGGAGCCGGGCATGCGCGCGGCGGAGGCGGCCGGAATGAAGTGGGTGCGCGTGCCGAGCCGACGCTGAGCGGCGAGCGCCGGGAACGCGGGGTCGCGAGCCCGGGCGCGGCAGGGCGGTGCGCGCGGGAGATTACGGCCTGGCGGCCGGAGCGCCGCCGAAGGGCCGGCGCGTGGCCTCTTTCTCGGTCGGGAAATCCGCGGGGACGGGGACTGTGACCCGGCCGGTGGCGGCCCACTCGGTGCCGCGCAGCAGCGTGACGATGAAGCCGACGCCCTCGAAGGAATAGTCCTCGTGGCCGAGGATGGTGTGGAAGACGCGGCCCTGGCCGAAGCCGATGGTCATGAGCGCGGGCTCGTGGCGGCCGGTGCCCTTGAACTCGGGGGACGAGTAGGCGGTGGCCAGAATGGTCATGTTCTCCGCGGGGCCGCGCAGACGGTCGTAGCATTCGTCCTGGGTGTGCAGCCACCGCTT
>JACCEB010284259.1_pt1 | contig 15134 bp, 11 predicted proteins | sample 7454761 | NCBI WGS metagenome assembly JACCEB01 (sample SAMN15323454, study PRJNA562643) | freshwater metagenome | isolation source: river surface water | place: USA:Blue River Watershed | collected 2017-08-18 | reverse complement strand
CGAACATGGAGTCAGAGCGTGGAAAATGTCGATCGCCGCCCAGATGTTCAGGCTAACCACGGCATCACTCCCTTGGGTCGTGCGTAAGCTTAACGCCGGCAGCGTCAGCCACTTCAGCCTCTGCCTGCGTAATGGGGTCAGACCCCATTAATAGGGTCTGACCCCATTATATCTCAGTCGATGTTCAGCGAATCGATGAAGCCGCTGTGATCGGCGGCGATGGCCTGCATGGTCTCGAAGTCAGGGTAGAAGGTTGCCCGGGCGAGCTGCTCCAGCGACATCAGGCGCTGGCCGAGGACCACGTCTTCACCGGTGGTGAATTCGAAAGCCGACCCGAAGATGTCCACCAGGAAGTAAAGGTTGTCGGGCGTGCGATCACGCACGACGCCGGCGTAGGTGCAGACGTAGGGGCCTTCGCCCTCATCCGGGGTGATGGTGGTGTCGAACTTCGAGCTGATGAAGTACTTGCCACGGCTCAGCAGTAGCGTGGCGATGGCCGCAGCGTCGGCGTTCGGGGTGGGGGAGGCGGATTCAGGGGTGGACATGATGGGTAGGGCCGTCGGTGTGCCCACGGATACACATTTGTCAAATGGCCCAAGGGCGTGATGCGGATACGACCCTTTTTGTGTCAGGTTTTTAGCAGATGCGGTAAGATGTTGTGGTGGAAACTCGCTGCCATCTGCCACCCTGGTCCGTCACCTACTACCCGAAAATATTTTCTTCAATTAGGGGAGCACGTTGCGCTATCCCTAATTTTTAGCGGTGAGCCGTGCGAATCGGCCGGCTTACCCCTCGAGGAATGACTTATCGTTAAGGTGCACGTGCTTCGCTTGCTCGAGATGGGTGCGGAACGCCACCATGACGGGATGAAGCTTGGTGCCGTCGGTCTTTTTGACGACTTCCTCTACGTATGCGAAGGTCTGACGAGGACAGATGACCGTCGCCTTCTTGGCCAAGGTGGCCAGCATCGAAGAGATCGCTTCTTCGCGCTTATCCGCAGGAAGCTCCGCCAGGTTTTCAAGGAAGCCCTTAATCGTGTCGGTGTCAGGTTGGCCGGCCACGATCGGTAGCTCAAGGTCCTTGAGTTCTTGGCCCATCGAGACAGCCCATGCGACGAAATGGCAAGGTAGCACGGCCAGGAACTCTTGCCGCTTCTTCTCGGCATGAAAGTCCGTGGTGTTGTAAAGGTCGGTCCTGACTTCTTCGTTTACTTCGGCGATGGGGCGTCCGCCCTTGCCGCCGATGAGGTCCAGGTAGGCGTCAGACTGCGCAAAGAGCATCGCGGCCCGGATGCGCAGGAAGAGCTCAGGGTGGGTGGAGATCAGGTCGGAGAGGGTGGGTTCCAGTTTATAACCCTTGAGGGCCTCTTTGCCGTACGTGCTGATGTCGCTGATGAGATGCTGGGAGCCTAGTCCGGATTGCATCTTCAGGGCCGCGCTGCAGGCCGCGTTGATGTCCCGGCAGGCGGCGAGCCCTACGCGGTCCATACAGATTTCTCCGGTGCGCGAGATGGAGGCGTCTTCCAAGCTTGCGGCGCGGCGGGAGGCGTCGCGCTCGTACTCGTAAGGGAAGATGTAGTGGCCGAGTTCGTGTCCGAAAATGTAGATCAGCTCATCGACGGTGAGGCGTTCGACCACGGCGGAAGTTATTTCGATGGTGGCGTGCCCGTTCTGAAGATGGGGAAGGATCGTGGCGCTCATCTCGCCGCTGCTGACGATGAAGCCATGGATCGTGTCGCGCGGGATGCCGAGCCGCTCGCAGGCGGTATCCAAGGCGATGTCCGGCTGAGGGACCAGTTCTCGGATGATCGGGATCGTGGTCCGGTATTTCCGGAGGTGTTCCTCGTGGTCGATCTTCTTCCGCTTCGGGAGGAGTTCGGCGGAGGTTTCTCCGAAGGTGCAGGCGGCGAGCTTCTTGCGGGCTTTCAGGACGGGGTCGGCGGGGGGTCTGGCCATGCCTATGGGTAATATAGTGATAAATTTATAACAATAAAATTAGTATGGAGAGGCTTTCTTGTGGAACTGGCGTATTCTTCGGCCTTCAGGGCGACTTACTTGCTCGAAATCAGCTTTCCGAGGATCATGAGCAGGATGCCGTTCGTCATGTGCTGAGCCAGCACCCCTTGCCTGATGGCGCTGCCGGTGGCGTCGCTGACAAGGCCGGAGAAGAGGGTCAGCGCGCCGATGATGAAGATGATGGCGCCCACGAACGACGACCCTCCGCTGGGCTTTTCCTCGGGGCGGGCGGGCTGACGGGCGGCCGGCAGGGGAGGGGGAGGGGTCGGGTCCGACACGTCCTGCAGCTTGAGCGGACGTTTCGCCGTGATGATCTCCTCCTTGATGTCCTGCAGCTTGCCCCAGGCTGACATGCCCTCACGCCAGTAGTCGTCCGTCATGCTGATTTCCCCGGCGGCCCATTTGTGGCAGACCTCCCAGGGCTCGTATTCGCCGATGACCACAGCTTTGCGGGCAATCTTGATTTTCATGAGGTATCTCTAGTCGTGGGATCCGTTATTTAAACAAGAAACATATCGTCCTGTCAGGGGACGTTGATAGTCCGGCTCGCGTTCCCGACCCTGTCGGATGCAGGGATATGGCATGAAGTAGGGTCGCGACGACGTTGCGACCGGATGGACCGACGCGCCGTCGTTGCGTCCCGCGGTTGTACGTGCGTCGAACTGCCTCAGAACCCCGAAGGGTCAGGGCCATTAGCTCAGAGTCTCTTGACTTCGCGGATGTCTTCGACGTCTCCGTCGATCACCATCTTGTCATAATTACTGATATAGTCGTCCACGAAGCGGATTTTCGAGCCAGAGTGGATATAGCCCCAGGTCTTCACCAGGCAGATCGCCTTGGTTCCGCGGTATATGATGATCGTATGGCTGTCGATTCGCGACCAGCGGTTGGCCCCGTAGATGTTGACGGTGTCCGCCTGGGCGCAGAGCGGAGCGCCGAGGAGCAAGATGAGCAGGAGTTTATTCATATTGATGATTACTTTTTAAAATAAGTCTTGGAGCAAGTATTTATAGGTCTTGCCTGGCTTGCGGATTAGACGCGGGGTAAGTCTGCTGCTGGTTATATGCTTATAAATACGAGGTAAAAGCACGGTCTGGGCGTCCAACCGGCCATTGCACAGGTCGCGCTGACCTTGCGCCCGCTGGCGTCAGGCACACGCGGAACAGGATTAGCGGTTCATCGAACTGGGCATGGCATTATGGGCCGTGGCGTTACCTTGCCTGGCGGCCTTGTTCCACCAGCGGACCGACGGAACTCAGCCGGAGCCGAACTCTTTGCTGGAGTCAGCGGGTAATCCGGACATGAAACTTCCGTCGAATCTTAACCCAACCCCAGCTATGTGGCCTTTCGGACCAATCAACAATTCTGACAGTTCTGGATCCTCGCCTTCCCCTGCGCAGGGGGTGTCTTTGACGGCTCCCGGGTTGGATAAGCTTAAAGCAGAGCTGTATAAGGCGCAAAACCACGTCAAGACGCTCGAGGTAACGATCAAGAGTCTCAATCTGAAGAATGCGGCGCTTGAGTCTGCGGTTCGCGAAAAACAAGAACTTAACCACTCGATGCAGGAAAGGGTCGGTCAGGTTACCCATGCCTTGGCGACCCTGGAGGCGGAATTCCAAAGCCTGATTAAGCGTCACGATTCCGTTTCCGCTGAGCTCGAGGCCCTGAAGCCGTTCGCCGCAGTCAAGACCGATCAGCGCCGCATGACCTATACGGTCAGTCCCGAGCTTCATAAGAAGTGGCAGTCCATCATGCGTGACACCACCCGGCTGCAGGTCCTCGAGTTGCTTGGTCAGCCCACCGAAATCCTAGCGGTTTCCAGCGGCGGAGCTTCGCCGATCCAGCTTGTTCGCAAAGGGGTTCCGGCTCCTCGGCCGGAACTGATGCAACACGTCACCAACCTGGTGCTTTGCGATGGCCTGCTGAAGGATTGGGTTCGCGGCGTCGGTCGCACCGCCTGGATCTACGCCGATGACACGATTGCCCCCGGCGTCATTTTCTTCGCTTCCGAATCAGACGGCGGCCAGGTCTTTCGCATATTTCCGCCGGAGTGCTGAGCGCCGTCTGAATCTTAGTCATCCTGTTCAAGCAGAGGCTACGATTGCTTTACGCATTCAGGCTCGCTTGTCTGGATTCTCGGTCGTCCTGAGCTTTTGCGAGGGTTCTTGGGCCAGAGCGGGACTTCCTTTGTGACTTGTGCGCGGGGTCAGGTTTATCTATCAGACTCATACACCCCCGCTTTACTTCGATGGCCACGCCCCGATTTGAACGCCCCGTCTATTTCCTGCGCAGCCGCTCCGGCGAGGTGCTCGGCCCCTTTAGTTTGGCGGAGATTGATGCCCAGCTCACCGCCGACAAACTCACCAATGACGGCGAGATGCGCAGGCAGGGTTGGGAGGTCCTGGAAAAGGAGGAACTCTGGGGTAAGGTTAAGGATTTCCGCACCAAGGGTTACGGAGGGCCGACCGGGCGCGCTGAGGTCTACGAACTCAAGGCGAAGTCAATGAAGGTGTGGGTCGTCGGCATCGCGTTGCTCGTCATCACTTTGGCGGCGTTCATCGGCTTGTTCTTCCTTCCTTATGACGAGGCCGGTGCGAAGATGAAGGAGGCCCGGGATATGCAGGAGAAAACCAAGGATGACATGATTAATTTCCGTAGCCGGGTCGACGCAGAGTTGGCGGTGTCCAAGAAGCAATGGGGCGATGAATTCGACGCCAATCTCAAGAAATGGCAGGGTGATCTGTCCAGGGTGTCGTCTGACTTAAGCAAGGCGACGGCCAAGCTGCGCGACACGGAGGAGAAACTTGCCCTTGCGACGACCAACGTCGCCGGATTGGAAGGAAGGCTCAAGTCCGCCCTTGTCGACGTCGCCGAGGCCAAGCGGGCGAAGGATGAGGCTGTTTCGGAACTATCACGCACCGAGAAGGAGTACCGCAAGAAGTTCGAATCCATGGATGCATCCTTCGAGTCGCGGGTGAGCCAGGCAGAGTCGAACCTCAAGCAGGAATTCGCAGCGCTCGTGGAACGCCAGAAGTCCGCCAGCAAGGGAGACCTGCTCCAGGCTCTTGCCAACCCAAAGATGGCCAGGGTGCTGCCTTCGACCAACCAAGGGCAGGGCAGGTTGGTCCTGCTGGTCGCGCAGCGTCCGCCGGTAGGCGCCCGCCTTGAACTTTTCGACGGCGCCAAGTCGCTCCGGGTCACGGTGCCGTCTCAGGTCCTGGGCCCGCCGCTCATGGTCGTGGATGTCGATCCCGGCCAGGTGGACTCGGCGTCCGGCCTGGGTTTTCTCGGGCTCGAGGTCTTGATGCAGCCCGCGCGGTGACCGCTCTCGTTCCGTCTTTATAGTGGTTTCTTCTGTCTGGTTTAGCGGGTTGACAGGCCGGTTTCGCTTGGCGATTTTACTGGCGATAACCCCTTAGATTCCGCTTCGAATGAAACCCCTCATCGACTGGTATTGGACGCATGGTCAGCAACGTAAGGGGGATCAGAAGCTCTCTCGCGGCTTATGGCTCGACTCCGTCTACGGCATCGCCCGACGCCGCGATAATCTTAGCCAACTGGATGCGGCCAGCGGCAAGAAGCACGCCCTTGGCATCTGGGGGCCTTCACAGACCGGTAAGTCCACCATGCTCGCGAGATTTCTCGACCGCGGACGTAGTCCGGCAAGTCCCTCGAGCCCCTGTCTGACCTGGGACCCCTCACATCAGGTCTCTTTCCTCGGTTACGAAGGCAAGCCGCAGGAGGTCACCGTCCTCAATCCCTACAACAACGGTGGCGACGGCACCGGCTGCGTAACCCGTTACGTCTCGGCCATGTCGGTGCCGCATCCCGGCCACCCGGTGCGCATCCGTTTCAATTCCGTCTCCCACCTGATGCATGCCCTGGCGTGCGGTTACCTGTCGGAGTGCAAGAGCGCTTCCTCTGACATCGTGGTATGGAACCTTGACATGATCCAGGACGCGTTCCTGGGCGAGCGTCTGGGCGCCGGCGCGGTCGTCGACCGCGAGGCCTACGAGCTGATGCGCGAACTGATGGGTATCGTGGAGCTCTTCATCTCTTCGGAGAACGTCCGTTACTACAATCTGCGCAATGACTGGTCCGGTATCCGGACTAGCTTCCTGGAATCTTCCCCGGCGCTTGTTTCTGTCGAAAAAGTCATCCAGGTGGCCCGTCGTCTGCTCTGGGATGATGCGCCTGCCATCTCGGATTGTTTTGACGGCCTGCGTAAGAAGTCCGCCAGGATGCGCTGGGGGAGTGGTGGCGTGTATTGCTCATACCAGGTGGCTGCGCTGCTGATAGACATCGAGACTTACCGTCGCTCGCTTGCTGTCTCCGGCAACGAGGATGACGCGCGTATCCGCGAGGCGGTCTCCCGGATCGGCATGCGCACCGTAGGTGCTGACACGCTCATCGAATGCGGCACGGCGTCGGGCGAAGTCTCCGGGCGGGAGTTCGGCGCCTTCCAGGCCTTGGTCCGCGAACTGATCATTCCCGTCAAATCTCCCGCCGGCGAGAAGGGTCCGTTTTTCCGTCTCATCGAGACCTGTGACCTGATCGATTTCCCCGGCGTGGCTCGGCAGGACGGTAATGCGACAAGCGCTTCTTTGCTGGACGCCGGCTCCCCGTCCGCCGACGACACGGTCTGGCTGACGCGCGTCTTCAAACGAGGCAAGACGGCCTCGATGGTGCTTGGGTACGCTCAGGAGGTCGCCATCGACGCCTTCGTCATCATGGTCAAGGCCAAGGAGTTTCCTTCCAAGCCGCAGCAGATCACCACCGGCATCGTGCATTGGTGGAACTGCATCGACCCCATGTTCAATCCGCTGGCTTCGACCGCGACTTCCCGTCCGCCCCTGCCGTTGTCGATCTGCCTGACTTTTTTCGCCAGGGTCATCAACGACAAGATCGAGATCAAGAGCGGCACGGGCCTGGATTCGGTCTTCGTCGAGATGCTGGACAAGCTTTCCCCGCTGACCATTCCCGGCAACGCGACGTTGTTCTCGACGACCTACAAGGACTTCGCCTCGACGGGAGGATTCCAAGGTTCCGCCAAGGCCGTCGCCGACGCGGCCGGCTTCATCCGGAAGGATCCTTCGTTCCAGCGTTCGTTCATTTCCGAAGAATCAAGGCAGTCCTTCGAAAGCATGCTCTCCGATGCCGACGGCGGGGTGGGGTATTTCCTGGAACAGCAGCTCGCGGCGATCAACGGATCCAAGCGTCGGGCCAAGCTTTCCGAGATCGACGCCGCCGATCGGAAGCAGCTCGTTGAGCTGTTGGAGGAGGCCCTGCCTTCCGGCGATGATGTCGGCGCCCGCGAGCGCCGCGTGCTCAAGCGCGTGTTGGACGCCGTCCGCCGCAATCTGCGTGACTGGGCCGTGCGCGTACCTCGTGAGCGAGGCATTTTCGCCGTCGAAGACGCCACCTCGCTCTATGGTTTCTGGATCCGCCAGCTCACTTTCGTCAAGGAGGAGGATCTCGCCAAGGTCCCGCTTAATTACGCCAAGCAGACGCTCCAGCAGCGCCGCGACTACGTGGACAGTATCTGGGAGTCCTGGAAGACTTCGGTGCTCAAGCGCATGGTGACCATCCATGGCTTCGACTGGTCTGTCCTCGGCTTGGACGGGGAGGCCGATGCGCACGTCTTCCTGCGCCTGCTTTCCGAGCAGCGCCCTTCGGCTGAACTCGTACGCTGGCTGGAGAAGGAACTCGGCTTCATTTCTTCGGAAGCCGAGGCCAAGGCCCTGCGCCGTGAACTTGCCGTCGCCATGGGGAACATCATGCGCAAGGGTTGCATGCTCGTCCCGGCCGTTGAGGGTCATGACCCGGTGCAGCTCCTGCATCGCCAGGTTCGCTGGGAGGATGGCGATACCGACGAACGCTCCCCCCATAACATCGCTTTGATCGATGGTTTCTTGGCCGTCGTGGAGGCGATCAAACCTGCCGAGTCCAAGCGACAGCCTCAACCCGGCGACGAGGAGCTTCGCGGCCTCCGTCCCCAGCTTTCCTGAATCCATGCGCAAGTTCACTCCTAGGAACTTCAACGACGCCGACGTCAGCCGTGAGGAACTGCTCCTCACTCCTGATTCAGGCTTTCAGATGTTCTTCTTTCCGCTGCGGACCAGCGATTCGCCGCAGCTTTCAGACGTGCCGGATGAATTGATGCACATCGTCGAACATAACCGAAAGGTGGTCGACTGGGACGCCGATCCTTCGCGTAAATGGCCCGGAAACCTTGAACTCCAGAAGCTCGCCGATGACATCAAGAAGAACGGCTGGAATCCTTGCGAGAAGTCCTACGCCCGCGGCAAGGTCGGCAGTTGTGTGCATGGCAACACCATCATGTACGGCATATGGCTGGCGGTGGAGACCAACGTAGGCGATGCCTACCGCGGTTGGGGTTATGAACCTCCCGCGAGCCCGACTCCGGCCGAGAGAATCCATTTCGAAACGAACCGAACGCCGTATTCTCCTTATTACGCACATGCCGTCGGCAGCCTTGAACGACAGGACCAGATCGGCATCGAGGTCGGGGCGATCGTTGTCACCCAGCTCATCACTTGGAAACCGCTGCATCAGGTCGACGCCGAGCTGGATCTCGTCATCGATTTCGGCAACTCGCGTACGTGCGCCCTCGTGCTCGAGCATGTCGCGCCCAATTCCATCGGCGGCGGGACCGCCAACTTCTCCCAGATCTGCCGGCCCGTGCCGCTCGCCCACTCCTTCTACCATGCCCCATTGCTGACGGAGGAGGGCATCCCTCATTCCGCCGGAATCAGGCATCAGTCTCCGGATGCTGCTTCCATCGTCAGCTCGCGCTTCACCTTGAAACGGCCGGAGTTCCGTAATTTCGACCCTGACTCGGATGATGCCTCGCAGAATCCCAAGGCCATGATATGCCGGATTCCTGAGTTCAAAATTCGTACCGAAGGCATGCTCTTCTGGAAGACCCAGAATGAGGAGCTCGACACGGTAGAGGAGCGTATCCCGCATATGTTCGTCAAGAACTCCCCCGTCTGTCTCGGCGCCGACATGGAGGAGATGGTCGGCGGCGTCACGGATATCGGCAAGGAGTTCCGCCGCCTGCATCGCGACGGCGTCCTCGTCCAGCAGAGTTCCGCCAAGCGCTTCTTCTGGGATTCGGCTCCTTCCCACAAGGAGTGGTCGGTCGTCCCGAACTACGGCGACGAAAACTTCGGCAAGCCAGGGCGTTTTGAAGGGCTCTCCGGCCTGATGCTCCGGTTCCTGGAGCTTCCGGGCTCACATGCGACCCGCCCCGCCATTGCGCCTGCCAATCCGAACTACCCCCGTCGCGACACGCTGACGTGGACCATCCTCTCCATCCTTGAGACGACCCATCGCAGCATCAACAGCGAATCATGGGTAAGGCAGGCCGGCGTCTTCCAGCGTCGTCGAATCCGCAACGTCATCGGGACGTATCCCTCCGGATGGACGAAGACCGAGATCGCCGAATATCAGGCCAAGTGGCAGCAGGCCGTCGACATCTACATGACGACCCATGTGCAGCCTGGCGACAAGCCGGTGGGCTTGGTCATGAAGCTGGACGAGTCGGTGGCCAGCCAGATCCCGGTCCTCTACTCTTGCATGACCCGCATGGCGACCAACAAGGTCGGGGAGAATTGGATCGCCGTGAACGGCGTCTCGGGCGGCAAGCATGCGCATCCCGTCCTTCGTATCATGAACATCGACATCGGGGGCGGTACTTCCGATGTTTCCATCGTCGAATACACGGACAAGGCCCCGGGGATGTTCGTCGACCTCCATGCGACGGTGTTGTTCAAGGATTCTTCGACCATCGCCGCGGGCGACGTGCTCCTGAAGAAGGTGGTGGAACAGGTCGTGATAGGTGAATTGGTCAAGACCGCGGCCGATCCGGACGTGATGCGTGCCGAATTCCGCCGTTATTTCACCAAGACCGCTAACGTCGCCGAGAAGGCCAAGCGCGTCTCCTTGATGATCTCGGTGCTCATCCCGATGGCGACCTTGCTCTTGCGTCAACGCAGCGACGAGAAGCCCCTGGATTGCAATCCTTGCCTGGCCGGCGTCCAGCCCGAGGTGTGGAATGAATTCAAGGCCCAGTTCGGCTTGGAGCTGAAGCATAACTCCCCCATCACGGTCAAAGCCAAGGATTTCGACGCCTTGGTGGTGGAGGTTTTCGGAGTCTATCTGCGTTCGCTGGCCAAGCATGCCAGCGCCTTTGACGTGCATATGCTCTTCGTCTGCGGCAAACCTTCCGAGCAGCCGATCATCAGGGAGATGATCGAGCGTCTCATCCCCGTGCCGATCGAGCGCATCCAGTTCGCCCGAGGTTTCAAGGCCGGCAACTGGTATCCTTTCAGCGACGACGGGGACTCCGCCATCCGTGACGCCAAGACGGTCACCTGCGTGGGTGCCGCCCTGGAGCGCGCCATGTCCGAGAGCATGGTCTTGAACTGGAAGCTCACCAACGTCCCCCGCGCCAGCGTGCGCAACATGTGGGGAGTCATGCCCATCAGGGGTGCTGAATTCGACTGCACCATCCTGGGCTCCGACCAAGATGAATCCGCGGAGGTCGTCATGAATGTCACTAACCGCATCGGACGTAAGATGTTCGACGGTGTTTCCTGCGAGCCTGAGCCGGTCTACCGTCTCATGTGGGTCCATGGCGGGAAGGATCAGACCACGGTACGCGTCGTCTTTGATCGCGTACCGCAGGAGGTCGGAGGGGCCGATTCCATCGCTATCCGTAGCGTTACCGACATGCAGACCGGCGATGACCTCACCGACCAGGTATTCCTGAGCCTCTATCCGTTGCTCCACGAGCAGGAACCTTGGCAGGACACCGGCGAACTCGACCTATCCTAATCTCATCAAAATGTGGCCGTTTAGTTCTAACGAAAAACCCCCCGAGGATAAGGCGGATCCTAAAAAACCGAACAGCGGTTCGAATGGTGTCAGTCCGACGCGGAATAATCCTTCCAACAACACCATTCCTGGCCGGACAACTGGTGCTGCTAGCTCGCCCCATGCCGCGGGCGCCGTTGCCCAGACTGGTCCGCAAAATCAGCCGTCAGTCACTCAGCAGCTAAGCATATCTTTTGACGCCAGGAATATTGAAGCGATCAAAGGAAGTTTCGACCGTCTCGCCAAGGCATTTGACGAACTTAAGAGGCTCAATGAGCAGCACCGAAGCCTGCAGGCGGAGAACCTTTCTCTGTTTTCCGGCATGAAGGATAAGAAGATCGCTGAACTAGAGAAGTCACTTGCCGTATCCGAGGGGCTTGTCGCAAGGCGTGCGGAGGAGGTCTCCAGCAAGCAAAAAATGCTCGATGATAGTACTATCGAACTCAATGCTTTGCACGAAAGAGTTCACGCTCTTTCACATGAACTAACCAAGGCGCAGAATCAGTTATCCGACGCAAGGGCTTCTTTGGCAGCGGAACAGTCGAATCACAGCGCCCTCGGGTTGGCCCATGCATCCCTACAGGATCTCGAGAAGGAGCTTAAGGCTAAGCAGGTCGACCTCAGGGCGTCGATTGCGGATCTTAATACGCAGATTCAAGAGAAGCAACAAGCCAACGACGAACTTCGCAAGGGGATGGAAGTTCTTCGAGTCTCGATGTCGCGTCGCCTTGCCCAATTCGTGCCGGCGGGGATCCTTGAGTCGGTGATCGGCCCGCAAGTAGTTGGTTTCGACGACGAAGCTGCGGCCGGAGATGCTTTGGCTTTGCGCGTCATCGCGGGCCTTTCTCAGCTCAGGGCGGCCTTCGTGCCCGGTGCGGGCGCGGAGGATAAGTTGGTTGCCGTCAAGACGATCGGCTCGGCTCTTTACGCGGCCTGGTCATCCAAAGCCATGGATCCCGTTTCCATCCACCAATCTTTTGTCCAATGGCAGGAGTTTTTGAATGCCATCCCGGATGCCGGTTATAAGCTGGTGCTTCCTGATTTGGGACAGAATCCATCGGCCAATGTCATCGCACCGGCCGGCGTGACCAAGGTTTCCGAGGTCCAACTCTGGATCATCAAGGGGGATTCCGGCGCAATCTACGCACGAGGTGTCATCCGCTGAGCTATGTCGCTTGCGCCTTCAATCCAGCAGTCTCCGATACCCGGCCTAGTCTTTGATCGTTCGCAGGGGCATCAGTTCAAGGCGCTGACCAGTTCGTGGGGGTGTTTCTATTGGAAGCCCGAACTCATGGGATTGATCAGGCGATGTCAGGAACTCGCCTATTTTCTGCCAAGCGCTGATTTCAGCGATTCAGGGGGCAGGGTGGTCTTCACTCGCTACAGCGGCAATGATGAGCTTCTGACCAAGACTATCGGATTCGATCAGCCGGGTGTGAAGATGCCAGAGTCAGTCTACGCGAAGCTTCAGGAGGCTTTGGCGAAGTTCAAGGCGATGGCCAATGATGCAACGCTCTCTCCTGACGAAGCCCGTTTCATCGCTGAATTCAAACTGCCTGACCGTCACCGGTTTCCCGGGGCCTATCGTATCCTTAAGACCAACTGGTACTCGGCCGACCGTCTTTTTGTCCTTTGGGGGTTGGAGCCGTCCGCCAACGAAGCAATGCCGGTCATCAAGCTTCTGGCCGCCCCCGCTGGCAGTCCCCTCCCGGACCAGCCGTCAACTGGTACCATGGGTGGGGGAGTCGGTGCTGGATCCTCGGGGCTTGGTGCTTCGTCCTCGCGTGGGGGTATTCCCGTCGGTGGGTCGGCGGGGGGCTTGGCCGGTTATGGTCGCGGTTCTTCAGTGAAAGGCGAAGTAGCACCAGCGGGTGAAGACGTTTGGCGTCGCTGGCGTGGATGCCTTTGGCTCCTGGTTCCTTTCCTGCTACTTCTTTTTCTCCTTTTGCTTATCACGCAGTGCACACCAGTCTCTTGCTCGGATAGTTCCCAGGAAAGGCATGATCTCTTCGCTGATAAATCGAAGGCACGAGAGCCTTCGCCTTCAGTTCCTGTGCCAGGTCCTGGTCCGTCGCCCGCACCAGGACCTGGGCCTTCGCCTGGTCCCAGCCCAAGCCCTGCTCCTGGTCCCGCCCCCACGCCCGGCCCCGACCCCGCACCTGCTCCCACGCCCGGCCCCGGGCCTTCGCCTAGTCCCGGCCCTGGTCCTGCACCTGCGCCCGGTCCCGCGCCGATGCCCGGGCCTACGCCAGGACCCGGGCCTTCACCTAGTCCCGGTCCTGGCCCTGCACCAGGCCCTACGCCGATGCCCGCTCCCGCGCCAGGACCCGAACCTTCGCCTAGTCCCAGCCCCACGCCGATGCCAGTGCCAGCACCTTCGCCGGGTCCGTTACCGCCTTCAGGCCCAAAACCAGATGTCATCCCTCCGGCTTGGTGGCTTGCTGAGCCCATTCCCGAAGAGAACAAGACGCGGAGCGGACGTGTAGTCCCCCTGCCAAAGCGTCAACCAAAGTCGCCTGGTAGATTCGAGGTCTATATCCATGAGCCTACGGAATTCATCCAGACTCCTCCATCCGCCGGCGTGCACCTTGGGCTCAGGCATCATGGCGAAGGTAGGATCAAGAATGTCATGTGGATCCTTGCTGATGGAGTCCAGAAACAGGGGGAGTTTCTTGATGAACTGGTTCCATTCGACCGGGATCTTACGGCCGTTACTGAGATCGATGTCGCTTACACTTACGTAGACTCCAACGGCACTGAGACCACGGATGGTTTCAGCTTCCGTTATGTCCTGCAGGGAAGAGTGACCTTCTCCGAGGGGCTTGGTGCTCCGAAAGACAAGCGAACACCGGCAGAGAAGCAAAAAGAGCGTAATGATGCGGACGCAGCCAACGCCGCGACCAAGGGAACCTGATTTTCATGAACCATCGCACCTCTCCTAATTATCAGATACGTAACACGCGTAATGAGGTTTCTCCGCCGGTTTCCTTGGACGAACTCAAGAAATGGGTTCGTGAGGACCGGATTGGAGAGGATGACCGCATTACACAAGTGGGCTCGGGCGTCTGGGGTAAGAAGCAGGATTTTCCGGAACTTGGTTACAATGCCGCCGCCGCCCGCACCGAGATCGACTCCGAACTTTCGAAGACGAAGCGTGTCCGCTTAGCCTTAGGGCTTTCCTTCATGGTGCCCGTGGCGATCGCCGTCGTCCTGTTCGCGATGCCTAGTTATGATGCGAGCGAAGAGATTCGCCTTGAGCGTCAGGCTGCCAGTCAGGCTCGAATCGAGGCCATCAAGGCCACCGAAAAGATGAAATCGGCTCAGGCTGAGGCCAAGATCGCCAAGCGTCGTCAGGATGACGCCGAGCGTCTCCTCAAGGAGTTGCAGGAGGCTAATGAAAGGCTGAAATCCGATATCCGTAACGCCACGATGATTGCCGAGACAATCAAGGGCGGCAGCGAAGAGCAGTCCAAGCTCCTGTCTTCGCTTGAGTCGCAGGTGCGTCGCGCCGAAGCCGGTTCGTCCAAGGGGCGAATCGAAAATCTCGAACTCAGGCAGAAGCTAGCCCGCCTTGAAGAAAATGAGGCTGCCTTGAACAGCGAGGTCGCAGAACTCAAGAAGCAGCTGGATGCCGAGCTGAAGAAGTCCATCGTCCAGAAAATCTTCGAGACCAAGTAGCCGTCGCATGGTGAGCGAAGGCTCGCCGCATCGAGAGGTTCGCCGTCTTATCCGATATCCATGGCAATCGCCCTGCCTTGGAGGCGGTGTTTGCGGAAATGGAGAAGCTGGGCGTGAAGAGGATGATGGGCTTGGGCGATGTGATCGGTTACGGCCCGTTTCCCAATGACTGCCTGCGGATGGTGGCCAAGGCAGAGGTCTGCCTGCAGGGCAACCATGAGGCCGGCGTGATCGGCGCCTTGGGTGAGCGATGGTTCAATGACTCGGCGTGGGGTGCGCTTGAATGGACCCGGAAGAAACTCACCCATGCCGACCGAGAACTGATCTCAAAGTGGCGGCCGGCCGGGCAGTTTGAGGGTATCCAGCTGGCTCATGCTTCCCTGAACCCCGATGCGGTCTTCGACTACCTGCTGACTCCTCGGGCGCTGAAGGCTCACTTCGCCGCTCAGAAGGCTCCGCTATGCTTCGTCGGACATACCCATGTCACGGAAATCTGGACCGAGGGCAGGGAGAACCCGGTAGCCTGGCCGAAGTCAGGGG
>JACCEB010152165.1_pt1 | contig 15142 bp, 8 predicted proteins | sample 7454761 | NCBI WGS metagenome assembly JACCEB01 (sample SAMN15323454, study PRJNA562643) | freshwater metagenome | isolation source: river surface water | place: USA:Blue River Watershed | collected 2017-08-18 | reverse complement strand
TCTGCGGCGACTCGTAGTAGCGCAGCTGCACGCCGGCCTGCACGCACGCCTCCTCGGCCAGCGCGGCATACAGCGCCCCGCAGATCCGCACCTGGTGCCGCCAGTGCTGCCGCCCCGTGGGCTTCGCAAAATCGGGCAGCTCGTCGCTGTTCAAATCCACCGTCCGCTGCACCAGCTCCCAGCCGATGCCCGCGATCACCGGTTTGCCCCACGCGTGGAACAGCCCCGGAAAATCCACGCCGCCCGTCGTCGTCGTGCCGCCGAGCTGGCTGCCCGCTTCCACGAGGATCGTCTTTGCCCCCAGCCGTCCGGCCTGGATGGCCGCGATGGTGCCGGCAGTGCCGCCGCCGATCACGAGCACGTCCGTGGCCACGCTGCGCACCGCCGGCGGCGTGGTTGCGGCAACGAGCACACTGCCGGCCGGGACGGCACCGAGGCTGGCAAGGAAATGACGACGTTTCATGGCGTGGGATCGGCGCCGACGTTCTCCCTGCGGATGCACGGGGCGTCGAGCACGTTGCGCACGGCAAAAAGCGCTCCGCCGCGCCGACAACGACCACGTCCCGCGCAATCGCCCGGGGAACGCTCCTACGGCTTCGCCCGCTCCCACGCCACCGCGCCGCCGATCACCGTCATCACGCATTCGGTGCGCAGGATCTCGGCGTCGGGAATCTCCAGGATGTCGGCCGACAGCACCGTGAAATCCGCCAGCTTCCCCGCCTCGATCGTGCCCCGCTCCTTTTCCTGAAAGGCCGCAAACGCCGGCGCGAGCGTGAGCATCCGCAGCGCCTCGGCGCGAGTGACACGCTGCTCCCGGTGCCAGTTTTCGTCCGCGAAGCCGTCGACCGACTTCCGCACCGCCGCCGCATAAAACTCGATCATCGGCTCGCCCTTCTCCACCGGCGCATCCGACCCGCCTGCGATCACCGCCCCCGAATCGAGCAGACTCCGCCACGCATACGCGCCCGCCAGCCGCGCCTGCCCCAACCGGCTCGGCGCGAAAACCAGGTCGCCGATCGCATGCGAGGGCTGCATCGAGGCGATCACCCCAAGCTTCGCCAACCGCGGCAGATCCTCCGGCGCCAGCACCTGCGCGTGCTCGATCCGCCACCGCGGCTCCGCCACCTTCCGCTCCGCCGGCGGCACCGCCGCAAACGCCTGCGCATACAAGTCGAGCACCGCGCGGTTCGCCGCGTCGCCGATCGCGTGTGTCTGGATCTGGATGCCCGCCCGCAACGCGCGCACGTAAAACGGCAGGAGCACGTCCCCGCCATACATCATCAAGCCCCGCTTGCCCGGCTCGTCGGCATACGGCGCGAGCAGCGCCGCCCCGCGCGAGCCCAGCGCACCGTCGATCGACACCTTGATTCCGCGCACGGTCACCCGCCCGTCGTCCGTCGCTCCGCGCGCGATCAATTCCTCGGCCGCGGCCCCCGGCCCGCCGATGGCCGCATAAATCCTCAACCTGGTCCGTCCTTCGCCCACCAACCGCCGGATCGCCGCCAGCTCGGTCGTGCCGAGCCCCGCGATCTGCACCTGCGTCCACCCGAGTTCCACCTCGCGGGCCGCGCCGGCCGCCAGCGCCCGCTCCATGTCCGCCGGCGTCGGCGGCGGCACCAGCCGGTGCACGCGCCCGATCGCGCGGTCGATCAGCATGCCCGTCGCCTCGCCCTGCGCGTCGCGCAGGATCTCGCCGCCGTCCGGATTCGGCGTCGTCCGGTCGATGCCGGCAAGCTCCAGCGCCCGCGTGTTCACCACCGCCGCATGTCCGTCGGCCCGCGCGAGGATCACCGGCCGGTCGCGCACGACCGCATCGAGATCCTGCCGCGTGGGAAATACCGCCGGTTTCCACTGCGACTCGATCCAGCCGCGCCCGACGATCCAGCCCCGCGCCTCCGTCGCCGGCGTGGTCTCGGCGCGGCGCCGCAGTTTCGCCTGCAGCTCCGCGAGACTCGCCGTGCCATCGAGGCTGAAACTCAGCTCGCGCTCGCCGATCCCGAGCAGGTGCACATGCGCGTCGGTGAATCCCGGATACGCCACCCGCGTGCCCAGCTCGACCACCCGCGTGCCCGCCGGCGCCCGGCGCCGCGCCTCTGCCGCCGCACCGGCAAACGCGATGCGCCCATCCACCGCGAGCACCGCCTCCACGCGCGGCTGCGCATCGGTCCCCGTGTAGATCCGCCCACCCGTCAGCAGCAGCCCGGCCGCCCCGGCCTCCGCCGCCACGCCCGACGCCACCAACCCGAAAACGAAACGCTGGAATCTCGTCATGCCCGCGCAGCATGCCGCGCCGCATCCCTCACGCCACCGAATTTCCACCCTCCCGCCGCGATCAGCGGCACCTCCCTTCTCCTGCGGCGGCCATTCCGCCGCAGCTTACGCCAACGATTCGGCCCATTGGCCAAATCCATCCGCGGACCGCGCTCTGCCGGCTGGGATTACAGCACCGGCTTCGCCTTCGCCTGCGCCGGCGGATCGAGCCCGAGCAGTTTCGCCAGCGTCGGCGCAATCGCATCCACCCCGACGCGCTCGGAGCGCGTCACGCCCTTCGGCACGCCCGCCCCGAAATACAGCTGCGGCACATGCTGGTCGTAATCGTAGGGCAGGCTGTGCGTCGTCCCCGACCCGGCTTTGCCCACCCAGTTGGGCTTGAAGACGAACACGACGTCGCGGTCGCTCGCCGGCCGGTAGCTCCGCCGCATCAGCGTCGGCATCGCATCGCCGTCATCCGTGGGTCCGACCAGCTCCGCGCGCGTGTAAACCTCCGCCATGTAGGGCAGCGGCTCGAGTGCGGCCTTCACCACCTTGGCCGCCGCGGCCGCGTCCACCGTCTTCGCCGCCAGCGCCGCCGGCCGCAGGTGATACCCGAGATTGTCCCGCGTGAACCAGCTCTCGCCTTTCGGCAACGCGCCAAACGCCGCATCGAGCGCCTTCTTCGCCGCCGCATCCACGTCCGCGCTCTTCACGCGCCCCGCGCTCGCGCCCGGGTTCGTCGCCAGCACGCGCTCCGGCAGCGGCGCCACCCCGTGATCCGCGCTCAGCACGATCACGCAGTTCGCCAAGCCCACCTCGCGGTCGAGGCACGCGAGCAGCGCCGCGATCGTGCGGTCCATCCGCAGCACCGCATCCATCACCTCGTGGCTGTCCGGCCCGAAGGTGTGCCCCGCCGCGTCGATCGACGAAAAACCCACGCACAGCAGATCCGTCACCGCGTCCTTCCCAAGCTTCTCCTCCACGATCGCGCGCTCCACAAAGGCGCCGAGGAACTCCGCCGCGAAGGGCGTGTTGTCGAAGGCCGTGAAGAACCCGGGCCCGAGCGTATCCTTGCCGCCGGTGATCTTCCGCGGAAACGTCCGCCCGAGCCCCGCCGTGTCGCTCTCCGCCGGCTCGTCGTCCGGTCCCTGCAGCTTCTCGTAGATCGCCGGCTCGCGCAGCCGGTCCCAGGTCCGGCCGAACGCCGCGTGCGCCCGCTGCTCGGCATTGAAGGCCTCGACCCACGCCGGCAGCGCCGCGCGATAGTAACGCGACGTCACCATTTTGCCGTTCTCGTCCCAATACGCCGCGTCCGCCTTCCGCCCGCCGAGCAGGATCGCCGACCGGTCCTTGTTCGAGGCCGCAAAGATCTTCGCCTTGTCCCCGTATTTCGCCTTCAGCCGGTCCCCGACCGTCTCCGCGTGGAGCGTCCGCGGCGAACGCCCCGTCTTCGCCGGATTGCCCACCGCCACCGGACCCAGCTCCGCCGGCGTGATGCCCACCAGCGGCGACGCGGGATCCTCGACCGAGTTGACCTGCTCCCACGTCGTCCGGTCGATCCACTCGTTCGCCGTCACGCCGTGCACGTTGGCAAAAGTGCCCGTGAGGATCGTCGCATGTCCCGGCGCCGTCTGCGTGATCGAGTGCCGGTGCCGGCTGTTCGCGAAGTGCGTGCCGCCTTCCACCAGCCGCTTGAATCCGCCCTCGCCGAAATACGGCCCATACTTCGCCAGATAGTCCCCGCGGAACTGGTCGATCGAGATCACCACCGCCAGACGCGGCGGCTCGACCGGCGCCGCCGTAGCGACGCTGGCCCACACGACACACAACACCAGGGGAAGCCGGGAACTCATGAAGGACGGGAGAGTGCGATTGACGCGCCAGCATCCCCGACGTTGCGCGTCATGCAATCCCTCCGCGCAACCTCACTTCGCCTCGCCGAGCACGCCGAAATACTCATGCCACACGGTCGCCAGCTGCGCGCCGTAATCCATCCAGTGCCGCCCCTGCGGCATCGGCTTGTCCGGCAGTCCCGCGATCACGTTGGCGTTGAACTCGTGCACCACCGCATCGATGCCCCAGCGCGCCAGCCAGCCGTCGCCCAAAGTCCCCGCATTGCGAAACGCCGAGTTCGTCGGCCCCTCGCTGAACCAGGTGTGCCGGCGCAGCAATTTCTCGAAGAGCGCCATCCGCTCGAGGTGCTGCGGCAGTTCGGGAATCGGTGGCCGGGAAATATGCAGCCGCCCGCCGCCGTCGTTGTGGAGCTCGATCGCGAAGTGCGGCTTCCGGCCGCGGGCGATCATGCCTTCCAGCCACTGCTCCAGCGCGTGATTCTCCGGCACCAGCTCCGCATCGACCGGCAGGTGCCACTCGCGGTTGAGGTCCTTGCCGAGCAGATTGAAACGCGTGCGCCCCAGCGCCACCCCGTCCTTGTTCGCCATCGGGAGGATGTAATAGCAGGTGCGCTCGAGATACTGCTTCGCCGCCGCGTCGCCGCGCAGCAGCCGCGTCACGAGGCCCTGCACGACCCAGTTGCCGCCCGGCTCCCACGGATGCGCCCGCGCGCGGAGGAACACCCGCCGCGGCGCCTCCTCGCGCCCGACGCGCACGATCTCCAGCTCGCGGCCCTGCACGGTCTTTCCGATCGGCGTGATCGCCACCAGCGGATGCCCGCGGATCGACGCCAGCAGTTTCTCCAGGTCCGAGATCCGGTAGGGCTCGAGCCGCGCGAGATAGAGCCGCGGCCCCGGCAGCTCGATCTCGAACCGCACCGTCGTGCCCGTCGAATTGTCCACCGCGATCGTCCGCCAGTCGCGGCCGTTCTCCGAGATGCACATCGTCCTGATCTCCCGCGCCACCGACCCGCGCACGCCGTTCCACACGTTGTCCAGATTGCGCAGCTCGAACTTGATCCGCGCGCCCGGCTTGCCGTGCAGCAGCACATGGATGTGCCCCGCGGCGCGGTTCGGCGAGGCGCGCTCATGATCGTAGAGCAGGTGCACCAGAATCGTGCCGTCCGTCGCCTGCTCATACCAGACCGGCGACGCGTTCTCGAAACTCGTGTCGATGAACTCGAGCCCCGTCGAATTCGGCACGATCGGCGAGCTGGACGGCGCGGATACCGCCGGCGCCGCTGCCGACTTGGGCGCCGCGGCTTTTTCGGCCGCGGTCAGGGCCGCGCCCGCCGCCAACGCCACCGCCACCACGCCCGCGCGGCGCACCGCGCCGCCACCGGGGAAAAAGAGGGAAAAAAGGGAACGCACGGGAAAGCGCCCGCACGCTAGCACGCCGCACCCCCGCGGAAAGCCCCGACTTCCCCCGCGAATTTCACGTATTACGTGAAATTCCCCGCCGCCCCCGGGCGGCCCCTTCGCCCGCGCACATTTCACGTATTACGTGAAATGCCACCGGCCCGCTCGCGCGGTCCCGCGCCGGCGGCGCGGCCGTCAGAACGTCCCTTTGATCCCGAGCGACACCTGCGGCCCGTAGGTGGTGACCTGATACCGCCGCGCATACGCCGGCGTGTCCGGCCCGTAGCGCAGCAGCACCTCGGGCGCGTTGAGCACGTTCTGCGCGTTGAAGTAGAGATACAGCTCCTTGCGCAGCTGCACGTCGACATTGAGGTCGAGCGTCGTCCGCTCCTCGCCGTATTGGAAGCCGTTCACCGCCGCGATCGGCCCGCCTTTCTGCCGGCCGCGGTAGTTCCACTTCGCCAGCACCGAGAAGGAACGCCGCGTGTAGTTCACGCCCCAGTTCGCACTCTCGGGGATGAAGGCGCTGAAATTCGCCTGCTGCGCGCCTTCGAGTTCGAGCTTGGTGCCGTTGAGAAACACCTGGAAGTCCCGCGCCCACTTGCCGAGGGGACGCAACGAATGCCGCAGGTTGAACTCCGCCCCGCGCACCTTCGCGAGGCCGGTGAGGTTGAACTGCGTGTTCAGTTCCCAACCGGCGTATTCCGGCCCAAGGCCGACTTCCTGCAGATTCGCCGGCGTCGCAAACCGCACCGCGCTGGCGAAGAAGTCGCGGATCTCCTTGTAGAACACTCCGCCGCTGATCAGCCCGCCGTGCTCCGTGTAGAACTCGAGCGACAGATCGTAATTGTCCGCCGTCCACGGTTTCAGCCCGGTGTTGCGGATCGTGATCCGGCCCTGGATCTGCGTCGGGTCGATCACGTTCCCGTCGAGGTCGAATTCGTCGATCGTCGCATTGGGCACGATGTTCGTGAAATCCGGCCGCCCGTAAGTCTTCGCATACGCCGCGCGCGCGAGCAGGTTTTCGCGCACGTGGTAGGTGAGGTGCACGCTCGGGTAGAACCCGTCGTAGGTGCGGTCGGCGAAGAAACCGCGCTCGGTGCGCGTCAGCCGCACCTCCTCCATCGAGCCCGCCGCGCCCGCTTCCGGCTTCCGGATCCGCGCGCCGGCGGCGTTGTGCGCGTAGTCGCCGTTGGCCTGCCGCACCCACACCGCGTTCGGATCGTAGCGCATGCCTTCGCCCCGCGCCGCGGTGCGCTCGTAGCGCACGCCGGTGAGCACGCGCAGCCGGTTGCGGAAGAGCGCGAAGTCCGTCTCCACGTAGCCCGCGCGCACGTTTTCCTTCAGCAGCTCGGAGTTGGTGATGCGGAACACCTCCTCGGCCACCACCTGCGCCGGCGTCTTCGCCCACAGCACGGGGTTCGCCTTGAACGCATCCCACGCGCGATAGACCGAGACCCACGGCATGTTGCGGAAGCCGAAACTCTCCGGCTGGTTGAGGTAGGTCGTCATCCCATACGGCGCCGGCGAGTCGATGGTCGCCGCGTTGCCGTCGGGCCCGTTGTAGGTCCAGTTGATGCTCTCGCGCCGCACGTCGCGCGTCTGCGCCCGCTCCGAGGCACCGAGCTGCACCGCCGCCGGAAACGCCAGGAAACCCAGCCGCTTCCGCACATCGACTTTCTCCGTCGTCATGTCGTCGCGGATGTAGCGCGGCGTCGAGTTGGCCGTGTTCAGCCGGTAGTTCTCGAGGTTGTAGAAATCCACCGGCCGGTTCGTGTTGTCGAAGATCTCGATCGCATTCGGCCGGTCCTCGTTCACCTGCGAAAACACCACGCGCACCGGCACGCGCATCGCGATGCCGAGCGTGCGGAAACGCCCGTGGATCGTGTCCTGGTAGCCGCCCTGCGAACGCGACCAGCCCACGCCCGCCTCCACGCGCCAGTCGCCGTTGTCGAAACGGTAGCGCACGTTCGCCGCCTTCGTGTCGAGCTGGTGCCGCACCGACGCGTGCTGGCCCATCAGCGTCACGTTGCCGCGCCCCGTCGCCCCGCTCGTGAAATCCGGTCCGAAAGTCAGCGGCACCCCGCCCGCCACCGTCGGCGTCGCGTTCGTGCCCGTGTCGAACAACGCCGCCGTCGACGACCGGTCCGATACAAACCGGCTGCCCTGCACACCCACCGACAGCACGCCGCTCGGCGTCACGCGCCAGTCCGCTTTCAGGCCGGCCGAGGTCCGATCGTTCACCCGCGGCGACGCCGGGAGCTGGAACTGCTGCAGGAACGGCCGCGCGAACGACGCCCCCGTGCCCGTGCCGCCGGACGCGTAGGGCTTCACCGCGAGTTGCTGCCACATGTAGCGGTTCTGCACCTGCCCGGTGAGCACGATCCCGAAGGTCTTCGAGAGCGGCAGCGTGTAGTCGAAATTTCCGCTCGGGAGCACCTTCCGGATGTTCCGGTCCGGCGTGTGCGGCGTCGCCTGCAGGTCGTAGAACGGATGGTTCGCCGCGAGGCTCAGGCTGTAGCGTAGCTGCGCCGTCCGCCGCTCGAACGCACTTTTGCTCACCATGTTGATCGAGCCCGCCATCGAGTCCGCCGGCGTCGACGGCGTCGGCACCTTGGTCACTTCAAGCCGCGCGATGTTGTTCATCGAGACCTGCGTGAACTGAAACACGCGCGAGCTGCCCTGCGGGTTGCCGGTGTTGGCCATCTGCATGCCGTCGCCCGACACCACCGCCATGCTCGTCGGAAATCCGCGCACCGCGACCGATGCCACCGAACTGCCCGACTCCGCATCATACTCCGCCGTGATGCCCGGGAGAAACTTCAGGAACTCGCCCACGTTCCCGTCCGTCACGTCGCCCAGCGTATCCGCCGCGATCACGTTTTTGATGTTGGCCGCAAACCGCTGCTCGTTGATCGCGATCGCCTCCGCATCCGTCTCGCGGCCCGTCGCCACGACGAATTTGTTCAGCTTCACCTTCCCGTCCTCCGTCACCGCCCCGTAGCGCGCCGCGCTCGTCAGCTCCACATTCCGCTCCACCGTCTCGCCCGCGCGCACCTGCAGCGTCACCGCCTGCGGATCCAATCCGGTGTGAAACACCTCGAGCGTGACCGCCCCCGCCGCGAGCCCGCCCACACGATACGTGCCCGACTCGTCCGTGAACACCACACGCTCCGTGCCGCGCACCGTCACGCGCGCATTGTTCAGGAACTGGCCCGTCGCGACATTCTGCACGCGCCCCGTGACGCCTCCGCTCGGCTCCGCCGCTGCGACGAAACAGGAGCACAACAACAGCCAAGCCGCGGCCAGCGCCGCGCTCACACGGGGAACATTCATGGGGATCTGCGGGGTAAACGCGGCGGCTCGTAGCGATCCGCCGCTGGAGTTGGGGGTAAGCGCAACGCCGGTCCGCCCAGCGCCGCGCCGAGATGCCCGCGCAAAACTCACCCCGTGTCCATTCCGTTTCCCACGGGCCCTGGAGTCTCCCCGCTCCAACTCACTCCAATCATTGCACCGCGGATTACGCGGATATCGCGGATAATGACATCCGCCTCATCCGCGTTATCCGCGCCATCCGCGGTCACTCCATTTCTACCTCTCACCCACTCCCCTCTCTCTCATCCTCGTATTCTCTTCTGCCCTCCCTCTTCCGCTGAGCGTCCCCGCACTCCGCACTCGTCTTCCACCGCACCCCGCAGCTTCTTCACCTCACCCCACCCCGACTCACCCCATGTCCTCCGCGGTCACCCCTCCCGTGTCGCCTGCTCCTTCCGCCCCGCTCCCCGCGCCCACCCCGCCCGGCCGCCTCACCTCGGTCGATGCCTACCGCGGCTTCGTCATGCTGCTCATGATGGGCGAGGCGCTCCGCCTGCGAAATGTCGCCCGCGCTCTCCCCGAGAGCGGCTTCTGGCAGTTCCTCGCCTTCCACCAGTCGCACGTCGAATGGATCGGCTGTTCGCTGCACGACCTCATCCAGCCGTCCTTCTCGTTTCTCGTCGGCGTCGCCCTGCCTTTCTCGATCGCCAACCGCGCCGCGCGCGGCGAATCGCGCGCCCGCATGACGCTCCATGCCTTCTGGCGCGCGCTGCTCCTCATCCTCCTCGGCATCTTCCTCCGCTCGACGAGCCGCAACCTCACCTACTGGACCTTCGAGGATACCCTCACGCAGATCGGCCTCGGCTACGGCTTTCTCTTCGCCCTCGGCTTCCGCCCGCTGCGCGACCACTGGATCGCGTTCGGCGCCATTCTCGTCGGCATCTTCGCCGCGTTTGCCGCGTGGCCGCTGCCGCCCGCGGACTTCGACTACTCGAAAGTCGGCGTCACTGCCGCCTGGCTCCAGTCGCACGGCCTCACCGGCTTCGCGGCCCACTGGCAGAAAGGCACCAACCTCGCCGCCGCGTTCGACACGTGGTGGCTCAACGTCTTCCCCCGCGAGAAGCCGTTCGCCTTCCATCCCGGCGGCTACGCCACGCTCAGTTTCGTGCCCACGCTCGCCACCATGATTCTCGGCCTCATCGCCGGCACCGTGCTGCGCAGCGAACGTCCCGCCGCCGCCAAGGTCCGCTGGTTCGCCATCGCCGGCGCCCTCAGCCTGAGCCTCGGCGCGCTGCTCGGCTGGCTCGGCCTCGTCCCCGTCGTAAAACGCATCTGGACGCCCAGCTGGGTCCTCTACAGCGGCGGCTGGTGTTTCCTCCTGCTCGCGCTGTTTTACCTCATCGTCGACGTCCGCCAACGGAAGACGTGGGCCTTCCCGCTCGTCGTGGTCGGCGCCAACTCCATCGCCGCCTACCTGCTCGCGCACGGCTTCGACAGCTACGTCGAAAAGAATCTCCTCACGCATCTCCGCCCCGCGACCTTCCGGATCTTCGGCGCCGCCTACCAACCGCTCCTCCTCGGCGCCGCCACCCTCCTGATCCTCTGGCTCATCCTCCACTGGATGTGGAAACGGAAAATTTTCCTGAAACTCTGAGCCCATGCGCCGCCTCGTCGCCCACGTCGTCTCCCGCGTTCTCGGTCTCGCCGCCGCGCTCGCCGCCACCGCCGCGTCGCCCGGCTTTTCCGCCCGGGCCGCCGACGAGGCCGCGCCCCCGTTCGAGGCGCTGCTCAAGATCGATGCGCACTCGCACGTCTTCGACGACGATCCGCGTTTCCCCGCGCTGTTCCGGCGGCTCAACGTCCGCACGATCAATGTCTGCAACAACGGCACCGACGGCCATCTCGCCCCGATGCACCGGATCGCGCTCGATCTCTCCCGGCGCCATCCCGACGTCTTTCCGTTCGAGGCCACCTTCGACCTCCTGCGCCGCGACGAACCCACTTACACCCGCGACGTCATCGATCACCTCGGCCGCATGTTCGACGCCGGCGCCGTCGGTGTGAAGATCTGGAAGGAGATCGGCATCGACATCAAAACCCCCGACGGCCGCTTCATCCTGCCCGACGATCCGCGCTTCGCCCCGATCTACGCCTTCATCGCCGCCCGGGGCAAAGTCCTCCACGCGCACCTCGCCGAGCCCATCGACGCCTGGCGCCCGCTCGATCCCGCCAGCCCGCACTACAATTATTACTCGCAGAACCCGCAGTGGCATCTCCACGGCAAATCCGAATACCCCAGCCACGAGGCGATCATCGCCGCCCGTGATCGGATCCTCGCGCAACACCCGAAACTCACCGTCCTCGGCGCCCACCTCGGCAGTCTCGAACACGACCTCGACGCCATCGCCGACCGCCTCGACCGCTACCCCAACTTCCACATCGAGGTCTCCGCCCGCACCCGCAACCTCACGCGCCACCCGAGCGAAAGAGTCCGTGCCTTCTTCCTGAAATACCAGGACCGCATCCTCTACGGCCTCGACTCCAGCTGGAAACCCTTCCTCGCCTCCCGCCCCGCCGGCGAGCCGCAGCGCCTCGGCCACCTCAACCGCCTCGAGCTCCAATACCGCGCCGACTACAGCTACTACGCCGGCTCCGGCGAGATCACCTACAACAACCGCCAGGTCCAGGCCCTCGCCCTCCCCCGCGCCGTGTTGGAAAAATTCTACCACCGCAACGCCCAGCGCCTCTACCGGCTCCCTTCGCCCCCGCCCTAGCTCCCCTCCGACTTCCCGGAATGGCATCTCACCATCGTGGCGGCCCGGCGGCGCCGCCCCGTTTCATCCGCGCGATCCGCGCCATCCGCGGTCACTCGCTCCGTCCGCCCTTTCCTGCCGCGAGTCAGGCTCCTGTGCCCGCTCCACCCGGACTCGACGCCGCTCCGTTCCGCATTTCACTCCCCCGCCATGCTGCGCCCTGCGTTCCCCTGCCGCTTCGCCCCGCTCTACCTTCTCCTCCTCGGCTGCCTCGCGCTCCCCATCGCCAGCGCGGCCGCCCGATCCGCGCCCGCCGCCGACGCAAACGCCACCGCGGAATTCGACGTCGTGATCTACGGCGGCAACGCCGCCGGCGTCATGACCGCCATCCAGGTCGCCCGCATGGGCGGCACCGCCGTCCTCCTCGAGCCCGGCCCCGCGCTCGGCGGACTCACCACCGGCGGTCTCGGCGCCACCGATGTCGGCGACCCCGATTACGTCGGCGGCCTCGCCCACGAATTCTACCGCCGCATCCACCGCCACTACTCCGCGCCCACCGCCTGGCGCAGCGAGACGCGCGCCGCCTTCGTCCCCCGCCACCCGCTCGCCGTCTCCGACGCCAAAGGCCTCCACTGGTTCTTCGAGCCCCACGTCGCCAGCCGCGTGCTGCACGAGATGCTGGCCGAGTCGCGCGTGCCCCACCACCTCGGCGCGAAACTCGACCGCGCCCGCGGCGTGCAGCGCGCCGGCGGCCGCCTCGTCTCCCTCACGCTGCTCGACGGCCGCACCTTCCGCGGCCGCACCTTCGTCGACACCACCTACGAGGGCGACCTCATGGCCGCCGCCGGCGTCAGCTTCACCGTCGGCCGCGAGGCCAACCGCCAGTATGGCGAGACCCTCAACGGCATCCGCACGCTCCCGCCCGAGCGCTCCGCCGGCATCGATCCCTACGTGCGGCCCGGCGATCCGCGCAGCGGCCTCCTGCCGCGCGTCGCTCCGCGCGCCCCCGGCCCCGAGGGCGAGGCCCACCCCGATGTCCAGGCCTACAATTTCCGCGTCTGCCTCACCGACCGCCCCGACAACCGCGTGCCCATCGCGCGCCCCGCGAGCTACGACCCGCTCGATTACGAACTCATCCTCCGCTCGATCCAGGGCGAAAACATCCGCCCCGGTCCGCACCTGTTCACCCTCTCGCCGATGCCGAATCGGAAGACCGACACCAACAACCGGAATCTCTTCTCCACCGATTACGTCGGCCGCAGCACCCCGTGGATCGAGGCTTCCTATGCCGAGCGCGAAGCACTCTGGCGCGAGCACCGCGACTACACGCTCGGCTTCTTCTGGTTCCTCGCCCACGACCCGCGCGTGCCCGAGCCGATCCGGCGCGAGACCGCCCGCTGGGGCCTCGCGCGCGACGAGTTTGCCGCCACCGGGCACTTCCCGTTCCAGCTCTACGTCCGCGAAGCCCGCCGCCTCCTCGGCGAATATGTCGTCACCGAGCACGACTGCCGCCGCAAGACCACCGTCCCCGATCCCGTCGCCCATGCCTCCTACGCGATGGATTCCCACGTCGTCACCTACTACGCCGACGCCGAGGGCCGCCTCCGTATCGAAGGCCACTTCCTCGAAAACATCCGCGCCTTCCCGATCAGCTACCGCGCCCTCCTCCCGCGCCGCACCGAGATCGCCAATCTCCTCGTCCCCGTCTGCCTCTCCGCTTCGCACGCCGCCTACGGCAGCATCCGCATGGAGCCCGTCTTCATGATGCTCGGCCAGTCCGCCGCCACCGCCGCCATGCTCGCGCTGCAGTCGCGCACGCCCCTCCACGAGCTCCCCTATGCCGACCTCCGCCGCCGTCTCGAGGCCGACGGCCAGGTCCTCGCCGCGCCCCCGCGCGCCCGCCCCGCCGCCTCCGCGCGCGGCGAAGTCCCCGCCGCAGCTGCCGCCGCGGTCGACCGCCTCGCCGCGCTCGATTTCTTCGCCGCCGCCGAGGCCTCGCTCAACTTCTGGAGAAACGCCGCCCGCCCCGGCGCCGCCACCGAGTCCGAACGCGTCACCGCTCTCCTCGTCGCCGGCGCCCAACGCCTCGCCCCCGCCACCGCCACGCCCGCCGCCGCGCTTACCGCCCTCAACGCCCGCGGCGCCGCCCTCGATGCCACCGCGTGGACCGACCACACGCGCCCCGGCACGCACGTGCCCGGCGACGCCGTCGCCGCCCTCCTGCTCAGCCTCGCCCAACTCGTTTCCGCGCCCACGCCGTAGCCACGGGCGCCCGCGCGTGGCCTCACAGGCCGCCGCCGCTTACCCTCATCCCGTCCACACGCCCGCCGCCCGCAGCACGGTCTCGTGCACCGCGAGATCGTGCGCCGCCGTCCACGCCAGCGGCTTTTCCCCGCGCACCACGCGCGCGAGATCGACAAACTCCTGGTCGTAGCGGTCGCCGTTTTTCTCCAGCTGGAAGGTCTGCGTGCCTTTCTTGTAGGCCCCGCGCGCCGTCGCCAGCGAGAGCGTCACCCGGCCCGACTCCATCGGCAGAATCTCCAGCGTGCCGCCGGTGCCCGTGACGTTGAAGCGCCGCCGCGGCCCGCCAAACGGATCCGCGAAATTCACCCGCACCGTCGCCGTCGCCCGCGCCCAGCGCAGCACCGCGAGCTGATTGTCCTGCACGCCGCCCGCCTTGGTCGGCGTGCTGAACGCCGCCACCGCCTCCGGCTTCCCGAGCAGCGTCACGATCGCGTCGATCGGATGACACCCGAGCTCGAACATCCCGCCGCCCGGCAGCGCCGCGATCTGCGCCAGCTCGCCCGCACTGCCCAGCTTTCCCATCACCGCCTCGATCTCCATCACCTCGCCGAGCCAGCCTTCGCGCACCAGGCGGAACAGCAGCTCGAACGCCGGATTGTAACGCAGCATGTAGCCCAGCTGCACCGTGAGGCCGCGCGTCTCCGCCTCGCGCCGCATGGCCGCAAACTCCGCGTGCCCCAGCGCCCCGGGCTTGTCGAGGTGCACGTGTTTCCCCGCCCGCAGCGCCCGCAACGCCGTGGCGCACGAGCGCTCGATCGCCGTCTCCACCGCCACCGCCCGCAGCCCCGGCAGCGCCAGGAGCTCCGCCTCGCTCAGCACCGGCACGCCCCGATACGCCGCCGCGTCCGGCGCCCGCTCGCCCGCCGGCACCACGAGGCCCGCGACCTCCCACAACTCCGGAAATTTCCGCAGCGCCGCCATCTTGCCCGCGGCATGCCCGTGCGCCGTGCCGATCTGCCCGATCCGCAGCGGACCCGCCGCCGCGCCCAGTCCCCGCGCCCCCGCCGCCGCCATCGCCGCCGCCCCGAGAAACGTCCGTCGCAACATGCCCCGCACTCCACGCGCCCGTCGCCGCCGACGCAACGCCGCAGCCGGTTCGTTCGGATCGCCCAGCCTGCGGGAGCAAATCCACCCTGCGACCCTCCGAGGCGGAAACCCCACCCACCCCCAAGCCGGCCGGCGCCAAAAATCCACGTTCCCCCTTCGCCTTTCTCCGAGTTTCTTCTTTCTTCCTTCGCCGGTTTCTTCTTTTCCCCCGCTCCCCCC
>JACCEB010761804.1_pt1 | contig 15153 bp, 11 predicted proteins | sample 7454761 | NCBI WGS metagenome assembly JACCEB01 (sample SAMN15323454, study PRJNA562643) | freshwater metagenome | isolation source: river surface water | place: USA:Blue River Watershed | collected 2017-08-18 | reverse complement strand
CACGCTATTTCGCACATAGTTGAAATTGGTATTCAAACCCGAGCCGGCAGGCAACTGATCAGTATTTGCGGATTGAGAATTTGGATAGCGACTTGTGGTGGTGAATGCATCCACGATCCACACCACTCTCCCATCAACAACAGCAGGATAAGGATCCGAGTCATATTGAAAAAATGGCGCAATCTTTTGCACACGTTCTTTCACATTTCGAATCCACATGATTTGCGACTCAGAAGAAATGAGGTTTGAACCAAACAAGTTGTATTCGCCGAAATGCAGTGCGAATGCAACGCGTCGAACCGGAGATGAAAGTTGCACTCCTCCGGTTCCTGAATATGGTGCTGCAGAAGTATCAGGACAGGCTTGCTCAATTTGATTTGTGCCAACAATTGAATACCCGTCAAGACCTTCGCCCACATATAGCTGCGGCTTTTTGACGCCGAGATCAATGTATGTTGGTCGACCATCAACAGTGACCCTGCTTGCGGGCGCTGCCACCACTCCACATCCATGGGTATAGATGAGATGACGAGAAACCCACGTGCGGTTTGGAATACCTTCAGTGTTGAGTTCTCGTGAACCAAGAATCACTTGTTGCAAACGGCCATCAATTACGTAACGATCGACATCCAAATCTCTAATTGCGTAAAACGAAGTCTTTCCCTCATCCAATGCGAAGCGATCACGCATTTCTAGAGGATCAAGTTGTCGAACGTCGCGCAATGGAGTCTCATTCCCCGAAACATCGGCAGCAGTGATTGGCCCAAAATTCAAAGATTCTTGGGTAACAGCGTCAATGTTGAATGCCGCCTTCGTTGCGACCAGATTATTTTCAATGTACGGAAGCTCTTTAGTGCTGACGTTTGGTTGCACAGAGAAACGCTGAATGATTGCTGGATAAATCGTTCCTGCAACAACTGCCGTAAGCATCCACATCAGCGTGGCAAGTACTGGAATTCTCCAACCTTTCAGGCGAACATTCCAAAGAAATAACACCGCGACTGCAAGTGAAACGAGAATCATTAAATTTGTTGCAGGAAGTTGCGCATTTACGTCTGTATACGTGGCACCTTGGACCACGCCACGAGTTGAATCAGTCAACGAAAATCTAGACAACCAATATCCAGCAGCACGCACCACAGCAAGACCAGCAAACAACACTGAAAGATGCGCCTTCGCTTGAGGCGTAACCTTTCGACCCTGTACTTGAAGACGAATGCCGCCATTGAGGTAGTGGATTGCAACCGAAACAACGGTGACTAGTACAAGCGCACCGAACAGCCAATTCACGACGAATTCAGCAAATGGCAACCGGAATACATAAAAACTGATGTCTTGACTAAACAGAGCTTCGTTAATGCCAAATGATTGATGATTTTTAAACAGAAGCCACTCTTGCCATTGCGTCATGGCTGGCAAACCCACCATCAAGCCAAGCACTACTGCTAATACTGAGCGCACAACCCATTGCTTTCTACCAACGAGTTGTCGATACCCGGCTAGCGCTCGCTCTTCTGGAGATGGAGCAATTGTCGTAGGGGCAATTCGATCAGCAAGCCATCCATTAATAAGCATCAAAACAACGAATGTTGCAACAAAAGCCGCACCCAATGCTGCTTTTACCTTCAGAGTTCCCCAGAAAATGTCTCCGCGACCAAGTACGTCATGCCATAGGGCGTCAACATAGAAGCCCGAAACGCTCTTTGCAGATAAGAAAATTGCAACGATGAGACCGATTACTGCAGTTGCAATAATTCGACCTTTTCCAGGGCGTTTTAGACGAAAACCGCCTTGGGGGTTGCGAGGACGACGTGGAGGTAAATCGGAAGGGTTGCGCACGCAGTGGAGATTAGTCGCCGATAGGCGCTACGAGGCATCGGCATCCTGCATGTGCAGTTGGATGAACGTGCCCTGTAGGAAACTCGCTGCCCAGCTCAGTTGACCCTGCTAGCGAATTGTCTTCGGCGTCCGCGCAACTCGGACCATTTGGATCAACCATCCAGCAAACTTTGGTGCCTTGATCTAACACCAGGTAGGCACCACGGCTGTAAGCCATACGCGCAATATCGCCAACCTGTTGTTCTACGCGTTGCATTTTCATCTCGCGATAGACATTGCGAATGAGATTTGACATCTCGTCCTTATTGCCGTCACTTTGCTCAACGGCGCGTTGAATTTTTTCACGAAGTGGACGAATAGTTGATTCCTCAATCGTGCGCGAAACAACTTGCATCACGGCGGTTCGAGTAATTCGTTTGCGCAAATCTGCTTTCATCAACTTTGACAAGCTTTGAGCTCCAGCCATTGCCGCTGAGATCACATCTTCGGCCAAAGCTTCAACATACATATGCACATGCTCGTCTGCTGATGGCAAAACTTTCTCAAGTGCAACTACAGCTTTTTTGCCCTGTAGATAGGTGAGCATTGAATTCTCTTCATCAGCAAGCACACGTTTCATTTTCCGTGTAATCAATACCATGATTGGCTCAAGCGCTTCATCGCGATGGTCAAATACACCTTGATCAACTTTGGGAACTACAACCTTTGGCTTTGCAGTTCGCGCAACCTCTTCGGTGCTTGATTGCTTGAGCCGAGCAAATAAATCGTCAACTGATTTCTTCTGCGTGTTTACCGAAGCTGGTTTAACGATTTCTGATTGTGGCTCCTGCTTAATTGGTTCAGAGACGGCCGGAGCAGACTCCTGTACTTCTTCAGCATCTTTGCGCTTTTTTCCAAACAATTGCACTACTTCTGCAATGTGTTCCTGCGCAAGAGGTTCTGCAGATGGGTGTTCCGACATTCCCGCAGGTGGTTCGTGCATTAACACGACGGTGGTGTCAGGATCTTCCTCTGCAACATGTTCAACGACTTCTTCAACTTCTTCAACTTCTTCTAGGCCGCCAACAGGGTCTTCGTGAATTGAAACTTCTTCATGGATTGGTTCAACTTCAGGCACCACATCAATTGACTCAGCTACGACTGCAACTGGCTTTTCAGATTCAATCGTTTCAGACGATTGTGGGATCGCATCGGGATCTTTGGTGTGATCAAAAATTATTGCTGTTGACGAGTCAGCCGGCGCACTCACCCCGCTAATCCGGGCCACTTCCTCTGACAATTCATCAAATTCGGTGAGGTCTCCTACAACATCGTTTGCGGCGAGCCTTGCACGATCAAACGCTGCAACTAAACGATCTCGATCATGAATGAGGTGCTCAATTTGTTCGCGTGCAAGTTCGCGCCTGCGTGCAAGTTCGCTTAGAACTTTTTCACGATATTCGCGAGCCTCAACGACCATTTCTCGACCTTGCTGTTTTGCAAGTTCGATTTCAGCTTCAACATCAGCAACTGCATCTGCACGTTTGCGGGAGGCTTCAATTTCAGCTTCCTGTCGCACACGAGCAGCATCAGAGTTTGCTTCACGCACCAAACGCTCGGCGGTTTCGGCTGCACGAGCAATTTGCTGCTTGGCCGCTTCTCTCGCTGAGGTAAGGACCCGTGCGGTTTCCTCGCCTAAAAGAGTTGTAACTGTCTCTTCATCCAGCACTCCTGGTGAAGAAAGGCCCCGCGTCTGCATCGAGCGAAGCTCGCTTTCGAGAAATCGTTCACGTTCTTGTAAACGGGCAAGCTCTGCAGAAACTCCACGTAAGAGATCGCGAACTTCTTCTTGATCAAACCCTCGTCGAACTACGCTGAATTGCGCAGAGCCAACGGCCGCCGGTGAAGACGGATCGGGGCGTGAAAAAGAAATTGCCATGCAAACAAGAGTACGCCCCAGTTAGAGGGAGATTGTGGCATTCGTGAGTCCGCTGCCTCCCATCGACTCGAGCACCGCGAGTGCTTCGTCAAGGTTTGCAACAGTCACTAATTTCACCGAAGAACCCAAGACCTCCCGAGCAGCTGACAATTCGTCAGCTGACTGAGATTTGGGAACCAAGAACAATTTTGCGCCCGCAGCTTTCACCGCAACTGCTTTTTGACGAAGCGCACCAATTGCGCCGATGGTTTCGTCTTCATTCATCGTTCCAGTGGCCGCCACCTTCACTCCACCAAATAGATCCCCGGGGGTCATTTCATCAAGCAAAGCAAGGGTAAATGCAAGCCCAGCTGATGGTCCCCCAATTCGATCCGTGTCAATCGTGACTTCAAAGGGAAGCACTACCGTTCGGGTGTCGGCAGGGATAAATCCAATAATGGTCCTACCGGGTTCATCAGGACTTTCAATCAATTGCACTCGGCGTTCTTGCGCCTCTGATTCCATGTGCGGAATCACGCCCAACGTCACTACATCTCCCGGCTCATAGCCATTCATAAGCGGAGCTAGATCTGCAAGTGTTGGGATCGCCTTCCCTTCAAATGACACAAGCGTGTCCCCTGGTTGCAACTGATTACAGGCACTAAGCGTGACAGCTACCTCTAAACACACAACTTCTTCAACAATGATGTCCCCCAGCTCGAAGGTTGCCTCAAGGCCTAGCCGCGTAAAAGCAACGTATTCAGCAATTTGCTTTGCAGTAGTCATTGACTGAAAACCAAGTTGCTGCTGGCCGCCCGGAGTGCTCTTGCCAAAACGTTCTTCGTAGGACTGAATCTCTACGTCGGGATCAATTGAGCCAACAAACGTCTCTAGCGCAGTCATTTGTCCACCAAATGCAGTTACAAAAAGCACTGAATTAGTGGAGGGATACCGAGTGATTTGAGCCAGTGCTTCTTTGGTAAATCCCAATCGATCCGACACTGATTCTGCAGAACCAGGCGCCATCTCCCAAAAGCGAACCTGAATGCTTGATGCAACAATGATCCCAATCAATGCCAGCCAACTGCACGTCAGCATTGGTAGCGCCCACCATAAATGGCGCGTTTCTGCCTTGCTCGGCTTGGGTAAGGCAAGGGTCGGTGGTGGCAACGGTACGCTATTTGGCATCGTGACGTCGTTTTTTTCGCTCATCGATTTACCTATTTTCGCTTCCACATTCGGTGTGACAGTCAGGGCGTTGCTTGCCGTTAGTTTGGCAATTGGCGCATTAGTAATTCTGAATGGTTCTAAGCCTGCCAGACCAAACCGCCCAAATGTTGTTCGGGTCCGCACAAATACAACACCTCTATATAGCGAACCGTCTGACAAGCAACGGAAGGCAAGTGCCATTGGCCTTCTCGGTGGCAGTCTCGTGGCAGGGGCATTGGCTGCGATTGTTGTCAGTGTCGTACTCGCCTACCTCGTTACCACGTTGACAAGTCTGTTGAAGTAAATCGTTATGGCACGAATTCCAAAAACCTCTGCACTCAAGGAAATCAAAGCGGTGGTCATGGACTTTGATGGTGTTCACACAGACGACACCGTCTACGTCGACGAACACGGAAATGAAAGTGTGAGATGCAGCCGATCGGACGGAATGGGAATTGCCGCGATGAAGGAAAACGGGTTCAAGCTGCTCATTCTTTCTAAAGAAAAAAATGCTGTGGTTTCTCGACGTGGAGCAAAACTTGATGTTGAAGTCATTCAGGGCTGTGACAATAAGTTAGAGACTCTAAAAACTTGGTTGAGTACACACTCAATAGATGCGAACAAGTGCATTTACATTGGAAACGACATCAACGATCTTGAATGTCTTGAGTTTGTAGGAATTTCTGCAGCGCCATCAGATGCTCATAAATCAATTGCACATTCAATTTCATGGAAACTCTCACATAAAGGTGGGCGTGGTGCCATTCGTGAAATGAGTGATGTGCTTATCAAAGCAATCAAAAAGGAGACCAAATGAGCCGCAACTTTGAAATCAATGGCAGGAAAATTGGCGACGAATTTGCGCCGCTAGTAATTCCCGAAATTGGCATCAACCACGGTGGTGACATTAAGCGTGCGATTCAAATGATCGATGATGTTGCTGACGCCGGCGGTGAGTGTGTCAAGTTTCAAGCACACTCTGTTGACGATGAAATGATCCCAAACGATGTTGTGCCAGCAAACTCAACTCGTTCTATTTGGGACATCATTGATCAATGCACACTCACAGATGAAGAAGAGCGAATTTGTAAGAAACATGCCGAAGATCGAGGATTGTTTTTCCTTTCAACCCCATTTTCTCGCGAGGCTGCAACACGACTTGACAGTCTTGATGTGCCTGGATTCAAAATCGGTTCAGGCGAATGCAATAACCTTCCATTAATTCGCCATATTGCTCGATTTGGAAGACCAATCATTGTGAGCACCGGCATGAATGACATTGAATCAATTAAGCGCACCGTCGATGTGCTTGAGACTGAAAACGCATCATTTGCGTTACTTCACTGCACGAGCATGTACCCAACACCCTTTAGCAATGTTCGCCTTGGCTCAATTACTCAATTACGTGAGCTTTTCCCAAATACCGTGATTGGAATCTCAGATCATTCATTATCGAACTTGCCTTCAATTTCTGCTGTTGCATTAGGAGCTTCGATCATTGAGCGACATTTCACGAGTGACATGAATTGGATCGGCGAAGACATTGAAATTTCAGTAGATCCAGCTGGTTTACGAGAACTAATTGAAGGTTCGCAAATTGTTCATCAAGCATCTGGCGGAAGTAAAACCGTATTGCGTGATGAACAGCCCACAATCGATTTTGCCTATGCGTCGGTAGTTGCTATCCGTGATATCTCCGAAGGCGAAATCCTCACTGACGAGAATGTCTGGGTAAAGCGCCCTGGCACTGGCGAAATTCTTGCCTTTGATTTTGAAAAAGTTGTTGGCAAAAAAGCTGGAACGAGCATGAAACGCGGTCATCAACTTGGTTGGTCAGATGTCATCTAAGCGGCATATTGCATTCCTCACAGGAACACGTGCTGACTACGGCAAAATCAAGCCGCTCATTCTGGCTGCTTCCGAAGAAGGGTTCAAAGTCTCCGTTTTTGCAACGGGCATGCACATGTTGGAGCGTTTCGGATCAACAATTCTTGAAGTGGCAAGAACTCTGCCAGAAACTGTTCGCATTATTCCATTCGAAAATCAAACTGTTGGCGACCCCATGGACGTCGTTGTTGCAAACACCATTAAAGGTCTTTCCCATTTCATTCAAGAAAACAAGCCAGATCTACTCGTAGTTCACGGCGATCGACCCGAGGCATTGGCTGGTTCAATTTCTGGGGCACTCAACAATACGCGCGTTGTCCACATTGAGGGAGGCGAACTTTCTGGAACAATTGACGGTGTTATTCGACATGCGGTGAGCAAACTCTCACATATTCACCTTGTTGCAAATGAAGATGCACAAAAGAGGCTGACGCAGTTAGGTGAAGACCCAAAAACTATTCACATAATTGGGTCGCCTGATTTAGACATCATGCTTTCGCCAACACTTCCAAGCCTTGACGAAGCGAAGTTGCGCTACAACATCAATTTTGAAAAATATTTCATTGCAATTTTTCACCCTGTCACAACAGACCAAGAGGCAAGTGCGCTTGCTGCAAAGGAATTCGTTGATGCGCTTGTTACTTCAGGTGAAAACTTTGTCGTGATTCATCCAAACAATGACACTGGATTTGAAAACATTATTTCTGAATATCGAAGGTTGCTTGAGTTTGAAAATCGATTCAGACAATTTGAGTCGTTGCGCTTTGAACATTTTTTGGTTCTGCTTAAAAATTCACTGGGCATTGTCGGCAATTCAAGTGCCGGCATTCGCGAGGCTCCTCTCTATGGGATTCCAAGTATTGATGTAGGCGATCGACAAAGAGGGCGCCACGAAGGTGCTTCAATTACGCAAGTGGCTGCCAAGTCAAACGATATTGTCGCTGCACTGAAACAGGCGGCTACTTCGCCACAAATGCATCAAGAGCAAGTGTTTGGAGATGGAAGATCCACTGAGAGGTTTACCCAACTACTCCATGAAGGAACACTTTTTGAAGTGCCGGTCGACAAAATATTTGTTGATCTCAAGGACGTGATGTAAGTGTCAACACTTGCAGTAATTCCTGCTCGCGGTGGCTCAAAAGGTTTGCCTGGAAAGAACCTTGCTGAAATTAATGGCGTGTCATTGGTAGCTAGAGCAGTCAATGTTGCACGTGAATCAGGAGTCATTGACGATGTTGTTGTCACAAGTGATGATCACGAGATTCTCAATGCTGCGAAAACAGCTGGAGCAATCACTGTTGAGCGCCCACCGGCTTTAGCCACAGATACCGCCCGTATCGAGGACGCGATTATTCACGCATTAGAGCAATACTCGCTTTCTCATCCGACTCCAGAAGTCCTGGTACTACTCCAACCCACTTCACCACTAAGACAGCCATCAACAATCTCGGATGCAATAAACATGTTCCGAACACATGAATTAGTCGGCAGCATTTATGGGGTTGTTGAGTGCGAGCACCACCCGTACAAGGCATTCATTGCCAAGGGTGACCACCTCGTGCCCGTTTCAGAAACCGAATATCTATCACTTCCCCGACAAAATTTGCCTAAAGCATTTCGTCAAAGTGGCAGTATTTATGTTGTCTCAGTTCGCAGTTTTCTTGAACACAAATCGCTTCTCGTAAATCCAGTACGGCCAATTGAAGTGAGTCAAGAAGAAGCGATTGATATTGATTCAATGGCTGACTTAGAGATTGCGCGACAGGTCGCAAATCACCCCAATGCCTAAATTGCGATTTTCATTCCAAGTTCCAAAACGAAAGACAGTCGCGCTCATAGATTCGTCCGGACTTGGACTCTTGTCTAACTACATACAACATACGCACATTGCAATTGTCGATGTCGGAAAAATAAATTTCTGGGTTGCGCTGCGTATGGTTGTTTCTGGGAAAAAATCACTGCCTGCATACATTTTCTCGTATCTACAAATTGTTAAACCCAAATTTGTATTTACCTTTATTGATAACGATGTCAACTTCTATACACTTTCGTCAAAATTTCCAAACATCAAATTTATTGCTGTTCAAAATGGAAATCGCGCGAATTACGCGAACCAACCCGGCAATGGATTCTTTGACTTACTTCGAAAATCTGCAGCAACCGACAAGCTGTCAGCGCACACGGTTTGTGTACTCGGTAAGACTTCGGCAGACCAGTACTCAGAATACATTGACAGCAATTTCCTCGTAACTGGCTCGCTAAAAAATAATTTCATTGGTTCAAACATCGAACAAACCAAAAATTACGACATTGTCTACATATCGCAACACGCCCCTTATGACATTGCCAAATCTCAATCCAAGTTTTACTTCGGTCAATATGACGTTTCAGCCCAGCAGTTTTATCAAATTGAGGCAAAGGTGGTTCGATTTCTTGCCGAAAGATGCGCTCGCACTGGCGAAACATTTGCGGTTCTTGGAAAGCGGACGGAGTCAGATGAATTCGAAAAAAATTTCTTCATCAATTCTGCTGTCCCTCACTCAATTGACTTCATTCCCCGCACCTCCGACTATTCAACATACGAATTTTGCAATTCAGCCTCATTGGTTGTGACTATTGACAGCACAACGGGATACGAGTTTTTATCTCGTAGAAAGAAGGTTGCATTTTTTTCAGGCCGAATTCACGCCGCTGACCAGACGCTTGCACTCAAAGTTTCCGATACTGACTTCGGGTTTCCTCTAAAACTTGAAAAAACTGGTCCTTTCTGGACGAACTTCGCAGACGAAACAGAATTTGAGCGAATCATCAATACAGTTCAAGGCCTTTCCCAGACAGAATGGGCTTCAATAATCAGCCCGTACACTGATGTAGTGATGGCGTACCAGCCAGGAAACACTGCATTCATCCACATGCTCGAACAAGAAGGCATTCCAGTGAGGAGCGAGGTTTTACATCGTGCTTAGCGGATCATCAATTCTGATCACTGGTGGTACTGGCTCCTTTGGTCACACATTTGTGCCCATGACTCTCCAAAAATACAACCCACGACGTTTGGTTATTTTCTCACGCGATGAGATGAAGCATTGGGAGATGGCAAAGAATTACGTCAATGACGAACGTGTTCGATTTTTTGTTGGTGATGTGCGAGACAAAGACCGCCTTTCAAGAGCGCTTAAAGGAATTGACTATGTAGTTCATGCAGCAGCGACAAAAATTGTGCCCACTGCTGAATACAACCCATTTGAGTGCGTAAAAACAAATGTCATCGGTGCGATGAACCTCATTGATGCCTGTATTGATCAAGGAGTTAAGCGAGTAGTTGCGCTATCCACCGATAAAGCAAGTAGTCCCATCAATCTTTACGGGGCAACAAAACTGACCTCTGACAAATTGTTTGTCGCGGGCAATTCATACGCGGGTCCAAATGACACTCGATTTGCTGTTGTCCGTTATGGCAACGTCATGGGTTCACGCGGGTCAATCATTCCTTACTTACTCTCAATTGCTGATCAGTCTTCTGTTCCAATCACCGATGAACGAATGACCCGTTTCATGATCACGCTTGAACAAGGAGTTGAACTTGTTTGGAAGGCCTTTGACGATATGACAGGGGGTGAAATTTATGTGAAGAAGATTCCTTCCATGAAAATTACCGATGTCGCAAAAGCGGTAGTGCCAAATGCCAAGCATGAAATCGTCGGAATCCGTCCTGGAGAGAAGCTCCACGAACAAATGATCAGTCCCGATGACGCTCCACATACCTACTCATATGGCGACTATTACAAAATTTTGCCTGCGATCCATAATTGGAGCACCGATGCCGGACGAATCGGTGATGGCAAACCTGTTGGCGAAGGATTTGATTACTCATCAGACAACAATTCAGAGTGGATGTCGGTTGAGGAATTACAAAAATGGATCAAAGACAATAGGGAAAAAATAGGTTCTATTTAGCCCCATGGTGATCCCCTACGCCCGCCAATCAATCAATCAACAAGATATTGATGCAGTAGTTGCCGTACTGCAATCGGACTATTTAACTCAGGGGCCAGCAGTTCCCGCATTTGAACAAGCTGTTGCTGATCTTGTTGGTGCAAAACACGCAATTGCTGGCAATAGCGCCACCTCCTTGCTTCATGTTGCCTGTCTGGCGCTCGATGTAAAGCCAGGCGACCTCGTTTGGACTTCACCAATTTCATTTGTGGCAAGCGCAAATTGTGCTTTGTACTGCGGCGCAGAAATCGACTTCGTAGACATTGATAGTGAAACCTTCAACATGAGTCCTTCTGCACTCGAAGAAAAGCTCGAACAGGCGCGGAAGAAAAACAAGTTGCCAAAAGTCATCATTCCTGTTCATATGGGTGGACAATCATGCGAAATGCAAACCATCCATTCTCTTGCCAAAACATACGGCGTGAGAGTAATTGAAGATGCCTCACATGCAATCGGTGGCTCATACAACGGAAAGCGAATTGGCGATTGTCGCTACAGCGACATCACCATCTTCAGTTTCCACCCAGTCAAAATCATCACCTCTGGCGAGGGTGGTATGGCGACTACACAAGATGAACATCTGGCGAAAAAAATGCAGATGTTTCGCAGCCATGGAATAACAAGAAATTCGCAGGAATTCGTAAATGCCAATGACGGCCCTTGGTACTACGAACAGCAAGAGCTTGGGTTTAATTATCGCCTCACCGATATCGCGGCTGCTCTCGGGCTTAGCCAACTTCAACGAATTGATCGCTTCATCAATCAGCGCAATGAGATTGCTGATCGCTATAACAAAGCATTTACTGGCACTGCAATTACTGCGCCAAGTATTTCTGAGAATGTAATTTCTGCATTTCACCTGTACATCGCTCGCTACGAGTTTTCAAATCACGACATCACCAAGGGCCATCTTTTCTCAGCAATGAAAGAACATGGAATCTTGCTCAATCTTCATTACATGCCCATTTATCGCCAGCCTTTCTTCCAAAAATTAGGATTTGATGCAACGAATTTCCCCAACGCTGAGAAGTATTACGCAGAGGCGTTTAGCATTCCGATGTATGCGGATTTGCAAGAATCCGACCAGAATTCAGTGATTTCAAGCCTTCTGAATGTGCTCTCAGCCCAATAGGGTTGACGGCTGATGAATCGAATTGTGCTCGGTGGAGCCCAACTTGGTCTCCCCTACGGAATCTTGAATGGTGGAGAGACACTCAGTCGTGAAGAGGTTGCATGCATTCTTGATCTCGCCGCAGAAAAGGGCATTGACTGTGTAGACACAGCAATTGCCTACGGCGAGTCGGAGTCGCTTCTTGGAGAACTTTCTCGTCAGCGTTTTGATTTCATCACCAAACTTCCGCCGATTCCCGTCGACGCAACCCAAGTCACCGACTGGGTTCAGACACAGATCGAAGCATCGCTTTCACGGTTGAAAGTCAATGCGCTACACGGACTTTTGCTGCATAATCCGAGTGACTTGAGTGGGCGTCATGGCAGAGAGCTATACGAATCAATTTGCCAATTGAAAGAAGATCGAGTTATCGGAAAGTTTGGAATTTCAATTTATGAGCCTGACGAACTTGAAAATTTGATCAACTCATTTGTAATTGACATTGTTCAGGCTCCTCTAAATATTTTTGATCGTCGGATTCTTTCGGTGTCGGAGTTATTGAAAAAGTTCAACATTGAGTTACACGTTCGTTCTGTTTTTTTACAAGGCGTACTTATTGCTCCACCGCACGAGCGACCAAAGAGATTCCATACCTGGTCAAACCTCTTTACAAAATTTGATTCGTGGGTTGAATCAACGGGTTTGTCACCGATTTCCTGCTGCTTGGGTTTTGCACTTCAACAGCCAGTTGTCAAGAAACTTGTCATTGGAAGCACCAGCGCCGATTCACTTCGGCAAATCGTGACATCAATACCAAATGGTGAGATTTCATTTCCAGGAGATTTAGAGAGCACCGATCCTCAACTCATTGATCCTCGGGTTTGGAGCCGATCGTGAACATCGTTGCAATTGTTCAGGCACGACTCGGTTCTACGCGCTTGCCAAACAAAGTGATGGCTTCTTTACAGGAAACTCCACTCATTGAGTTTTTGATCAATCGCTTGTCAAAATCTCAGCTGATAAACAAAATTGTCGTTGCCACATCGACTAATCCAATTAATGATCCCCTTGCGTCATTCATTGAAAACTTGGGGTATCAAGTGATTCGTGGTTCGGAAGACGATGTACTTCAGCGATTCATTGATGCAGCAAATGCAACCTCTGCAGATGTCGTTGTGCGAATAACCGGTGACTGCCCACTCGTAGACCCACAACTAGTTGACGATCTAGTACGAGAATTTTTGCATGCACAAGTTGACTACCTCTCCAACACCAACCCGCCGACATACCCAGATGGGTTTGATATTGAGGTATTTTCAGCCAATTCACTGAAAATTGCAGGAAAATTGGCGACCGCTATTTTTGATCGAGAGCACGTAACTCCATTCTTACGATCACATCCAGATTTCACGAAGCAGAACTACACAGCTCCGGTGGATTCGTCGCATTTGCGTTTGACTGTTGACGAACAACGAGATTTAGACGTAGTTCGTGCCGTTGTGGATCACTTTGCACCAAACAAATATTTCACTCTTTCTCAAATACTTGAGGCGATAGACCACAATTCGTCGCTTGTGGCTGGCAATCTAGATATAGAACGAAATGAAGGCGCAACTATGAACACGGGACAAAAACTTTGGAAGCGAGCCAAGAATGTCATTCCAGGTGGAAACATGTTGCTTTCCAAACGTCCCGATCAGTTCCTGCCCGAGCATTGGCCTGCATATTTTTCTCGTGCTAACGGACATACGGTTTGGGACTTAGACGGCAACCCATTAATTGATATGTCCATCATGGGAATTGGCACCAACACATTGGGGTATGGCCATCCAGAAGTTGATGCTGCAGTAGCAAAAACTGTTCGAGATGGAAACATGAGCACCTTGAACTGCCCAGAGGAGGTCTACCTTGCTGAACGCTTGGTCGCGATGCATCCTTGGGCTGAAATGGTGAGGTTTGCGCGAACCGGCGGAGAGGCAAATGCCATTGCGATCCGAATCGCACGAGCAGCTACTGGTAAATCAAAGGTTGCTATTTGTGGTTATCACGGCTGGCACGATTGGTACTTGGCAGCAAACCTCGGAACAGAGAATTCACTTGCTGGACATTTATTACCTGGTCTAGAACCAAAAGGTGTTCCAGAAAACCTGCAAGGTTCAGTACTCACGTTTAATTACAACAAGATTGACGAGCTCGAAAACCTGATCGCCCAACACGACATTGGTGCAATCATGATGGAAGTTTCACGCAATTTTGGTCCCGAGGACAACTTCCTTGACAAAGTGCGTCAACTTGCAACAAAGCATGGGATCGTACTGATGTTCGATGAATGCACTTCCGGCTTTCGCCAAACTTTTGGCGGACTACACAAAATGTTTGGTGTGGAGCCCGATATGGCCATGTTCGGTAAAGCACTTGGCAATGGTTACGCAATCACAGCGGTAATTGGTCGACGACAAATAATGGAAGCTGCTCAGAACACATTTATCAGTAGCACCTTCTGGACCGAACGAATTGGACCTACAGCTGCACTAGCAACACTTGATGTGATGGAGAAAATGAAGTCGTGGGACATCATCACTGAAATGGGTAAATACATCACCGATCAATGGAATTCTCTTGCCACTTCAACTGGTGTTGCCATTAAGACCAGCGGGCTCCCCGCACTCACATCTTTTTCGGTCAATTCTCCGAACGCACTTGCATATAAAACACTGATCACGCAAGAAATGCTTAAGAAGTCTTACTTGGCAGGAACAAGTATCTACGTTTCAACCGTTCATACAAAAGATCTTGTTGATCAATACCTAGTTGACCTAAAGCCAATTTTCTCATTAATAAAAGAATGTGAAGACGGGCGAGATGTCAATTCATTGCTCAATGGTCCCATTTGCAGCTCCGGATTCGCACGTCTGAATTAGGTCAAAATTTCCTTGAATTCGACAAGAAGCCAGTGGTTTGCGGAGACTGAATCCGTTTATCGCGAAGTAGTTGAGCAGCTTTCAATCAACCTAAATTCAATCCATTCAACAAATCGCAGCGACCGTTGCTGGGAAATATTCATTGGGGCGTGGCTACAACAATTTGTTGACATGGTGATGTTGCGTGTTTACGAAATTGAAAACAATGTAATTATTCAAAAACCATCAACCAAGTTTGCTCCAGCAAATTCACTTGTTGAGTTTCAACAATTTTCAAAAAATACAAACTTTGT
>JACCEB011968603.1_pt1 | contig 15155 bp, 19 predicted proteins | sample 7454761 | NCBI WGS metagenome assembly JACCEB01 (sample SAMN15323454, study PRJNA562643) | freshwater metagenome | isolation source: river surface water | place: USA:Blue River Watershed | collected 2017-08-18 | reverse complement strand
GGAGAAACTTGCGAGTCAATGGTCAGCGGTTCCTCAATGGCCCACCACGGTGTCTGAAAAAGGAGCGAGCGATGAACGGAATTGTCATATCAGAATCCAACAGCCATTCCACGCAGTCCTACGACGGCACGACCTTAATTCTTCCGCCACAGTCTGAGTCCTCGGTGCCGAGCGAACAGGAGATTGAAGCAGCCCGGTCGACACTGATCCAGGCAGGAGGCAGCCGGACGGCCGATCCGAATCTGGATTTGAAGGCGCTCAATACAGCGGTCGAATCCACCCGCTCGCTCTATCAAAAGCTAATGGTTCTAGACCCGCAGCAACTGACCGAGAGCATGCGTGAGGTGATGCGGCTCTATGAGGGCGTGGTGAATGCAGCGCGTGATCTCTTCATTGCAAAAATTGATGCCGCGATAGAAAGTGCGCTTCCGCTGGTCATCGCCATTCTGCGTGACATGGAGCCCAGCCAGTGGACGGACGACATTACGGCATTCGTGAAGCTGTTCCTGCAGATCCTGAATGAGCGGCGCAAGGTCAGCACGACCCTCGGATTTGCAAGCCTGCAAGTGAAGCTGACAGAGTTGGCAAATGCCGTGAATGAACTCAAGAAGTCAGCGGAGTCGACCTACAACAGTCAGATCACTCAGGCGGCGACTGGTATAGCGGGCGGCTTAATGGAAGCGGCTGGCGGAGCTGTGAGCCTCGGGATCGGCGTCAAGGGCAGTAACGAGCTGGCAACCGGGCGGCGGCAAAATCAACTTGCTGATGAGGTGGGCAGTTCCACAAGGCAGACGGAAGCCCATGCGAGTGGGCTGGCGGATGGGTCGGCCAAGACTGATGCGATGGAAAATATCAGAATCAGTAAACAGTTGGAAGGTGATCTGAGGAGTATGGGCATTGGGAACGAATTAGTGGGGAGTAAAAGCCAGAACTATTCGCAGTTCTTAATGTCCGCCGGTCGCGTCTTCTCCACGATGACCAGTTCAACGGGTATCGTCGTCGCGGCGGGGGGGCAGCAAGATGCGACTGAGCAACAAGCGCAGCAGAAAGAGCATGAAGCCAATGCAGAGGCGGCGGGTGAGTTGTCTAACAGTCAGCACCAGGCCGTTCAATGGAGCGAGGAGGATCTTAAAAAGTTGCTCGCTCTCCTCAAGGAAATACTGGCCGATGCGAACCAGGCAGAAAAATCCCTCATGCCTGGCACGGTGTGATGGCTGGCCTACAGACTGAAGCGGTCGATCGTGTCAGCGGGCAATTGGTCGAGGTCGTTGCGCCGCTGAAGATTCGATCGGATGAACTGGCGCGTCAATCCCGCTTGGACGACGCTGAAGCAGAGTGCCTCTACGCCATCGTCCACCAGCACATCCTGAAAAAGGATTGGCGAGCAGCCTTGAACCTTCTGAGAGCTTTGCTGGGCACCCGGCCGACGCACCTGAAATATCTGAAGGCGCTTGCATTTTTGCATCGTGAACTCGGCAACTTTCGACAGGCTATTGACACCTACCGCCTGTTGGATGTCCTGGATCCCTTTCGGCCCGAGTACAGCCTTTCCATGGTGCAGTGCTTCCTACAAGTGAAATCGTGGCAAGCGGCCGAGGATTTGCTGGAGGAAGTCATTCATTTTTGTGAAACGACGGTATCCCACCCGGAGTCGCTTGAACGAGCGAGGGCCATGCGCCATATTTTACGGAGCGACGATGACGCCACGGGTCAATCACGATGAGTTGAAGCTGATGGCGGAGGTGGGTCTGATGGCGGCCACCCAGGGCGACGTGTCCGCTGCCAAGGCTATCTTTGCCGCTGTGGAGCAAGAGCGGCCTGAGGCTGCGGTCGCCTATATCGGGCCTGCACTGGCCCACCTGTTCACTGGCAATCCCGCCGAAGCCATCGACGGCCTCCAGCGGGGCTTGGCGGCTGTCGCTCAGGAAGATCGCCCTGATTTACAGGCGGTACTCAGCATTGCATTTCAAGTGAGTGGACGAGTGGCGGAGGGCGTGGAAGCGCTCCAGGCCGCCGGTGGCACGCCACTGGCCCAGGCCATTCATTCGAAGCTTCATCACCAGGCGTCGGTGGTTTGAGATGACTGTGGGACCCCTCTCGCATGCCGCGCGCCCCAATACAGCCCAACCGGCGCTCACGGCACTGTCAGCAGTTGATGAAGTCAAAGGCGCTCAGCTTGAGACGGCCATGAGTGACACGATGACAGTGGGGGAGGCCCTCATTGCAACGGTGGATCAAGCTGCAGCCGATGTCCGACTGGCCAGGGAAAAAAGTGATGCAACCCTCAGCGCCGGGGTGAATGGCCTGACTATTGCTCAGCAGTTAGCGATTCAAAAGAGCCTGTCGGAAACAACGGTCGGCATGACCCTTCTGTCCACGGGCGTCAAGACCGTTGAAAACACGGTGGAACAGGTGACCAAGGGAGGGTGAGGAATGCACACGCCTGCACGTACGCGGGTGGTGGTGGCCCTGCTTCTGACCGCCTTGTCAGTGGGATGCGGACGTCGTGTCGAACTCATCTCGGCCGTCCCGGCCTCTGAAGCGAATGAGGTCATGGCGGTTCTTCAGAACGCAGGTCTTGAAACCGAAAAAATCTCTGGCAAGGACGGCTTGGCATCGGTTGCGATTCCGTCAAGCGATGTCGGTCGGGCCGTCGATCTGCTGCGGGAGAAGGGTTTGCCGCGGGAGCGGTTTTCCGGAATGGGTCAGGTGTTCAAAAAGGAAGGTCTGATTTCCTCCCCGCTGGAGGAGAGGGCCCGCTATCTGTACGCTTTGTCGCAGGAGCTGGGCGCTACGCTGTCCCAGATCGACGGGGTCATCGTTGCGCGGGTGCACGTGGTGCTTCCGGAAAAATCGACAGTTGGAGAGCCCGCCGTACCTTCGTCTGCCGCTGTATTCATCAAGCATCAGGAGGGCCAGAACATGGATGCGGTTCAACCATTGGTCCGACGCCTGGTCAGCCACAGCATTCCTGGCTTGACTGCAGAGAAGGTTTCGATCGTACTGGTCAGCGCGTCCCCTTCACGCGGGAAAACGGAGTCCGCTTCTGGCTTGGGGAGCTCATGGGCACTGCTTGTTGTTTTGTCCGTCCTGGCCGCTGCGGGGCTGGGAGGTTCTGGCGTGCTCCTTTGGAAATACTGGTGGCCCACATACCGCCGCCGCGGCGCCGCCATGACCGGGGCATGACCGATGGCGGATCCTGCCCGTCCGTCTTGGCTGGAGCGCACGGTGGTGCCCGAATTCCTGCGCTTCATGCTGTGTCCAGCCAGCCTGTTGCACGCGTCCCAGGGGTATCCTGGTCTCGGCCTGGCCGACGGCAGTTGGCTGGGCCAGCGGGTGGACGGACCTGTGTCGGCTTGGCCCTCCGCTGTCCGTCCCGACCGGATCCAACGGCATCTCTCCCGCTGGATCCTGCGTTCTCTCAGTGAGGACGAGAGTTACACGGACCGCTTGGATGACCCTGCTCTGCCGGTATTCATGCCTCCGCGCGCACTATTCGAGCGCTTGATCCTTCACTGTGGCTTGTCTGTTTTGAGTCCGTTCATCCGCCGCATCATTACCCGTGAAGAGATCCAGGCGTTGAGGGCTGAGTTGTCCGTGGATGCCTGGAACTTCATCCACTCGGAACGGTCCCGCCTGTGGTTACCTGGCCCGTCCGATGGACTCGAATTGCAGTTCGGCCAGGTGCATGCGCAGGCCAATCAGCTCGGCGGGGAGGTTCTCTTCTGCGCTGCAGTAATGGCCTCACCGGCTGTTGCGTCCCGCGCACGTCTGCGGCTATCCAGGTCGATAGATCTGCAGTCGCTGAAGCTCCCGGCCACGCTCAGGGCGGCAGAAGCCGCCTTGTCGCTCTCGCGAGGCGCCTTGCAGGTGCTCGACCCCGAATGGATCGCCTTGTTTCCCGACTCCCGCTGAGGAGTTTTGACGCCCTCGGCGGCATGATGAATCCTGCCCGCAAGGTGATTCCTCGGTCCCAATTGGCAGCTCTTGAGGATGCCACTGCGATTGTGAGCGCTGCGCATGCACAAGCCCGAAAGATCATCGGCGATGCGGCGGCTGCTTACGAGGCGCAACGGCGTCGAGGCTACGCGGACGGCGTGGACGCCGCGCGGCGTGAACAGGCGGCGCAAGTGTTCGAGAGCCTGTGGCGCAACGTCGATTTTCTGGAGAACTCAGAGGCGCGCATCGTCGACCTGGTCATGCAAGCCGTCCGCAAGGTCATTGACGGATTTGAAGGTCGTGACCTGACGTTGGCCGCCGTCCGCAAGGTCCTGACGATGGCGCGAGACCAGAAGCAGGTGACACTCCGCCTGGGCCCCGATCAGGCACAGGCGCTCAGGGAGGAAATCGCTTCGATACTGGGTGATTACCCGGGGATCGGCTGCCTGGATGTGATTCCAGACCCGCGGTTGACCGACGGTGGCTGCATCCTGGAAAGCCCGATCGGCATTGTGGAAGCCACCACGGAAATCCAGTTGGCTGCGATCCGTCAAGCCTTCGAGAAAACCCTGGGTCATCAACCTCAGACCCCCTGAGCCGCTCATGCGCTCCTACGAGTACGTCACGCGAATGATGGCCATGGCGCTGGATGAAGCGCCCTCCCTGCCGGTAACGGGGCGGGTCGTCCAGGTGGTTGGCACCATCGTGAAGGCCGTTGTCCCCCGGGTCAGCGTCGGTGAGATCTGCCTTTTGCGCAATCCGGGCCAGGCGTTCGAGATGCGGGCGGAGGTGGTCGGTTTCGTCAAGGATGCGGCGATCCTCACCCCCCTGGGCGATCTCCAGGGCCTGAGCGGGGTGACTGAAGTCATCCCCACAGGGCAGCCGCATCGGGTGCGGGTGGGTCCAGAACTCATGGGGCGCGTGCTGGACGGCTTGGGAAACCCGATCGATGAATCCACTGCAGGACCGCTGACCCTCAAGATGTCCTATCCGGTGATCGCCGATGCGCCCGATCCACTGACACGACGCCTGATCCAACACCCCATGCCGCTGGGGGTTCGGGTACTGGATGCGCTACTGACCTGCGGCGAGGGTCAGCGCATGGGGATCTTCGCAGCAGCCGGCGGGGGCAAGTCGACACTCATGGGGATGATGGTCAAGGGGGCTGCGGCCGATGTGGTGGTGATCGCTCTCATCGGCGAGCGAGGGCGTGAGGTACGCGAATTCATCGAGGATGAATTGGGCGAGGAGGGACGCAGGCGCAGTGTGATCGTCTGCGCGACCTCCGACAAGAGCGCGATGGAACGCGCCAAGGCCGCCTACGTGGCGACGGCGATCGCGGAGTATTTCAGGGACCAAGGTAAGAAAGTGCTGTTTCTGATGGACAGCGTGACCCGGTTTGCTCGTGCGCAGCGTGAGATTGGCTTGTCGGCGGGCGAGCCACCGACGCGTCGAGGCTTTCCGCCCAGCGTGTTCGCGACGCTTCCCCGCCTGATGGAGCGTGTCGGGATGAGTGATAAGGGGTCGATCACCGCCCTGTATACCGTGCTCGTCGAAGGCGATGACATGACGGAGCCGATCGCCGATGAAACTCGCTCCATTCTGGATGGCCATATCGTCCTTTCGCGAACGCTCGGGGCGGCGAACCACTATCCCGCAGTCGATGTGCTGGGGTCGGTCAGCCGGGTGATGAACCGGGTGGTTACCCAAGCGCATCGTCTGGCGGCAGGCCGATTGCGGGAACTGATGGCGCGGTATGCCGAAGTTGAATTGCTCGTTCGGATCGGTGAATACCAGAAGGGAACCGACGCCTTGACGGATGAGGCGATCCAGAAGCGCGACGCCATCAATGCGTTTCTCCGACAGGGAACGCACGAGATCGCTGACTTCGAAGGGGCCATCACCCAACTGATCCAGATCGCCGAGGCGTGATCGGGTATGACTGTTTTCCAGCAATTGCTTGCTCTCCGGCGTTTCCGTGAAGAGCGCGCGGAGGCGATTGTCCGCGCGGAGCGCGCTGCCTTGCACAGTGCAACGCAGGCGCGCGATGACGCTGCGGCCCGACTTCAGGAATTTCAGGATCTTGCGTCTCAACGGGAGCAGGCGTTGTTTTCAGCGCTGATGTCGCACCCGGTCCTGTTGCGAGACATCGAGGGCGTTCGCGACGAGGTCGCAGACCTGCGTTGGCGTGAACGAGGTTTTTGTGATGCCCTTGACCAAGCGGAGATGGCCAGGGCCAGGCAAGAACATGCCGTGTCCGCCGCCCGATCCCATCATCAGCTCGCCGAGAAGGCGAAACAAAAGTTTGCTGAGATCGTGAGCGCTGAAAAAATAGCGCATCAGGCCAGGAGGGATCGGGCCGAAGAGGCCCAGTCCGATGAGCTTGCTGGATCAGGGGCTCGAGCCAATGCGTCTCACCCAGCAGGGAGCGATTCAAGTGGATGAATGGTTTCGAACGATGCCGCGGGACCTCTGCGAAGTTCCAGGGGAGCCGGTCATGGCGCCTTTGAAGACCGCCGACGAGGCGACGCGCATGCATTTCGAGCGAGCGCTGGATGCTGCCGACACCGCCAGTCCCTCGAATATTCAAGGCCCTCTGCCAGCTGCCTTGTGGGATGTGGTCAGGGCCTCGACGTCCACGGTGAGGGCCGATGGCGCAGGGGGCGTGGCGGAAGTCCTGCCTCGGCCGGCCGCATCCAGGGGCGACGATCCAAGTCAGGGCGCGCCTGGGGCCTTCAGCCCCGTTGACGGGATGTCGGCCACGGCGTCACCTGCGCCTATCCAGGGCGAAGCGGTGGCGTCTTGGCGTCTTGGCCTCCACCAGGAAGAGTTTGCAAGGCTGCCAGCTGTTGTTCGGCCGGTGGCTCGATCAGAGCGTTTGACCGTGGCATGGGCACCAGCGCCTCGGGTGGCAGGTTTCGAGCCGGTGCCGCAGCCGCAGCCGTCGGCGACTGCGGAGCATCGGGAAGGGGGCGCACCTGCTCCGTCATGCGGGCTGGCGGCCCGTGCTGCCGCGGAACCGCCACAAATGGCTCATTCATCCAGGGAGGCGGCGAAGTTCTTGCCGCCGTCGCCAGTGACCGCGCAATCTGCGCGCGCCTGGCCAGAAACTCGCCCAGAGACACAGCCGCACCCTCTCACGTCTGTGCCTGCATTGGCCCCCTCAGAGGATCCTGCGCCCGTACTCCCGTCCTCACGATCGGTGAGGGTCCCCTCGCCGTCGCAAGACATCGGGATCAGGGCGCTTCAGATCCAGGAGGAAAGGGCGAGCGGTGAGGCGGTGGATCTTTCTTTCACCTCGACAAGACAACCACCCCTCGCTGGGATATCGGACTTCTCTGAAAAAAGCGTTTCGCCCGAAAAAGTTCCGATGCGTCGCGAAGAATCGGATGTTTTGGAACATCAGCCGCCGCCTCTGGTCCAGGGACCTCAGCCGATGGGTTCCAACTTGAATCCGGTAGACATGCCGCTGGCGGTGCGCCCCGATCCTTCAGTCGGCAGGTTGATTGAGTGGCTCAACGAGACCCTGGTCGGCCTGCAGGTGTCCGACAGGTCATCGGGACCCCAGCTCGTTCGAATGGAGCTGAAATCGGACCTGCTGCCGGGTGTTTCCGTCACGTTCCAGGAGGTCGACGGTCGAATCCAGGTCGATCTCAATTGCCGAGTGGATCACTCAAGGAAGCTTCTGGCTTCCCTTGTTCGACGCGAAGCACCGGAGATGGCGCGTCGATGCCGCCGTGACTTGCTGTTACGTGTCCATGCCGACGGGGACGATCTGGACTCCGCCGACCGCCTGGTCGAAGTTCTGGGAACCCCATGACGCAGGACGCTCCGGTGCCTGCATCACTCGCGCTCGAACGCCTGACCCGGGCACAGGCGCACGCCCTGAACCGGATTGCCAGGAATCTGGACGGTATTCCTTTCTCGTGGGTCGGAAAAAGCTGGCGACTCACCGTGAAGCCGGTGATCGCTGTCTCTCCCCTCAAGGCCACAGACGGCGAGTGGTGGGTTGCCCTGACCTGGTCCGGGCTCCCCTTTGATCTGGTGATTTCCCAGGAGACAGTTCAAGCCTGGATCGCCGCCAAGTTTCCGGACCTCGATCTGCCTGCGCTGCCTGAACCGCTTGCAGCCGCGGCCATCGAGTCGGCGTTCGAGTCGGTAGTCGAATTGCTGGGGGATCTTCCGGGCCACGAGGCGTGCGGTCGGATTCGCCTGGAAGACGCGTACCTCGGACATGCGGTTGGCCGTGAACTGCCCCAGGTATTTTCTGTCCACCTGGTGTCGGAAGGACTCCTGCTGAAGGCTCAGGCGGCTACAAATTGGCAGGGGCTCGATCTGCTGTCCGAATTGGCTTCTTCAATCACGCTTGAGCGCACCCCGATGGCCACAGACGGCCTGCCGATGACACTTTTCGCGCAGATCGGATACACCTGGCTGGGACTGGACGACATCCTGCGGCTTCAGCCTTCCGACACGATCCTTTTGGACTGTCGGTGGATGAATGAAGATGGGGAGCTACTGATCGGTGACGGTGACTGGAGCTTTCGTGTCCGGCATGAAGGACCATGTTTGCGGGTGACCGAGCACTACATGGAGAGACCTTCGGCCATGCCTGCGCAAACCGCAACCCACGATTCACGAGCCGAGCTCGGATCGATCGAAAAACTGCCTCTGAAGGTGACATTCGATCTGGGGGATCTGTCGATGACCCTGGGTGAAATCCAGGCATTGCAGGTGGGTGAATCAATTGCGCTCGCCCGCCCCTTGTCGAGTGCGGTTCACCTGCGTGTCAATGCGGCATTGATTGGTACGGGGGAACTGGTCGAGATCGATGGCGAGCTGGGGGTCACGGTGACGTCGCTGTTTCAACGCCGCCCCATCAAGCCGCGACGCTCCTCCCGTAACGGCCGGCGTGACGGGCCTGAAGAAATCCAGGAGGTGACGGTTTGAGTGCCATCGACCCGATCACCTTGCTGGTTGTCTTCGGGCTTCTGGCGCTATTGCCTACGCTGATCGTGGTGACGACCGCGTTCTTGAAGATATCGGTGGTGTTCATGCTTCTGAGGAATGCGCTGGGCGTACAGCAGATTCCGCCGAATGTCGCGGTGTACGGCTTGTCGTTGATCCTGACGATTTACGTGATGGCGCCCGTGGGACAGAGAATCTTTGAAACCACCTTGAAGTCGCCGGTCAGCACCAAGAGCTTGGGCGGCGTGATTGCCGCAATCCGTACGTCGGCCGAGCCGATGCGCTCCTTCATGGAGCGAAATAGTCGACCTGAGCAGCGTGAGTTCTTCGTGCAGACCGCAAAGAAGATCTGGGGTCCCCAGCTGTCTGAAGGCGTCAGTGGGACGGATTTCATGGTGTTGATGCCCGCGTTCCTGGTCAGTGAATTGACCGCGGCTTTCCAGATCGGGTTCCTGATTTACCTTCCGTTCCTGGTCATTGACCTGATCGTTTCCAACATCTTGCTGGCGCTCGGGATGATGATGGTGTCGCCCACCACCGTCACGCTGCCACTGAAGCTCTTCCTGTTCGTTGCAGTGGACGGCTGGACGCGATTGATCCACAGCCTCGTACTGACTTACGCCTAGGGTCACATGGAGATCGCTGATCTGGTCAACCATCTCACCAAGGCGATGTATCTGACGCTTTGGTTGTCCCTGCCGCCCATCGTCGTGGCGTCCGTGGTGGGAACCCTGTTCTCGCTCTTCCAGGCGCTCACGCAGGTTCAGGAGCAGACCCTGTCGTTCGCCGTGAAGCTGATCGCCGTGATGGCGACCCTGGCACTCACGGCGGGTTGGGCGAGTACAGAGATCCTCAACTACACGATTGCGGTGATGGACTCCTTGCCTCATCTTGGACGTTGAGCGCGTCATTGCATGGTCCATTTGAATGATCTGCTGGAAGCCAAGGCATTCGTTCTGGCGCTCGCCTGGACCTTGCCGCGAACGCTCGGGATGTTTGCGGTCATTCCCTTGTTTACAAAAGGTGTGGTGCCAGCCCTCCTGCGCTCGGGCGTTGCCGCGTCCTTGGGGCTGGTCGTGGCACCCACCTTGTCCGCCTCAGTGATGGCGGCAGACATGTCGGCTGGCCAGGCGGTCCTGACGCTGCTGAAGGAGTTGTTTGTCGGTTTTTGCCTCGGATGCACGATTGCGGTCCCGTTCTGGGCGTTCGAGGCGGTCGGCTTCCTGATCGACAACCAGCGGGGCGCAAGTATCGCGAGCACGCTCAACCCGCTGACCGGACATGACAGCTCTCCGCTGGGGATTTTGTTCAATCAGGCTTTCATTACCTTCTTTTTCATCAGCGGTGGTTTTTTCCTGGTCCTTGACATGCTTTATGACAGCTTTCGACTCTGGCATGTCTTTTCCTGGTTCCCGACCCTTCGGGCCGAGTCGATTCCCATCCTGATCAGCCAGATCATGCGATTGACGGAACTGGCGCTTCTACTGTCCTCGCCAGTCCTCGTTGCGATGTTTCTTTCAGAGATGGGATTGGCATTGGCCAGCCGCTTTGTGCCCCAGCTTCAGGTTTTCTTTCTTGCCATGCCGATCAAGAGCGGATTGGCTTTTCTGGTTCTGGTGCTGTATCTGAAAACGTTCTTTGATCATGGCTTTGTCTTGGTGGAGTCCCTGCCAGCATCGCTTGATGTGCTCGATGACCACTGGCGTCATCCCTGAGGCCGTAAAGCGATGAGCGAAAAGACCGAGAAGCCGACACCCAACAAGATCCGCAAGGCCAGGGAGGAGGGCCAGATCGCCCACAGCAAGGATCTGACGCAGATCGTGCTGGCTGTTGCGCTACTGGGTTATCTGATGATGGATGCGCCAGCGATGGCGAAGCGCATGGGTGAAATGCTGCTCATGCCGGGGCCGTTGTTGTCCTCGGGATTCGAGGGGGCGCTCAAGGTGCTGCTTCGAGCGCTGGCCGAGGACTTTGTCCGGCTCTTGTTTCCCTTGGTACTCCTATTGATCGTCTTGGGACTTCTGGTGGAAATGAGCCAGACGGGGATGCTGTTCGCGTTCAAGTCGCTCAAGCCATCGGGAAAGAAGCTCAATGTCGTTCAGAACGTGAAGAACATGTTCGGAAAAAAAGGACTCGTGGAATTCGCGAAATCGTTGCTGAAGATTCTCGTGTTGACATGGGTGGTTTCGCTTGCTCTGTTCCGGGAGCTCCCGGCCCTTTTGGCATTGCCCCATGCCGGGGCACAGGGTGTCGGGATATCCCTGGTCCACATGCTGAAAGCGATCTTTTTCCAGTGCGCTTTGGCGTACGCGGTCATAGCGATCGCAGACTTCTTCTGGCAGCGCCATTTCTATACGAAGCAGCAGATGATGTCGATTGACGAGGTTCGGCGGGAATACAGGGAGCAAGAGGGAGATCCCCATCAAAAACAGGAGCGCAAGCAGATTCACCGCGACATGCTGCAAGAACAGGCCATCCAGGGTGCGCGCTCGGCATCGGTTCTCGTCACCAATCCCATCCACCTCGCCATCGCGGTCCGGTACCGTGTCCGAGAGGATCCTTTGCCGATGATTCTTGCCAAAGGGCAGGGTGAACTGGCTCGACGGATGGTGGCCGCCGCCCGGCGCGAGGGGGTGCCTGTCCTCGAGAATGTTCCGCTGGCCTGGGATTTGATGCGACGCGGTCAGGTCGATCAATACATACCGAAGGAACTGATCATCCCGGTGGCGGAGGTACTTCGCTGGGTGCGTTCGCTGAAGAACAGTCCGGAGGATTGACCCATGCGCCTCAAAACGCCAGCCCCAGCGTTGCAAGCCTATGTTTCTCGTCATGCACTGGACGCATCGGCTTTTCGATCGGATGGATCCCTGAGCCTGCTTTTTGACGATCGGTACCCCGTGTCATTACGACCCTTGTCAGGGGAGCGCGTCGCCATGCTCTCGCCGCTCCTATACCTCGACGGCCTGACGGAGAGTACCCGTGACGAGCTGTTGGTTCGTGTTCTGAGATATGCCGCAGCCACGGTGCGTGATCATGCTTGCGCACTGGTGATCGAACCTTCCCCGCTGCGCCTGCTGTTGCAGGGTGTGTGCGTGCTCTTGGAAGGGGGCGTCAGCCGCCTGGAGGAGGAATTGGCCGAGTTTGTGGATGCGCTCGCGTTCTGGCATGCGGTCTGCCGCAAAGAGGCGGGTCACCTTCAGGACGTCGTGGTGGCGCTGTGATTGCTGAAGTTCGCCGCCATCGCTCTCGACCCATTCGCTGGGTTCGACGTCTGCTGATCATGCTGTACCTGGTGGGGGGGGGTGTCTTCGCGGCATCTCCCCCCTGGCCGCCATCGCCGTATAGCTATTACGCCGACGGTGCGCCACTTGAAAAAGTACTGTCTGAGTTTGCGTCAGGTTTCAGCTTGGAATTGGCACTTCAGCCCGGCGTAGAGGGTTCCGTGATAGGCCGTTTCACCACGGCCAACCCCACTGAATTCTTGAATCGATTGGGGACTGTGTATGGCTTTGCCTGGTATGTCCATCGTGGCGTTTTGTATGTGAGCAAGTCCAAGGATGTCGTGATGCGCAGCATCCCGGTGCCATCGGGTGGGATCGGTAACTTGCGCGCCACGCTCACTGAGCTTGGAATCATTGAGCCCCGCTTCGGCTGGGGCGAATTGACGGACCACGGGATCTTGATCGTTTCAGGGCCGGTGACTTATGTCGACCTGATTGAGGAGACGTTGCGTCAATTGCCTTCCGGCGGACCCAGTGGTCGACAGATTCGTGTGTTCCGGTTAAGGCATGCCGCAGCCGAGGATCGAACCGTCACGTACCGGGACCAGAAGATCACCCAGCCAGGGCTGGCAACCGTCCTGCGGACGATGCTGGGCGCCGGGGGCGCTCCGAGTGTCATGAGTGAAAAATTGAGCGACGTGCCGGTTCCCTTGCCTGCCGCTCCTGCATTGGGTTCCTCGGCTTCGCCGGGAGGTCCGGCGCTTCAGGCGGCGCCCAAACCGCGGGGGGCTGAGCGGTCTGGGCGTCAAGGTCCATCCATCCAGTCTGATCCTCGATTGAACGCGCTGATCGTGAGTGATTATCCTGAAATGATGCCGGCCTACGAGCGCTTGATCGCCGAGTTGGATATTCCCTCGCGAATGATCGAGATCGAGGCCATGATCATTGACATCAATACAGATCGCGCGCGAGAAATCGGCATTCATTGGAATCTTCGCAGTGGTGGTCTGTCTGCCAGTTTCAACATCGGATCCATCGAGATTGGAAACTCCCGCGCGGGGGGTGGTGCATCCGGCAGCGCCAACGGTGGCAGTGGCGGCGGCGGGGACGGCGGCGCTTCCGGGCCTGCAGCAGACCTCGGGGGGCAATTGCTGGCCAGTATCCGGCTGCTCGAGAAGGTCGGGGATGCGCGCGTTCAGAGCCGGCCATCCCTCTTGACCACTGACAACATCGGTGCGTTGATTGATCTTTCCGAGACCTTTTATGTGCGGGTCCAGGGTGAGCGTGCGGCATCCGTTTCGCCGGTGACGTACGGGACCACGCTGAAGGTGACGCCGCGGCTGGTGGCTGGCGATCCGCCGTCGATTCAGCTGACGGTCGATATCGAAGATGGACAGATCGTTGACCGCCAGATCGATTCGCTGCCGACGGTTCGGCGCAGTACGGTGAGTACCCAGGCCGTGGTACGTCAGGGCGAGGCCTTGGTGATCGCCGGGTACAGCTCCGATCAGAACTCTGAGGCGGAGCAGAAAGTTCCCATGCTGGGCGACATCCCGATCCTTGGCGCTTTGTTTTCCAACAAGGTGCGTTCAGCACAAAAGCGGGAGCGTTTTTTTCTGATCAAGCCCAAGCTGGTGACGGCGCTGGCCGAGCGAGCGGCTGGCGCTGCGCCCTGACGGCGCCTCAAAATCCGAGTTCGACTTTGTCGGCTGCAAGTTGCCTTCGCAGGCTGCTTCGTGCCCGTGAGACGCGGCTTCGCACGGTGCCAATCGGGATGGAGAGCATCTCGGCCGCTTCCTCGTAGCTGAGTTCATCGAGTGCCACGAGCATCAGGACCTCGCGCATTTCCGGGGCGAGTTCAGCGAGTGCTTTTTCGAGGGCCCGGACAGCTTCAGTTTGCGAGAGTTGTTCGAAGGGATCCGGGCGTGTGCATGAGGTTTCTGCCAGCGCGTCGTCTCCTTCGAAGGCATATCGCCGATGGGGTGCGCGCGACAAGTAGTTGCGCACGAGGTTCATCGCTATTCCGTAAAGCCATGTGGAGAGTTCCGAGGCGCCTTTGAAGGTGGTGAATGATTGAGCGGCTTCCACAAAGGCCTGTTGGGTCAAGTCCTCTGCATCAGAACCCCAGCCGACGTGTTTGACCACGAATCGGTAGAGTCTGTTTTGGTGTGCCCTCACCAGTTGCTTGAACAGGGCTTCGTCTTGGGTGCCGAGGAGCGCGCTTTGACCGATGGTCGCCCCTGCCGTCGGTGTCGGATGCGAAGCATCGGGGGAGGCTGAGGCTGGGGAGGGCACGTTAACTCCAAAGGATTATTCTCCTCCGTAAGGTGCCTCATAGTAGTCATTTAGTCAATATACTTAGCGCTTCCTTTAACCATTTCTCAGCGGTCGACTCCCGGGTGGGCGTGTCGCCGGATTCCGTAGCGCGCAAGAACTGTTGGTGCACATTCGCGTCAATGGACTGGCGAGTAGACGAGTCCAGGGCCATCGGATCAATCCCCAGATTGCTCGCAATGCGCTTGAAGTCGGGGCCACCGTAGATGGCGGAATAGCTCAGGCGCGTCATGAAATCGACCCCTTCCAAGACTTGCCGGGTCATGCGGATCACTTCGAGGCGGCCCGCCTCCGTTTCGCCAGCACCTTGCAGGCCGGACTCCGAGGCCCTTGGGGTCTCAGCGGCTTCGGGAATGGCCCTGGCCTCCGGTGAGAGGAGGTAGTCGGGGGGGGCGGCGCCGATGGGACGTAAGGTCATGGAGCAGCCAGGGGCAGGCGAACAGCCACGAGAGCATCCGGCATCCCCCGTATGTGGCGACGAGTCGGGGATGGTTCCCCCGGTACCCAACTCGGGGAGGCCGTGCTCCGCGGCTGAACCCGGAGCTGTGTGTCGCTAACCGGTGGGATGTGGTGCCCGAGGCCGGAATCGAACCGGCACGCCTTGCGGCGGGGGATTTTGAGTCCCCTGCGTCTACCAATTTCACCACTCGGGCGGTGCGGTCTGAGCAGCCGAAAATTATGGCACAGTGGCGC
>JACCEB010576214.1_pt1 | contig 15155 bp, 20 predicted proteins | sample 7454761 | NCBI WGS metagenome assembly JACCEB01 (sample SAMN15323454, study PRJNA562643) | freshwater metagenome | isolation source: river surface water | place: USA:Blue River Watershed | collected 2017-08-18 | reverse complement strand
TCTCCCTCATCACTTTCTCGGACGCGGCCGAGATTAAGTGCAACCTTATCCGTATGGACGCCGCAGGACAGGCGTCCGTCTTGCACGCCCTGAACCAGTGCCGCACTCTCGGTAGTACGAATATGAGTGCTGCTCTGGAGCGTCTCACGGGTGTCCTCCGTGCCGGCGCCGACCTCGCCGGTGCGCCCAAGCAGGGCGTCCTGCTCCTCACCGACGGTTACGTGAATATGGGTCTGACCGACGAGGCCGGCCTCACAGGAATGGTCTCAGGGTTTATGACCGAGTTCCCGCGCGCCACCCTGACTGCAGTCGGCTACGGAACGGAGCACAACCGCACTCTCCTGGATGCGATGACGACTCGCGCGGCCGGCACCTACAACATTGTGCGGAACCGTGAGGACGTCGCATCTGTGTTTGGGGCTGTTATGGGGAGTCTGGTGAGCTGCGTGGGTCTGAATCTACGCATCCTCGCACCCCGCGGCACGACCATTCGCGAGGACCGTCATATGGAGGACTCGGGTGACGTGTTGTCCGCGATTGCCCTCGGCGATGTCTATGCGGAGACCACAACCAGCCTCTGTCTGGCCCTCCCCGCTGGCCTGATGGAGCTCACCCATATCCGTATGCAGGTGTATGATGTCAGCACCAGCTCAGCCTTTGAGGCGCCCATTGAGATTCAGCGGGCGACCGTGGAGATTGAGCGGGAGGCGGGTATCTATATGCTCCGTCAAGACATCGCCGGCCTTCTGCGGATGATTGGAACTGCGACCCACGACCAAATCGCCTCCTATCTCCAGAAGGCCCGCCTCTACGATGCCGATGTGGATAGGATGCTTGAACTCGTAGGGGATGGGAACGCTAACGCCTCCATTCTGCGCATCCTAAAGGAGGAGATTCGCGAGGCCGTGACGACCCTGGAGCGCATCCGTGACCGTCCTGCCTGGGAGACCGCTGCTGATATCACAGTGATGGCCCAGCACGCCCGCTACCTCAGCCAAGGGAGCGGAACACGGGCGACCAGTGGCGGCATCTCTCTCTCGGATGCAGTTACCCAGGACCCGTTCATGTCCCCTCTCAGTCGTCAGGTAAGTGGAGGTGCAGCGGCCACAGTGTCGGCGCGCTCCGAAGAGGCCACAGACCCGACCTTTGATGCAGCCCATCTGGCACCTGTACCTCGCTTGGGCGAGGTAGTACCGCTCCATGGAGCGGTACCCCTCATGCGGACTCCGTCGCGCCAGGTCGCAGGTGGGCTTGCGGTGCCTCCTCTCTTGCCGCCCCGCCCCCGAGTCGGCCTACGCCGCTCTGTTGCTATCGGTGGTGCTCCTCCATCGCCCATTCCTGAGGCCGACGAGGACGGGTTCGGGTCTTTCCTCCCCGCGAACCCGAGCTCCATGAGTGAGGCTATTATGGGTCACGATGCATTCATGAACTTGCTCGCTAGCGGGGGCGCCGCCGTGCCTCCTCCCACTCTCTCCTCACGTCAGGTCGCTGGTGCTGGATTCGGATTCGGGTCGGCGCGCCAGGTCGCTGGCCCTTCATACCCCTTGCCGCCCAGCATCATCCCACCTAGCAGCGTCCCTAACAACCATCCTGCCCACACCTAAAAGCCCGCCCACATAAATGTATAGATTCGCGCCCCACAATGTCAATTCCTTCTCAAACAAAAAAGACAAAGCCCCAGACGTACCACGGTACTGCAAAATATTTTTTGCATGATGGGGTTGGTTTTGTGGAGCGCCTGGAGACGTTTGGAGACGACTTGACGGTTGTGAATGCGGCTCGTGTGAGTTTTGCGAAGGAGTCTGTTGAGCTGGATGAACGGGACGCGAAGCTCATCAAGTACCTGGCACGCCACAACCATATTACGCCGTTCTTCCATCCCCAGGTCCGTTTCCGTCTCAAGATGCCGATTTTTGTGGCGCGCGAGTGGTTCCGTCACACGGTCGGCTTTGCACGCAATGAGGTGTCTCGTCGCTACGTGGATACGCGACCCGAGTGTTGGGTTCCTGTGGCGGGTGTGCGGGAGCGTGATGCGAAGGCCAAGCAGGGCAGTAAGAGTACAAATGTGGCGGACAACGAAAAGGTGATTGGGATGATTGCGGATTTCCAGAAGAACGCGGTAGGCTTTTATGAGAATTTGCTGGAGCTTGGGGTTGCACCTGAGGTGGCCCGTGGCGTGCTCCCGCAGTCTATGTACACAGAGTTTATTGAGACTGGTTCTCTCTATGCCTATGCGCGCCTGTGCAAGCTCCGCCTGGACCCTCACGCCCAAAAGGAGATTCGTGACTATGCGGATGCGCTTGCACGGTGTCTGCAGGGTGCGTTCCCTGTGTCCTGGGCAGCGTTAATGGAGGATAGCTGGGCTCCTGTGGCCCCTACTCCTCCTGCACCTGCGCCGACTCCTGTAGCTCCTCCTACTCCAGTGAATGAGGTTACAATTACAAGGAATGAGTTTGTCAAAAAAATGAATACTGTGTTCCCAATTAAGAGCGAGATTGATATGGGAGGTTTGGAGGTCGTGATTGACCTGGAGAAGCTGAAGACCTATTATGAGAGTACTGGCGATGGCGGGAAACTGGAGCATTGGGGATGCTAATTAGGGACGCAAGCGTCCCTAAGACCCTCCCTTGAATAAGGGCTTCGCATTCTGGTCTATTATTGATATAGTAGAAATACTAATGCGAAGCTAAATTTAGAAGGGGGGGGGTTAGGGGAGAATGCCTCCACTCCTAAGAGCATCAAATAGTGATTGCCGCGTAGTTCCATCGGAAATATGCGCCAATACCGAGAACTTCCGCGCGAAGAATTCAGGGCTCTCAATCATCCGTGTGAATTCAGCCGGCCTGATAACTGTGAATCTATAGGGGTCGCCGCGTTCCCAATCCACATACATAGTACCAGGCCCCACAATGATATTTTCAGCCTCTCCTGCGGCCATTAGCATGGTACCAAAGACGCACTCATCAGGAATCTTGGTATCTGCAAACAGCTCGCTAATAGTATAAGCCTTCATAGTCAAGTAGGTCGCAAGTTTGCGATTTAAGGCGACCCATTGGCTGTGTTTGACAATATGCGCACGGTCAAAGTGTGTGCGAAGTGAGTCATAGCGAGGAAACACTTGGCTATGATGGGCAAACTCAAGGATGCTTTTAGAGCAGCCCAGCAAGTCGTTATATACGTGCCACGCCGGCTTAATTGGCACACAGTCACCACTCACCAGTACAAACTTGGCATTTGTATGCTCGGCCAGTGCGGCTTCAAAGAGCTTCAGCTCGGCTTTCACGAGGCCCAGTGTGCCCCAACCGGTCGGCACACGTGGAATCACCTGGTACTTCACATCAGGCATATTAATATGTAGGGGCTCCTTACTGTGTATATATACACTGTAATAATCCCCTTGTCCAGCCAGCCAAGAGTTCCAGATGGACTCTTGGACAATGCGGTCATAGACGAGGAAACAGAGGGCAACTTTGGGCTTGTAGGGGCTTGACATTGTAGGATTGTTATGGGTACTATTAGTATGGTTGAGTGGGTGTGTTCAAATTTTCTTCAGCTCAGTCGCGTGTAAGCCGATATACACGATAAAGTGCATACGCTGTTGCCAATGCGCCAAATATCTTCATCCCGTTATCTGCCAACATGATTTTCCGCAAGTCGCTTTTAGGGACAAGGGCGCTGTGCTTGTCAAAATCATCAGGAATGTCGCACAAGGGACACATATGACCAGGGAAAATATCACTTGCGCTGCCCGCTTGGTAAAATAAATAATTCGGCGAGGCGTAAATCTTGAGACGGTCTATCTTCGCGAGGTAGGACATATACCCATCTACGTGCAACTCTAGCGGGTAAATCTGCTCCAACAGACGCTTCGCCCCGCGCTGGCTCACGAAATACGCGTGGGCGAGCACAAATGCCTTCACATCCACAGTAGGGTCTGTGCTACTCACAGGTGACCCCTCTGCAATATTTGCACCCAGCTGCCACATATCCCACTTGGTGCTGTCTTGGAGTAGAGGGGTTTTTGCCACATACTCCTTCAAGCGTTCATAACAGCCCGCCGGCAGGTCAATGTCGTCCTCAAATACAAGAATCACAGGGTGGTTGGACTTTGCAAACCACTCATATGCAGATGCGTGGCTCAAGTAGCAGCCCACAGCACCCGCGGTGTTAATGAACTCGTGCCCACGACGTGTATGGCGAATTACGTTGTGCTTGACAAGTACGGAAATGCGAGGGTCATTCTGGATATCAAGCTCTTTGCCATCCGTACCTGACCAGCGCTCAATATGCGGAAACGACTTGAAACCAGGCGAGTTCTGTACGCGCTCCCAGCGGTCTGGGCGACGGTCTAAATTTAAGCACACAACCGGAATTTGGTCCAAGTTCCAACTCATTCTATATATTACTCCTCTTTTGCTGGCTGGGCCATCTGATCGCGTCTCCTACATCGGTCCCACAACGCCGCTCCTAATAGCAATGATATACCAGCAAGTATATTGCGTGAAAAGTGGAGCCAGTCATATTCAACCCGTGATACAATTACGTATGGTAATTCTATAAAGGGTACTGCCATAACTACTATTAGGTGTGATATGTGGCGGCGGTCTAAGCTGCCTTTGTAGTCCGCATCATCCGCCATGTGGCCCACGCTGTGGTGGCAAGTAGAATGAGTGTGAGGGGTGTGATGACGGACGGTTGTGATTGGCTGGCCGAGAACGGGGCAGGACTGAGATGGCTGTCTGTGAAGCCTTCGGCTTTGGGCCCCTTCCAGTCATCGGGGAGCGCACAGAGCGGGCATGCGGCGGCCCCTTGCGTTTCGGACCCTTCGTCGCCCCACTGCTCTACCAGTTGCTGTTTCGTACCGAATAGCTTGAGAATACCAAGCTGCGACAAGATACTCATATACCCGTCATATTGGACTAGTATGGGGAAGGCGTGGGCAACGAGCTTTTCGGCCCCAGGTTTGCTGAGCAAATAGGCGTGATTGAGGAAATAGGCTGTCATTTTCATATTAGCATCATCGTGTGACGTGGATTCCTGTGCCCACGGTCCGAGGTTCCATACGTCCCAATTGTGGGCGTCTTGAAGCAGTGGGGTCTTCGCAACGTGCTCTTTGATTTTGGCAAAGGTGCCAGCGGGAAGCTTGATATCGTCTTCTAAGACAAGAACAACAGGGGCAGTCTGCTGTAGGAGCCACTGAGCAACCGACAAATGACTGTAATAGCACCCCACAGCACCTATGCCACCAATGTCTTCGTGGGCCCGTCGGCGCTTCTTGGCGATGTTTCGGCGGACTGTGACGCTGACATTGGGGTCAGTCTCGGGATTCAGAGTCTTGGCGTCCTTGGCCGGCCAGCGCTGAATGGAACGTGGAAATTCGGCAAATCCTGCCTGGCCTTGGAGTCGTTCCCAGCGGTCCGGGCGGCGGTCTAGATTTATGCACACCACTGGTATTTTTGCAATATCCCACGACATCTCTCTACTAGTACTATTAGGGATTGTGTGACGGGTCTGTGGGCGCGCTGCGCCTCAAAATTGACACTGAAGTGTGGCGGTGAGTTAGGTACCAAAGCTCTAGACACAATGGGACAACTCACGCTTATTATTGGATGTATGTTTGCACAAAAGACCACGGAGCTGCTTCGGCAAATCCGGCGGTATTCTTCTATTGGCTACAGGGTGCGTGTAGTGAATTATAAGGAGGATACACGATATGGAGAGAATTGTATTTCATCGCACGACGTTGATCAGCATCCCGCGCAGTGCGTGGAACGGCTGAGCGAGCTGGAGGGACAATTAGGGGATGTAGATGTGCTCGTGATTGATGAGGGGCAGTTCTTTGGGGACTTGTATGAGTGTGTTACGCGCTGGTGTGATACTCTGCCGCTGCACGTGATTGTGTGTGGCCTGGACGGCGACGCGGCGCGGCGGCCATTTGGGGACGTGTTGCGTCTAGTGCCTCACGCGGAGAACTTGATGCGGCTGTCGGCCTACTGCGCGGAGTGCCGTGATGGGACGCACGCGCACTTCACGCGGCGGACGGTGGCAACAGCGGAGCAGAAGGCGGTCGGCGGGGCGGATATGTACAAGCCTGTGTGCCGGCTGCACTACTTGGCTGGGGACAACTAAAGAGAAACACGAGCATATAAATACTCTGCACGGGCCTTGAAGTTGCGCTGGTAAAACATGAACATAATGATAAACATTGTACCGCCGGCGAGCTCCTTGAGACGATAATGGTCCAGACCGGCGATGCCATGGAAGGGACTGGGGATGAACTCGGCGGCGTTCCGTACAATATAAAAGACTGACATCATCACGGCGATTTGCCCACACACTTCTGCAATAAGTCGGAACGTTGATTTTTTCTCGGCTGTAGTGGGGTCAAACTTGCCATAGAGTGCATCCACATAGACGGACAAATAGAGTGCCGCGATGTAGTATATGGCGGACAAGTAGGATATATCAAGGAGTTTGACTGCGCGAAACGGGAGATTCAGGTTGAAGTCTGGTTTCATACTAGTGTATGTGTGGATGATTGTTTTGATTCGCGAGTTGTGCAGCGTAGGCATTAATTCCCATTGCTTGTGGGTCATTTACGTGAGGCGGTTTATACCCACGCAAGACTCCATGGCGCTCGGCTGCATCTAAGATTTGGGACCCAGATGGGCCGGCACGTATTTTCCAAATAGAGTACCAAGCAGGGGCTGGTGATGGCAGTACCTCGCCAGAGCGAGGCATTGCCGTTCCAGGGAACGGTACATGCCGTGTTGCATTTGTGAGGATTATTAGGGTGGTAATGAGTAACGTACGTAATAGTACCATACTATGTTAATGTATAATACTATTAGGTGGTTTGGGGGTGGGTCTGAAGTGTAATCCAATGTCCAACCTGGACCTTAGAGTACCTTTCGGCGGGCTGTTTGAAGGCCCTTGATTGCGAGTGGAAGTTTCGATCAACCGACTTGCGGGTTATGGGCCCGCCGCTCTACCTCTGAGCTAACTCGCATCGTGGGTTTCCCCACACTAATGCCGTAGGGGTTTTTGAGGTTATTTTAACGCGCCCCCTTACAGTCACCTAAAAGTATGTATCATGAAGTATAACGTGGGGAAACCCGCACCTCGCTGTGTTAGTTTAGTGGTAGAATGGGCGCCTTCCAAGCACCTGGCCTGGGTTCGATTCCCAGATACAGCATAAGCCTTATAGTGTAGTGGATCGCACATGCGCCTTCTAAGCGCGGAGGCTGGGTTCAATTCCCAGTAGGGCTATAGTCACTTCTTTTATAGTAGTACAAGAAGTGAAGCAATTATAGTGCCAATGGGCCGGCAATGGTATAAGTAAATGTGTATATATCTAAGTCGTCATCAGTTTTACCATTATGAGCCAATGTTAATACATTAATGCTATTGTACCACACATATATGTTATTTTCCCACAGTGTCATTCTGTAAGTGTGAGGAAGGTCCTTATCAGACAACAATAGGGTCCCTGCAAATTGTATAGTGTTTGCACTGGGATCTACTAGTATCGGGCGGGCGAAGTATAAGGTGTTGTCCCCTGGGAATCCGTCAATGAACGCCTGGTAACTTGACATCTGCTGTTAGGTGTGTATTAAGATTTCTTTGGAAAATTAACGTAAGTTTCTAAAGAAATGGTCCATGCGAGATTCGAACTCGCGGCCCCCGCCTCACATGCATAGAGTCAAAGTCTATAAGAGCGATAGTCTAACCAACTGACATAATGGACCTCTTAGAACATATAATGCTCTAACAGGCCCTTTACAATAGTATGTCGGGAGTATCTTTTAGGTAGATTTACGCGGCGCTTATGTGGTGCGTTTAAATGTGAGCTTTGATGTAAGCCATAGTATGTCCGAGCCCGAATCCGATATTGAGTCACTTCATAGTAGCGACTTTAGTTGTTATGGCGACAATAAGCCATTATGTAGTTGCTGCTGTTACAGCGATGAAGAGTCAGATGATGCAAACATACCCAGAACACCTTCACCGATTGATCTTGAGTATCTTAATTCGCGAAATCGTCATATATTTGTACAAACCCCTGAAAGTGTAGCACGGTCCGTAGAATTCCTAGGGTGTTATATTGAGTATGTACGCGATGAGTTTATCACCTACGATTTATGCGTAGCGGCTATTAATAGCTATGGCGGTGTAATTCCTAGTATTCTTACGCGACGCAACTTATTGAGCGAGAGCGAGTACTATAACATATGCTTGCACACTGTTAAGGTGAATGGCTGGGACCTGAAGTACATTCCTAGCGATGTACATACACAGGAGCTCTGTGACACGGCTGTTAAGGGGGCGTGCTGGGCTCTGGAGTTTGTGCGCGATGAGTTCAAGACCTATGACAACTGCTACTCGGCTGTTAGGCGGAATGGGCAGACGCTGCAGTTTGTCCCTGACGCGCTCATTGACGAGGCGATGTGCTTGGCTGCGGTGAAGGCGAGGTACCCGTGTTTGAATTATATCCTACGGCGATACCTGACGCGCGAGTTATGTCATATTGCAGTTAAGGGTGATGGGGCAGATGTAAAGAATGTCCCAGAGGAATTCATGTCATCCGAGTTGGCCTACCTTGCCATCACATCGCCTGCACAGAGCAACCCTACAAATAATATGGCGGGGTCCAATATACAGTACATACCTGCACGTTTTTTGACCCGTGAAATTATCTTGGAGGCTCTTCGGCGTTGGCCAGGGATTTATGGACGAGTTCCTGCAGAGTTGATTACGCCAGAGTTGGAACTAGAAATATTAGATGTGTCCCCATGGTGTTTGCGGAGCATGACGCAAACACCCGAGAAATGTATGCGGGCTATTAGGGGTGATTCACGGGTGTTGCGGCAAGTGATGAAGCGTGAAAATATTACACGTGAAATGGCAGAGTACGCACTGGGTCTGTCACGTGATGAGCGCGTGGATTTCGGAAAGGAGTTGTATAGGTACTTGAAAACCTTGGTACGTGATGGGAGCTAATATATGAATATAACAATACATATAATAGTGATGGGATGCCCGCTCAAGGAATTGAACCTTGGACCTTCTCATTACGATGAACTCATACAAGTGAGACGCACTACCACTGTGCTAAGCGGGCTATGGCGGCACCTAAGAGGTTATCCGCCTACTAGACACCGTAATAGTGTTTTAGGCCGATTAAACGCACACATATGACTATAACAGTTATAGTCATATATGGGTTTGGCTATTAGGGTTGTATTATAGCTTAATTATGGTGCGGAGCACAGCTCCCCCCATTTAGTGCTTGCGGCTGCGACGCATGGACTTACGAGCCTTGCGAGAGGCCTTACGAGAGGCCTTACGAGCCTTACGGGAAGCCTTGCGACGCATGGTGCGGCGGCGGCGACGCGCGCCACCCTCTACATTCCCGCCAGGCCCGCCTGTAGGGGAGGATGCACGTGTACCAGAACGAGAAGGCCCACGAGAGGCAGTAGGCTTCAGGTCCTTCTTCTTACCCCAACGAGTCTTGAGATCGGCGGCAGACACATACTCATCACCAATGAGAGCACCATCAAGATCAGCCCCGCGCTTACCCTCAGGAGTAGCCTTGTAGCAATAGAGAGTACCAGAAGTAAGATTTGCATTCATCTGTGCTCCCTTTGAGGAGCGAGAACGTGCAGCCCTTGGTACAAGACCCTGAAGCTGTGCAAGCTTTTCGGCTAACTTATCACGCTGTTCCTGCTTCTTTGTGCGCTGTTCAGCTGTCATATTCTTACGAGTCTGGGCCTTTGTCTTGGGGTTTGTAACAGTTACCTTACCCTCTTCTAGATTTGCATTTAACTTGGCGATGGCCGCCTCAGTTTCTTCAATACGAGCCTCCTTTAGAGCTGAGAGAGCTTCGGCTTTCTTAGACGACATCTATATATTCTTACCTGAGAAAACAAGTAGGGCGCGCTGCAAAGCCGGAACAATTTACGCACGCATTTTGGCAACCTATCTTATAGGTTCTCAAAATGGTGGTTTCTCGCGCACCGGAATTGAACCAGTGACCCAAGGAAGACGATTATTTAGAATAACAACGATTCTACAGTCCTTTGCTCTACCACTGAGCTAGCGCGAGGGGTTGATCCTGCTAGGAATTGAACCTAGATCGTATGAGTCAGAGTCATATGTACTCACCATTGTACTACAGGACCGCGGTTGAGACGCTGGTATATCAACTTGCTGTTTGACAAGCCTAGAGCGCCCCACTAATTGCCGATATGTTTTCTCTGGCAATTAAGCGCGCTTGCGGTATCGGCGAGTTGCGCGTCGCTTGCCACCGCGACGAGGTGTTCTTAATTCACGTTCAAGTAATTTAGGTTCAACCATATTTCTATATCTTTTACGTATATTATTACGTTCCTTACGTTTCATTTCAATAAATTTATTTAGCAATGGATTAATTGTATTATTGGTATGACTGTTACTATTATTATCATCATTTTTTTGTTTTTCAACTAATTTACGTGTTACATTGGTATATATATAATTACGTATATTATTCATATATTCATTTGACGCTGAACCATAATGTTCTAAAGCTTCACTGTATGCACTACTAAAATAGTCCGTTAAATCTGGTAACTCATTCACGCGTTTTAACCGTGGTGTAAAAGCTTTTCTACTACGACTACGCCCAGACATATACTATTAGGTGTGTAGGAAATACCTCACGTGCATAATAGAAATGGTAGATTTCATCGGCCCGACGCTGCTAGAGAAATACAAATTCCAAATCTTGATCATTTGTATTTCTGTGATTGCTGCCGGTGCAGCAGTGCTCGCATTTAACTACGCCAAAGACAGCCCGTTTCGCATACGCACCGATGAGGCCAAGGCACGTATTTTGCGCGGAGACATCAAAGTTGTCCTGGACGTCCGCACAGATGTAGAGTGGTGGGCTGGTCACTATCCTGGAGCTGTTCATATTCCCACAGGCGAACTCTTAATGGAGGCTTATCATATGCTGCCGAATTTACAAGAGCCTATACTTGTCTATTGCAACACCGGCCAGCGAGCCCGACACGCCACAGAGGTGTTACGTAGCCTGGGCTATAAGAATGTGTGGTATATAGCGGAAGGCTATTGGCGGCTTTTGTAAAGTGCTAGTAGAGAATGAACAGAGACCGTATTTCGCCAAGTTTTGAGTATTTTATGTTGATTTTGCCATTTGTGAGCAACGCCTTTATTTACGTCCAGGCGTACAAGATTTGGAAACGCCAGAGTCACGATGATTTGTCATTTTTGACATCCATTGTTGGTATTTTCAATGCACTTATATGGGGCTATTATGGGTGGGTTATACGCAGTATGCCACTTGTATTGAGTGGCCTGATTGCATTTGGCGGGTTGGCGTTAATTTTATATTTGAAGCTTACGGTGCCTTCTCGCAGTGCCAATGGGTGGAAATATATATAATGGACGGGCCTCATTACACATTTAGCAAAATCCCGTCGTCGCCGTCGCACGCGCATTCAAGCAACGCAATAAGGCCTGGCATACGATTTGCAAGTGTAGGGTCAATTTGTTGATTATTTAATGAGTGTAGTTGCTGTAAGAGTGGGCGCAGGGAGGCTGACGTATGAGACGCTTGGGAAAACAGGCGGCGTATATCAATTCCTTGATTTACAAGTGCCTCTTCAAGTTCAGATGCTACGTGAAGATTAACACTCCATGCCATTGTATGACTGCGATTAGTTGCCTTATAGTATAATGCGCGACCATTTACAATACACTCATAATATGTGTCGTTATTGGCCCTATACATACACTCGGCATATGGCACTGCATTGTTTGGAAGCTGGTTGCAAACCTCTACGTGTGAAACCGCAATAAAGTCGTAGCCCATTTATATTATACTATGTAAGTGCAATTTAGGCACTGTATGTAAATTTGAAGAATTGTAAGTGTTCATAGTGCTTTGTACCCAACCTACTATGAAAACATTCACGCTCTTACCAAATCCCTTTACCGAAGCCCCTGTGGTACTATTAGAGGAGTTGCACCGAGTCACACCACAGCCAGCTGTCCGTTGGTATGTGCCGGCCACTATATTCAATGGAAAAGCCGTGGAGCTGTATTTGCGCGGAAACTTTACCCAACTTATCACACGTGACTGTCCCTTGGATCTGGAATTCTTGGATTTGAAGGCCAGTGTGGGCGGCTGGTTTGTATTTGAATGTGTGCCGCTGCACGCCCTACATCATTATAGTATGTATGAGCAAGTAGTGCTAAGACGACCTGAGACCCACAAAACGTTTGGCTGTAAGCACTTTGAAATTTATGAAAATGGCGCCGAGCGCTTATACGTCCCGTGGTTTGAAGGAACGTATGAAATGCAGATTGAATGTGCTATGCATCTGAATTATGACCAGGAATAGGGCCATAGTTACCGTAGCCAACGTTAGATACAACAGATGATGCCTCAGAGGACGGCTCAGGAACAGCATTAGGCTTCTTCCACTTGTAGCGCTTGCGCGCTGTTTTTTGTTTTGACTGTGGCGGCGTTCGTTGCGAGAAATTGCGACGTCGCCGAATTGTAGCTTTATTTGCATTTGTAAGATTCTTTGAGTTTATCTTATCTTTCATACCACGACACGTAGGTGTAAGTAGCAATATATCAGTTGTTGCAGTGTTCATTGCGCGTATGTGTGTCAATATGAAACTGAGTGGTATGCTTACATTCACTATTTCACTCAATGTTAGTACGCTCCATATTGGAGAACGAACTGTACCATATGGCAATTGTGTATATGTACTTAAGCGATGTGCATCAATGGCATTTGTATCTGCTATAATATGACTACCAACCAGCCTTCGTTGAATCAAAAATGTCTCGTATGTAAGACGCTCAGGTGTATAGTATTTTTGTAAATACGCATACACACATATATCAGACAATGAAAAATACGAATCATGTGTCATTTTAAATAAGAAAACCCATGCATTGTACATTGCATTTGTATGTATGTGATCATGTAACGGTGCTACATAATGTTCTCGTGGTACAAATAGAGCCACAAAATTGTTTCCATATACTGGTGTTTTTGTATAACTCGGTTTTGCTGGTGCGCCGGCACATTGAGATGGTAGGTGGGGAATATGTGTTTTTGAATATAATCCTGATGCATATATTTTTAAAAAACGATTTTCTGATGAAATAAATGTGTCACGAGATAATGCGCTGGGTATATATGTTAGCGGTTTATTGTATGGTGTTACCATTACAACAAGTGGGCTCACATTTATATGAGGCATTGCATTGTATCGTATATCATATTTGGGCACGGCGTGTGGCGTGTAAAGCTTGAATTGCACATCACTGTTTATGTGCGTAAGTACATTTCTAGCGACCCCTTTTAGTTCCAATGTAGATTCTGCACGAGTCACATCAGGGATTGAGGTCGGAATTAAGACTTGTTTATCATATGCAAATAATTGGTCTTCCGCGTCTTTGTCAAGAATTAACGCATTTCCACACTCACTTGTAAGGGCCACGTATGTGTGTGGTGGTACTGGCACGCGAGGCGCATCGGTGTCTTCTTCACCGTGGGCTAATAGTACATATATGTCTTTTTTTTTGAAAAATTTATCAGGTGCCTTGAGCATAACTATTAGGGGGTGCGAGGATTGTTTTGTGCAAGTTAGTGCGTTTAATCTGTGTGTTTTTTGTCCCGGGTTTGGTTAGGAGTCGATACGGTGGCGGCTCCCGTGCTTTCTTAGCTCAGTGGTAGAGCGATTGGCTGTTAACCAATAAGTCGTTGGTTCAATCCCAACAGGAAGCGTCATTGTATTTTCAAACATTGCTATATACTTGAAAGTACCCAGAACACCTGAACAGCAGCTACGCGGCACTAGAGGTATTCTTCCAGAACACCTGTACCGCGCTAAAGCGCGGTAGTGCTGGTGTTTTTCCAAAACACCTGTACGTGCCACAAATGAGGCACCGTCGGCTTCGGATTTTTATACCACGCATATTGAAACTGTGTGTGCCCCAAGTGGCCATCTAGTGCATGAATAATAGCGGTATTTACCGTTGCATCATCATACTCGTCCGCGTAAGACCCTTCAGAGTTCCACAGCACCCAATGATGAGCATCGGGCGGCAAGTTGTAGCGGAATTTGGACGGCACAAACGCCCATGCGTGATTGTTTGGCGGGACCATATCTACATAGCGTTTCTGTGTGCGCATATTTGTCATATATGGTAGGCCATACACGTCGTGGTAAATGTAGTCACGTATGCTGTCCCACTGACCCTCCACTTCGCCCATTAGACGCTGTTTTAGAGCAAGCGATGTTTCCGTTGGGCGAATTGTATGCTCATTGGGAATCCACGAATAAATACGACTGAGCTCATTGAGGTCAGCAATGGACGACGAAATCTTTCCGTGCAAGGGTTTGACTGGAGACATGTAGGGTGGTTAGTGTAATAACACGCTAGTCCAATAAAATCAAATTTTGTTAGACTAGTGCGTAGTGTGCGCACAACTATATATCAAGAGTAATACACGCACTGCAGGCCATATGTACGCAAGCACTTTTCAAGAAATACGGTACATTTAGAGCACGGCTTACTGTATCCCCACGACTGGGTATCACCTCGGTAGCGCAATACAATTAACGACGCGCCGCGAAGCTTGGTAATATCACCAACGGTCTTTACAACATTGACTTCTGCGTGAATCATATCGCGGCCATAGCCTGATCCACGAGTACGTGAGCCTGGTTTATTGGTCGCCACAGCAATGATTTTTTGACCCTTGACTAAGATGCCCACATGAATTTTAGAGGTGAAGCGTCTTCTGCATTCTTTTGCATATGGGATGAGATGCTCAAACTGAGAGAGCTCATACGGGGGCATTGGAGGGACGTAGCGTAGGTACTTGTAGGGTAAGTGGGTTGGCGGCTTCAAATTTACTCTTGGGCTGCAAATTCATCCTCTATATTTACAATGGCAACCTCCTTGGGTGTCGTGATTCCCTGGAGGCGCTCCTGGATGGCCATACGCTCCTCCATGCGTTTCAGTACTTTGCCTTCCAAGTCCTCTTCAATCATTTCACGCAGCAGGCGCTTCTTACTCTTGAGGATGAGCGCGGCTTCGGCGGCAATATGCTTAAGTTTGCCGT
>JACCEB011867340.1_pt1 | contig 15161 bp, 18 predicted proteins | sample 7454761 | NCBI WGS metagenome assembly JACCEB01 (sample SAMN15323454, study PRJNA562643) | freshwater metagenome | isolation source: river surface water | place: USA:Blue River Watershed | collected 2017-08-18 | reverse complement strand
TTTTGACCTTCCGGAGTTGAATAATATTCATCTCGAGCTGCTTGGACTCTTGCTCTATTTGCAGCGGCTCGTGCGACCATTTTTGCTTCTTCTTCCTTTTGACTTTTTGCGCCACCATCCCAATCACCACCATCCATAGTTGTTTATTTTTTTGCTATATTTAGCAATATAAAAAAATAAGCTATCATTAAACAAGTTTAATAATGTCCTTTGTTACATGATCAATGACTCCATTTATTTGACTAATTAATCCTGGTGTTATTTGAATACTTTCCAATGATTGACTTGGCGCTACCCAATTATTAAAAACTGATGATAATTTATTTTGCATTCTAGATTGAGGATTCATACGATTTTGTTCATTCATTTGCATAATCATTCCTTCATTAGCCGATTCTTTTATCTTTTTTGAAATCCACATGATATTACTTTTACGTTGATACACTTGATATATGATTATTTCAACTACTATTATTAAAACTATATTTATAATAGCTAATGGATAAGATACATAAATACTATCTGCTGGTACTTGTTTAGCAAGTACCAATACAGGTAGTATAAATAATATTAAAACTATTAATTGCGCAAATAATACATATTTAGTTAATAAACCCATAATAAATTAGTTATATTAATTACATTATCTTTTTTTATTCGTCTACATTAACAGTTTCACCTTCATCGTCACTAAACTCTTCTTTACTTTCCTCAGCATCTTTCTTAGATGGCTTCTCATCCATCATACTCATAATCTTATCAAGTGTTTGGAATACGCCATCAAGTTTAGCGCTTTGTTTTGGCATTGATTCGGCACGTTTACGGAAGTGGAAAATAATACGTTTGAATTGTCCCATTGTTTGCGTATCAATGTGTAAGTCGCCTGATAAGTCATTAATGAAATTTTCAAAGATAACAACTGGATTACCAGAAGCGACGAAGTCTTTATAGTATGAACTCATTCCATTTTTAAGTAAGTCAACACTATTTTCAATTAATCTGAATGCTTTATCACACCGTGGAATTTGCTTTTTGGCGGCCCCAATTGCCTGCACAATTAACTCGGAAAGTTTATCAATATCTACATCAGGACTAGACACAATATTATAAATATCTTGTGTAGTAATGTAAAGCATATTGAATGTTAATAGAATATAAGTTTTTGCATCGGCAAGTTCCTTTTTATCAGAAATATTTTCAGCAAGAATATGCGTGAATAGATGTTTAAAATTAATTTTAGAAAACTCAAAGATAAATAACTCTTCACCAACAGCGCGTTTGATAAAGGTATCACTTAAATTAGTACGATCTTTAATACAATCTTCGCCTTGACGAAGAGCCTTACATACCTTTAGGTACTCCTCAACGACAAATGATTCTTTCATTGCTTGGTAAATATAAATTAAATTAGTATCATTAACCTCCTCATCAACATATGCATCAGCGCGATCAATATAATCAACTAAATTACGCACCTCATGATCAAAGAATGGATCCTTACCTATCTTAGTAGTTAACCTATCTAAAATAGCGGATTTAAATTTACGCAATAGTTTATTACACCGCTGAATAGAATTTTTAAGTCGTTCATACTTGTCTTTGACAATCTCTGGATCCAATTTAGAAGGATCTCCAGTTAATTGTTGAAACATACTCATTAGCTCTTCTTGATCTAAATCAATACCTCCCCCGGTTTGTACGGTTTTAAATTGCTTACGTCCACGACCCATTTTGAATTAATATATAAAATACTATATCTAACACGTTGCTATATATTTTACTTTAAATAGAATCAGATACAATGGCTGACTTTTTCAAAACATACAATAAGGCTTTAAAAGAATTAATTGATGTTATTTCTAATGAACTACCAAAGGATACATTAATGGATACTATTAAGCGTAAATATACTGCAGCAATTACAACAGATAAATCACTTTTACTTACTGAGACTGGCAAAGAGTTATTTATTTATCGTGAATATATCGCCAATAGTCAATGGGATGAGTTAATTAATAAAGACTGGGAAAATGATGCTGGCGATATTGGCGATGTAGATCAGCAATCTATCCAGCAAATGATTAAGGTTCTACGTAAAATTTGGTCTGGATATGACAATGACGAAAAAAAATATGTCAAGAAATTAATCAAAATTTTACTTACAGAGTATACAAAATATCTAATGCAGCAATCTAAATCATCTTAAGTTATAATTTAGATATCCATCGATAGTATCATTTGTTTCTAAATATTTATTAATACGCTTAGGGTGATACAAATTAGCGATTAAATCAAAATGTAGTTTTTCTTTTTTTGTTTTCATATAATTATAGTTATAACTATTATCTTTATACTGAAATGCGTATAAACGATTACCCTGCTCATGCGTATACCCAAGATCTGCTCCAGATTTTGCACCATTTGTACGTAATAGTTGTAATACAAATCCACCAACAAACGAATCTAGTTCTCCAGATATAATCTGTAATTCAATTGAATCAAATAGTGTTGGAACTGAATTAAAAGATGAATGGTTTTGTACATAATCATTAGACCCATATGAATACTGATCTGCATGCATACAATGAAATGATTCTTGAGCAATGCAATTTACATCAATGCAATTAGTAATCACATACTCTAAAAATGTTTTAGTTTCTTGATAATCATAACCAAAATGTAATGGATTTAAAATAAAACATTCTGGTTGACAAAAGTATGGATGTGAAAGATCTACCCCTTGATCAATTAAATCCTTTAAATAATCAAGGTCGCAGTTATTGCAAGCCTCATGAGCTTCCTCATATAACTCTTTGTCAAATGGAGCAACCATATTTTCAAGAAACTCAATATTATTATCCATAATAGCTTGCTTCAAAATAGCTCCATATGTAGGACGTGGGTAAATCATAGTGTTAGTAGTAGTTAGTAGTAGTTAACTGTATTTACATATAAAAAAATCAATTTTAGTTAACTACCGTCTAATATAAAAAAAATTATTTAAAATGGGTCAAGGTCAGCAAAATCTAATCGATGGAATATTCTATTTATTTCTAGCATTATGGGCTATATGTTGTTTATATATTATAACTGGGTGGTATCCAACCAAATCAGCTAAAGATGCCGCTATAAAATTATGTATTTTAACTGTCGGATTTCCACTAGTATACATAGGTATAGAACGTACTATACATAATTGGGAATTTATTATGTCGATTAATATCATTGGTATGTTTACGTGGTGGTAGTTTTATAGGCAAATTTATTCATCCAATTTTTAATGGGAGTAGGCGCACCTTCTTCTTTTTTTGCATATCCCATTGCAATAGAAATAAATAACTCTATCATAGTTTGTTCATCATCTACTTCAAAATATTCATTACCACCAATTACTTTATACTTACTATTGAATGCTTTAATAAGCTTGCGCTCTATTTCTAATGCATTAGGTTTTTCGCAAATAAACAAATGGCGAGTACCATTCTTATACGATTTCATACGATTTAGATTAGTTAATGAGGACATTCCAATCTTATACCGATTAGTACCAACTAACTCAACTGGTTGAATCAAATAAACATATGGCATAGTTAATGATAGTAGATTACAAAAATTGATTATAGATACTATATAATATACTTGATACTCTAAATAGATATGTCTACTGAAATGCAAAGTTCTAAAGGATTTGATAACTCTACTATTGATCAGAGGTCTTTACAGAGTTTTTCAAACTCTACTATATATTTTGGTCAACCATTACATGAATGGGTTGATATTATTCATACTACTCTTAGTAAAGATTATGATATGAAAAAATTTAAAATAGAGTCAAATGACTATGGGTTTGATTCATACGCTTCAATTATTAATGCGATCTTATCTAATGTATCTTCCGCGGAAATATTTGATTCAATTAAGGGTAATATTAATTTTGAAAAATTTGTGCGATTGTCTCATACTGCATGGAGTAATAATTATATTCGCTGGAAAAACATTCAATATGATAAAATTGGTAAAAACCCAAAAAAAACATTGAACACAGTTGATCGCAACAATAGAGCAACTACCATGGTTGAATATTTAAATGATGCGGATTTAGAAATGTATAATGATGTAATCAATGCAGTATTCAATATACTAGAAAAAAAGATATTGAATGCAGGTATGCAACAGTTATCGATTAGTACTTAGTAAGGTACTAGTTAACAGCCCCAGAGCACTTTACTCCATTACTTAAATGCGCTCTTAAGGCTTTGATATTCTTTTTTTATAATAGCAACTGCTTTCTTACAAAGCATCTCTGCTTGCGGATGTTTAATATCGATAGTACACTCACGCTTAGATGGATGCGATTCACGCATAGCCACATATTCAATATTTGGATTAATTTTGAATATATAAGTTGCTAATAAATTTCCAATTGTATGTGATTCATTTGGAATTAATAGCTTATATACATTGTATTCAGTTTTATTCAATGAATAATCGATTGCTTCTAATCGATCACAAATATTATCAATTGATTTGATAATAATCTCTTTTGGATCAATATTACCAGGCACTTCTAATTCTAATTTAAAATGGGAAGGGTCTGAATCACCAGCTGAATTATTTTTCATATCATGATTCAAAATTTCATATGCAACTCTACCAATAGATACTCGACCATTAGTATATCCATATGATTCAGCAACTGTAATATTGTCAATTGTAATTGAATGCTGTGAGTTAATACTACAAATAGGTAATGATTGAATAATACCTTTAGCAGTAACTCCACGCTGTTTAATTTCAGAGGTCATAACATCTACATAAGTGTCAGTTGTATTTTCAAATCTAACAGTATAAGTTGTACCTAATGGAGTATCTTGTGGAATTGGAATCATTTCAATTCGTCCACGAATAATATCTCCAACAATCCATGAATCAGTGGTAAATATATCGGTCATAGATACTGTCAAATGACGTACTGGAATTTCATTACTCATCGTACGACGTAATCCATTTGCAATGGCACAATTACTATTAAGCAATTCAAATGATAGTTTTTGATTAACCTGATCAGGAATTAGATCTTTAAATGCCGCATATTGAGTCTTACCTAGATTAATTTTGTTAGAGACAATTGTCAAATTTTTGATAGTAGAATGGGAAGTCATTGCGATTATTAGTAACGTCTTATATATATAGATAGAGCAATCAATTTTACTATTCTGAAAAACCTAATACTATCGGTATTTATTATGAGTGGATATAAAAGGGTTAGTATTTTACTTAGAGATACTGAAGATAGTCAGTTGCATAACGAACGGATATTAGAGTATCTAGAGGATAGGCATAAGCAATTAAACGATGTTAAATTTGCAGTTGCAATTGATATTGTTGATAATGATAATATAAATAAATTTATTAAAAAAGGTATTACATCGATACCAGCTTTAATTGTTGATGATGATATTCAATATGGAGTTAATTCTATTTTAGCGACATTAGCTAAACTGGAAATTATGAATAACTCCATTCCAAATGATCCATTTACAGATAGAATTGGCGGAGAAGATCCTGAGCAAGCCTTTAGAGATCGAGCGTTAAAAGAAATGATGTCTGATGAACAAGATGATATTGATAGTAAATCATCTGTACGTGCGAAGGGGCAGGATTTTGCAGAGACTCCTATATCAGAAAAAGATATATCGGAGAGGATGTCTCAGATGGATTCTTATTATGCCGAACGAAAGAAACGTAATCCCCCAATAGGTAAAAAAAGTAAATTTACTCCAGGGAAGCCAACCGCAGTACCATCAGCTAAACAAAATGTAGAAAAATTAATTGCCGAAAAAGGGTATGATAAGGGAGAGGCTGCATTTATGCGAGAGATTGCTAGAAATTTAGAATAAGTTTTTAAATACTCTAACCATATTTTTAATATCTATTTTTTTATACAATGTCTAATATAAAAACAATTCAAGTCCAGCCAGCCTCATCAACCATGAATTCTCCAAAATATGCTGATGTTCATTTAATAGCCCATGAAGAGTATGAACAATTTACTATGGCTGAGTTTAAAAAAACTCCTGATTTTACAATTAGTAATGTACAAGGATATCCAAATAAATTAGTTTTACTGCCGGAATTATTATTTCCAGGTAGTAGAAATAATTTATGGCAACGTGCTAAACGTTTATATAATGAGAAACTCTATACAGTATTTTCGGATGGGTTTGATAAACTTTTAACTTTAGTAGTTTTACTAGGGATTGTTATTAGTGCATATTATTTATATGTCGAATATGTACAAAATGATAATAAAATTGTTAAAACATATACCTATAAAAATGACGACGATTTAATTGTATTAAAAACTCTTTCGGCTGATATAATTAAGTCAGAACAACAATATCAATCGGATTTAAAAAATCCAGGGGTAGATTCTGATCATATTAAACAGCTAGCTAATAAGATTGAGTCAGATAAAATTAATTTAACAATTAAGACATTAATGTATTATAATAGTGATAAGCAAAAAGTACTTAATACTATTAATACAGATAATACTCTTGATAAATTAAGTTGGGTTAAATTAGGATGTACTGTTATTTCATCTACTTTACTAACATGGCATATGTTTAAACGTACTACTGTACATCGTTCTCCTAATATGGCAGTGAATAAACTTAAGCTTATGGGTGACACATTCAAAATAGGTCGAATTAATCCTTCTGGATAAATTTTACTTCATTCAAACATATTTTTTTATTGTATATAAGTTGCAATAGATAGATAAATAATCATGGATACTCAACCTGCGATGCAAATACCAAAAGATTTTTATAAGGATGGCGTTAAACAGATGACCGATGAAGGCTTAGAAATGGCTGGAAAAATCATTCAATACATTAAAACAAATGAAGAGAGACTATCTAAATTAGAACGCTTCGATAGAAAAAAAGCCATCACCAGTGAACGCGAAGACTTTATTACATTTACTCAAATCCATCCAATTGTATATGAATACATTGTCGCTGAGCAGATTTTTAATAGAAATGCATTCAAGCGTTATATTAAAGCAGCATTTGGCTCTCCTAAAACGAAAGAAGACCAAGAATTAATTGCTAAAGATAAGCGTAATGTATATTATCTTAAGAATAACCAGTATGCGTTATATTATAAGTATTTGATTCAGGAAACTAACCCACATGCAAGTTTATCCGATGTTAATCGAATGTATGATGAGATGGTAAATGAATTAAACAAAAGTACTAAACGTATGCTAGATAGCTATGAAGAATCTCAAAAGCGATTACAGTTTGAAAATGAACAGTTTACAGAAGAAAAAAAACAAGAGCTACTTGATATTTTAAAACAGCGATTAGCTGAAGATGCTAAAGCTGCCAATGTCAATAATAGTATCTAATGAATCTCTTATACTAATTATCGATCTTTAAATCTAGTTCGCGAATAATACTACCAACATCTTCTGGAGTAATAGTTTTTTTTGATGTATATTGATCGATTTTAATTTTCATTGGTGCGATAATAGAAACACTCTTAGTTTCATTTTTACAATCAACTATAGGAATAGAGTGTGTATTATACGTGATATAACCAATAATAGATTGATTATCAATAGTCTTGCCAATTACTGGTTTATTATCCTCTTTACTTTTTTTTGAATCTTTGCGACACTTTTTTGAATCATTATCCGAGTCACTATCTGAATCACTATCATTATGTTTATCTTTCATATCTCTTTCTTTCTGTTCTGATTTTGAGTAAAAGCCATCAATTTCATCTAAAATCTCAGCTGCATTTACTCCGCCAAAAATACTATTATCACCATAAATATTGCCGCCATTAATATTATCAAAATATTCCATAGACGTACCACTACCATAAACTGACTTAATATATGAATCAAACACTGCTCCTGACATATTTGCTTTTAATTGAAAATGAAGTTATCAGGTTATCTTTTGTATATGATTAGAGATAACTTTTACGATTGGTCTAAATGAATTCGTTGTAATTTAGTAACTACCATGTTATCCAATTGTTGCAATAAATTATTGTCTAAGCGGTCTAGATTGATATAAGTTCCACGTGCGGAAATTGTAATAAGATCATTATCAACGGTTGGGATAAACATTTTAATTAGAGAACAGATATCATTGTAATCAGATCGATCAAGCTCTCTGATACTAGATAAGATACGACGCTTTGCTAAATCAGCAGAAAATGTCCCATAGGAACCGGCACCTGGTTGAGTAGACATAATTAAAGATTTGATTCGAATATACCAAAGTTATACTTATGTGTCTAATAACTTAGTAATGTATAACAAAAAAAGTAAAAGAGTTTGTAAAGCTCCAGAGTATTTCGCACTCTTACCTATAGTTGCTTACATTCACGAATGATCTTTTAAAATTTATTTTGCTCATATAGATCCCAAATATATTGATGCTGCTCAAATACATTATCATCAACATATGTATTAGTTAACTCACAGATAGTATCCAAATGTTTAACATACATAAATGCAATAATACTAGCAAACATGCCATTGGTACTGATGGTAATTTCATTATCGCCAATTTGTTTAGTGTTTAAAATAGACACTTTCATATTGGACATATTGATACACTGATCAACATATACATATTCATTTTCATATGTATCCAAATTATTGAGAAATTCCAGTAACCCAACTTGCTTACCAATAGGTTTCTTAGACTTGTCAGTTTTGTATGGATACAATAACTGCTCAAAATATTTTGATCTTCCATCAATTTTATTTACTATTTCTATTTGATTTTCAATCATTGGTACAAGAGTACTAATGATTTGATCTTTATCAGATGATGATAGCTTTGGAATAGTATATGCAATCTTATCAAACACATGCGGAACAAATGGATAAGCATTAATCAAAACTTGAGTATTTTGAATTTTTACTAATGCCGCACCCACTTTAATTGGGATGATATCACCAGTTTTGAATCCAGTTAAAGTGTCATTCAATTTAAGTAAAGCTCGACACTGTTCATTAGAACACTCTAATAGATCATTTGGACCAATCTTACCACGTGGAATAATTTTATTTACTGTCATATTACACACAGTATCATATTTATCGTATCGCAATACAACGGCTTCTACTACAATAAACACACGTACCTTTGCATCTAAGTCGCGGCGAATTAAATTTGGTAGTGATCGTTTAACAATACTATCAATTGATAGTATATATTGTTTGTCATAGCATTTACCTTCATATAATTCTTTTGCTTGTTGTAAAAGCATATGGTTAAAATCCTTTGAATATATACTACTAATATTGCCAATAGTAATATTGAATTCGATTTGAGTGTTAGTCTTCATGGTTATTATCGGTGTGATATATTAATAGTTGTATATAATCAATTTTATACAAAAAAAGTCATGCATCTTATTCAGTAAAATATAAATATTCAACTGAAATTGTTTTATCTGGCTCAGCACTCATATGCTTTTTAACCGATTCAATAAGTGAATTCAAACGCTTATTGAATTCTTTTTTTACTATTTTTAACTCACCAGTTTTAGTCAATGAAAATGAACCTTTCATATGAGTGTCATTTAATTTATAACTATCCGGATTCAATCGAATGAATACAATTGGGCGATGCCCTACATCCTGTGATAACTCCATAGTACGTCTATTATTACAAGTATCATCATATGACTTATGCTCATTTTCATCTATTTCAATAATGATTACATGAGTTAATAGATCTAGAAATCCATCAGGTCTACGCCTAGAGCACCCACCATCAATAATTTTATCTAATTTAAATTGCGGGAACTTTTCTAATAAAGCATTCATATAAGCCTGCTCTTTAGTTTTATAGTTTCTAATACGCGGATCATCTGGATTTAAATAGAAATTACATCTAGCGCAATTAGGTTTATAATTTTGATTCATTCGAGTTGAACTGCAAGTCTCACATTTTTTATGACCAATATCAATCATCCCAAGTAATTGACCATGTACTCCACAGTAGGTAGGCATTTTATCATCTGGAAATCCAAAATGTGGTTGTTTATTACAACCATCTTGTAAACATTTTTTAGATGATATATTAATCATTCCAAGAGGCTTTCCATGTAATCCACAATAGGTAGGAGTTTTATCATTTGGAAATCCAAATGATACTCCAGTATCACATCCATCTTCTAAACAACGCTTAGAAATAATATCAACCATTCCAAGTAGTTGTCCATGTGGGCTACAATAGGTAGGACTTTTATCATCAGGGAATCCAAAAGTTGGATTTTTGATATCGCAACCATCTTGTAAACATCTTTTATGAGTAATATCAACCATATTTTTATCAGCATGTATACTACAATAAGTAGCACGTTTATCGTCTAGGTGTCCAAATGATGGGACATTAGGGCATCCATCGTGCATACATCGTTTAGTAATAATATCAATCATGCCAAGTAACTTACCATGTGTGCTACAATAAGTAGCACTTTTATCATTTAGAAACCCAAAATTTGGCTGTATGGAACAACCATCTTGTAAACATTTTTTATTTAAAATATCAAGCATACCAAGAAGTTTTCCATGAGGGCCACAATAGGTAGGAGTTTTATCATTAAGAAACCCAAATGTTGGTTGCGTAGAACAACCTTTTTGCTTACATTTTTTAGACCCAATATTAATCATTCCAAGTAGCTTACCATGAGGACTACAGTGAGTAGGAGTTTTTTCATTTGGATTTCCAAATGTAGTTCGTTTATCACAACCATTATATAAACAATATCGAGGCATTTTTATGTCAGTATATTTATATCACTCGATATCAATTTTAATATAGCCAAATGAATATAACCATTATAGTAGATATAAAATTCAAATAAAGAATAAATATGAGTACTTACAAACGGCTTTATGATATTCCATCGTTGCCTGATAGCTTAGTAAAAGCCAAGTTTATGGGGCTATCCGGTGGAGATGACTTTTATGATGAGGATACTAATGATAATTTTAGAAAGGAGACATTAGCGTTTACTGGCTGCGACAAACCCCTTTTTGAACATGAGTTAATACGCAAGGATAACCCCCATCGTGATATGATGCTACGTTTGCACGCAACTGGATCAGTATATACTAGAGAGCCATACCACCCAGAGCTGTTTTTAGGTGAGATGGCTAAAGATCCACGGGGTGTAGAAAATGAACCAAATGTGCGTGAGATGGCTGATCAAGCACGCTTCCGTCAAAAACGTTATTTAGAAGGTAAACTACAGGATGACCCAGATAAGCGTACTGAAGGGGTTGCGCCTTCTAGGGCAATCGATCGTGCGGTTAATGGTGGGTATGCAAATACAGTTACTCGATTAACAAATTTATTTGATGATAGTATTGATGGAGCTGTACGCAAATCAAATCCAAACCCTGGTCGCACTATTCAAAGGGTTGGTGATAATTTAAAAGAAGATCAAAAGTTCCACCAATCTCAGAGTGAAAAAATTATTCCAAGAATGGGTTATAATCCAATTAGTTTATTAACAAACCAAACTGGTGTAAACTGGGATACATTACCAGAAACAAAATTTGGTCTCAGTTCAGTATCCAATACATATCGTTCAAAGGGAGCTGTTGATGCAGCATCTAATGCTGTATTCCGTATGGGTATGCAAGATAACAAATTTGGAGAGTCTCAGGTACCATTTACAGCAAGTGTAATGGCGCAAGCAAAGGATGCTATCAAAAAAGATAAGCAAAATCAAATGGATGCGGAGGTAACTCTGAATACTGATTCGAGAAAAAATAATTTTATTAATAGAATTTCGCATCCAACAAAGGCACCTGGTAGTAAAGCTATGAATACAACCCATTTTACTCAAAAGCAAGGGTCGCAAGTAATGCATGTACAGACACACTTAAAGCCACAAAATGGAAATAATCAGGTACGATTGGGTGTTCGAGAACCATTGAAATTAGTTAAACAAGTCTTCGGCGATCATAATAGAATGGTTATTCCAAAAAAAGATCACTTAAAAATTATTAGAAGTGTTAAGCGCGATGGTAAGCAAAATCGTATAGGTAATGAAGGGTTTGCTACTCGTTATAGTACTAACACAAAAGCATTATCTAAAGCATTTACTCATCGGGTAGAACAGTTTCGTGAAAAGAATGGTAAAAATAATGCCGAGGTACAACAAGAAACTGAACATTATAAACAAGCAGGAGTACATAGACCAGAAGACCGAGTAAGTAATGTGCGTACAACCAAGACTAAATTTAATTCATCTGTAGAACGATTGGCATCTAATCCAGCAGGACAGACACAAAAAATTGGTCCAATTAATATTGGTAATTATGAATTTGATACTGATCCTACAACTGATAATGCATTTATGACTCGTCGAAATAGTGCACAAAAAATGGGTTATATTTTCAATGAACGTATTTATGATAATGATATATCTCCATTAGCAGAGGTTATTAATACTCGTAAATATATTTCTGAGCCTGATAAAACATATTAGAGATCAGAGGAACCTAGAATGAATTGCGTCTACCTCTACTAACGGTTTTTAATGTATTTAACTCATATTTTAGATCTTGTATTTGCAATATCAGTTCAACCTTTTCTTTGGTCATTTCAATTAATCGATTTGCGCAATATTCAATAGTATTGTTAGCGTCATTTTTGGTATTGCTTATATTATTAATTTTATTCTCTAGTGAATGTAAATGGTTCATTAGTTTTTTATTGACTGTTAAATAAATTTCATTAGAGTATTGATTATTCATGGTTATAATAATTATTATTGCTATTAAGATAGATAATCTATTTGAAAATCATTTTTTTGTATAAAATGTTTTAACCAATATACAATAGATTCTGAAAAACCCTGATACCTAAGGCAGCTTATAACTATGGAAGAAGAACATTTCGCAGGGAACTGTTCTACAATTTGCGACAATCCAGCTATTAGTAACGAGTTAAAAACTATTTGCGATACTGGTAGTCAACAATATTGTACTACAGGAAGTAATATATATAAACCAGAATGTAAAACATACCTAACAAGAGTTGTAGGTAATGCTGCTGCTGATAGAACAGGTAAACTATACGCAAATCCAATTCGAATTCCAGTTAGTACTGATAAAACTAAAACTACTCAAACTGCTAAAGATTACTATAATGCCTTATCATTATCTATTGCAAAATTACCTCTTACTAGCGCAACATTAACAAGTGCAGATACCGCAGATCTTATTAAAATTTTAAAAGATAATGACCCTGATTATCAATTAAATGAACTATATAAGGATTTTTCCCTAATGGCATTTTTATATTGCGCCACTGACGCAAACCCAAATGTTAATTTCTGCTCTGAAACAGCTACTAGTAAGTCATGGGCCTCTTTAGAATTTGATAATCTAATGAAATTAATATTAACTCGATTCAAAAATCGAACAGATATATGGAAACTCGTTAAAGATGAATTGATCACTCGGGATTATGAAAAAAATAAAATAGCATTTACCCGAATGCCTAATACATTTAAACCAATGGCCGATGCTATACTTGGAGTATTAACAAAAGATGATTTAACTGATCCTGATTTAATTAAACTACGTTCATTATCTCCATATATGCAAACAGGGGTAGATACATTTGTTATTAATTTAATTAATGCTCCTAAAAGTGGATTTGCTCGTGAGCGATTAGCGGGAGATGCTCCTATGTATAATGTATCATTAACAAATAATGATAACTTATATGGGTCACATTTTCGTACATTCTTTGCTAATTTACAAAAATTTAATACAGATAATAATATTACATCTGATCCATTAATAACTCTTGTTAATACTACAGATAATGCAAATGTTACAGCATGTTCTACCGGAAATCCACTTTCTAATCCAGTATGCGCGCAAGTATCTACCGCTACTGGTGGAACTAGTGCTACTAATATTTTAAATGCAACTGTAGCATTTTGCTCTGATGCAAAAAATGTAAGTACTCCTGCGTGTATTACACATATCAATGGTAACCAGAAAGTTTATAATTTAAATGATGTTAACACAAAAATGTTAAACTATTGTTTAACTTCAGATGGGCAAAATGATGCTAACTGTAAACCATTTTCATCGCTTACTGGATCGGATCAATGGTTACTTGATGCTACTAAAAATACAACTGATGCATCAGGAATTACCACTACTGTATGCGGCACCACTGGAAACTTATCTAAAGATGTATGTCAGAGTGTATGTACTACGTATCCAAGTGTATGCGCTACTGATACTCAAGCAAAATGTTCTACTGGGGCTAATCGTTACTCTACTAATGTAGACTTCTTTGAGGGAAATAATAAAGAATACTTTGATCCCCCCGAGATTACAAAGATGCCTGAGGTAGATTGGTTTTTATTTATTTTATTTATTATAGTTTGTTGTTTAATTGTAATTGTAATAACTAAACATCGCCGTTCGATATGGTCGACAATTGTGGGTAGAGAGTCTGATGGGCGTGTGATTGCATAAAGAACTAGTTTTAATATTTGCATTCAAATACTTCTGAATAATATCATTAATAACATATAAACTATAAGCATCGGTTAATAAAATATATATTATAGACCATGTCCACTTCAGGCCCGAAATTAAACTTTGAATTACATGTAAAATCAGCAATAGGTATTCCAGATGTTGGTCCTGATTTTATTCAATATTCAGCGCCAGTAATCGTTAAATTAGAAGCAGGTTCTTTTAATTTAGTTAATACTGGTGTGGCTATTGCACATAGTAAAACTCAAGGAACCATTCAAATTAGTCTATTAGATAAATATGCTGATGATATCGCAATCACTTCAAATGTGTATAACCCATATTATAATAAACAATTAACAGCGCAATTATACAATAAAACAGATCACTTCATTCGTATTACACCAGATGAAAAACTATTTAAATACACATGGGTTGCGGATCCTGTAATCGAAACTATAAGTGTTGAGGTACAAACTGAACCAGTTGAGCCAGCTAACCCAGTCGAAACTGCAAGTATAGAAGTACAAACTGAACCAGTTGCTGAACCAGTTGCTGAACCAGTAGAAGAGCCAGTTGCTGAACCAGTTGCTGAACCAGT
>JACCEB010078571.1_pt1 | contig 15163 bp, 15 predicted proteins | sample 7454761 | NCBI WGS metagenome assembly JACCEB01 (sample SAMN15323454, study PRJNA562643) | freshwater metagenome | isolation source: river surface water | place: USA:Blue River Watershed | collected 2017-08-18 | reverse complement strand
AGTAGAATTGATTGGACAATAGGTCAAACCAAATTCAATTATTTTTATATTGGATTTAGTAAATAGGAAAAATTGATACTATTATTATGTTGGTTTTTTATTGATAATATTTAATGACCCTTGTATATAGCTGGAAAAATTATCAAATTAACTTGTCACAATTAGCTGATTCTGTGGTGGTTCAGTTGTTAGAATTAGATATGTGTAAATTATATTCATGTACTTTTGTTGATACCATGATTATTAATTATTGCCCAAATCAAGAAATCTTTTACACCGTGTTAAAAACATCATTTGAGTCCTGGGAAAAAGCTGATACAGAAAAAGCAACAATGGATATAATTTTAAATAATGCCAAAGCAATAGTTAAAATCACCCATAAATTTTATGTGAATTTTACTTTTGACCTGGTGTTAAATTGTAATGTTGACAATAATTTGGACGCAAAAGATTTATTAATTAAAAAATTGGAAAAAAAAATTGGAGAATTAGAAAAGAGTTTTGGTAAAAATATTCAAGAACTTACTGTATTTAAAAATTTTGTTGACGAACATATGGAACTGAATATTGTTGATACATTTGCAATGGCACAAGGAGTAGCATATTCTCCAACTTTAATGCATGTGAATACGCCCAATTTAGTTTTGTCATTTGGTCAACAAAATCATTATTGTTATTCAAACACACCTTTTTTAATAACAACTTCTAGTTCAATAACTACTTGTCAAATTAATAACCAAACAAAGTTTAACGAAAATTTTAAATTAATCAAATGCAAAAATTTAACAATTAATTTTTATCATAACTTAGATTGTAAATACGAAAATATTCCCCAATCGATTGAAACTTTGTGTATTAAACAATCTAATTGTCAGCAATTTCTTCAAAGTTTGAGCAAATTAAATTTACCAAATTTACATACAATTTGTTTGGATAATTGTGGTGTTTCAACAATTTATTCAAATATTGCACATCTTAAGGTAAAACAAATTCAATTAATAAATATGAGTAGTTTTACTGAAACCGGTATTTTGAAATCTAATGGTATTGAAGTAATTTAATTTAATATTTTAATTGAGTTTTAGCCAAAAAAATTTCGCGCGCAGTGTTACCAAAAAAAGGTTACTTTCAATTTAATACTCTTATTTATTTTATTTAGTGGTACAAATTACTATATTTCAATGTTAAATTACTTTTTTATTTATACAGTTTATTTTACAATTGTAATACCTTAATATTTTTTATTATAAAATTATCATTAATCAAATAGATTACTCATAACCAGTAACCAATTAAATTAGTTTGAAAATATAATAAAAATCATTGTAATAATATTCATTACGCGCGCGCGAGAGATTTTTTGTTGTGTACAATTATTTTTTACAAAGTAAAAGTTAAATTTAATATACATAATACATTCATTGTATTTATTGTGATTATATTGCATATATTATTAATATAATAATTATTAGTTTATATTAATGTTCGTAACCTAAAAAGTAACCTAAAATAGATTACTATTTAAAAACTAAATATGTAAAGTATTATAATAAAAATGTTTAAATGTTCAGAATGTTGTTTTGAATACAAAACAAAAGTAGGCTTAGTAAAACATAAGGAAAAACATCATCCAAAACGTCACATTTGTTGTTATTGTAATAGAGAATTTAATCATAAACAAAACAGATGGAGACATGAAAAAATATGTAAAATGAATAATTCAGAAAAAGAGGATAACCCAAATGAACATAATAATACTAATAACAAAGTAATAAATTTAAAACAAACAAATCATATAACAAATCATATTACTAATAATATTAGCAGTGTTATTTATGTTATACCATTTGGTAATGAACCAACTAATGTTATTCCGCAAGATAATTTAAAAACAATTGTTGAAAAACATGGATTAAATTCAATTATTGAAATTGTAAAGAAAAAACACTTTAATCCAGATTTACCAGAATATCAAAATTTTTGTGTAACTGGAAAAAATGATGCATATGCAAATATTGTCGACCCAGAAACAAGAAGAATAAAAGCAGTTAACAAAAAAGATGTTTTTGACAAAGTATATTATGGTATTGTAACAAATGTTAATACAATTACTTCAACAAAACCTGAAATAATGGAAACAATTCAAAGGATAAATGAAATTCCTGTTTCAAAAAAAATGATAAAAAAACTACACCTAGGAATTAATGAGGAAGCTTATCATTATAAAGATATGGTTAAAAAAACTTGGGAAAATGCAGAATTTACATCAAATGAAAATAAAATTAAATATGACTTAAATGAATGGTCTGATGATTCTGACGATGAAATTCCTGAAGCTAGAAGAAAATTAATAAAGGAATGTAGTAAACTTTTAACTGATATTAAAAGTAAGTCCCACTTGTTTAAGAAAAAAGACATAGAAGTTTAAAGTAATCTTAGGGTTACTATTATTTTTAAAGGTAATCTAGTTATTTTAATAATTTTTTATTAAAATATTTAGATGAAATATATACTATTATTTTATATTAAAAATGAAATATTAATATATATCATATATGTTACTTTGTGTTATAATAAATATTAATATATTTTATACTGTAATGATATTTGTTGTTTACAGGTTACGGTTACCAATTGTACACGCGAAATTTTTTGTAAAATTAGCCCGGTTATAAATTAAAAAACTTTTTTGTACCTGAAAATTAACTAATATTATAAAAATTACAAGTCATTAAGATAAAGTAAAATTATGGGTTGGGCTTTTTGGGTTCTCCATAAATATCAAAAACTTCATTAATATTTCTAATGTGATAGTTTTTGCCATTAGAAAGTTTAACAAAAAACATGTTTCCAGCACGTCCATCTGTCATAAAGTAGATGTCATCCGGGTCAAACTCAATTGAGTTAATAGTAATGTGAGTGTAGTTTGAGTCAACAAACTGGTAGCCAATTAAATATGCATAATCATCAGGTCCGAAGTGCATAAAAGATTTAAGTTTTATGAAACCGATAGGATTGTAAATATTCAATTTTTTTTATTTTATAAATAAATTAAAAAAAATCTTATCGCCATTGCAGACAATTTTTTTAAACAAATTTACAAATTTACTTGGTGGCTAAATAAATTAACCCAGCCAAATTAATAATACCCAATCCAAGTGCAAAATTAGCTGAATTTTTAGCTTCAATAATATCGGGTTTAATTTTTTTACAGGTAGCGTTGGTAAGAATATCAATTGGAGTCATTTTATCAACCTGGCCAATTTTATCATCAATAATATTTGAAATTTGAGTTCCGGCTTTACCAATATGCAGTTTGGTTTTATCTTCAAGTATTTTGTTATAATAATCAGTAGACATGTTTCTAAATAAGATCAGATCAGGATCATATTTAATATAGTATTTTAGTGAAGAAAAAATATCTCTTTTATACAAATCCATTTGATTATCAAAAGCATTAATAGCAACCTTTTCAATATAGCGTTTTGTTAATAAATCATTACAGGAACACATTTATAAAATGTTAATTAAGTTAAAATATCATTTAATCAATTTTTTTAAATACTATGAAAAAAATTGATTAAATTTGTTCATATATTCAAGTTAGATTTTCCAATGGTAAAACTTACTAAATTTCAAATTGAAACCAAGATAGGATTATTAATAGCTAATAATGATTATGAGCAGTTGGAACAATTTATTGCAACCCAACCCGATGCAGATATTAATGGATACATAACAAGAAAACGTGGAGGACTTTTAAATGTGGCAATTCAAAACAAAAGTAAAGAATGTTTTAATTTGATTATTACACATCCTAATTTTACAGCTATTTCTACAAAACCAGAATTTAAATTTGGTTATTGGGATGACAGTAGTTATGATATTTATGAGGAATATGTTAATCCTGGACCTGTTCATACTGTAACCAATGAACCCAACCAACAAAACCAAATTCTTCCCCAACCTGTTATGGAATTAGCCGATGAAGATGAGAATGAAAATACAGATGAGGAAGAAGAATCCCCAAATATGACTCCAGACAGATATTCATATATTATTGGAACAGATGAAGCAATTAAAATATATGTCAGAGCACCAAATTTAGCTAATGTGTATTATTTGAAAAATCTAGTTTATGCAAAGGCATTCTTTAGTCCAGAAAACTTAACCGCACTTGAAAAATTTCCAGAAATTTACAATCATATTTGTGCATATACTGTGTTTACTCAAGATTATTTGCTTGGAATTTTACAAGAGCAAATATATTCAAAATCCCAAATGGCACCAAATACTTTTCTAAAAGTAAATTTAAATCTAGAACTAGTATCATGGTTTGCAAAACTAACTGTAAGTCAATCTCATATAAATTTTCTTAGGTATTTGTTTGAAGTTTATGGTTCTGGAATTAAATTATTCGAATATGGTAAACCTACAGATATTTTAACATATTCATTCACTTTATATGATAGAAAAGAAATGTTTAAAGTTATGGAAGTAATAATTGCTCAGTATATAAAAGACCCAATTGGTGATACATTTGATGCTTATATGTTTGTTCAACATTTTATTGAGTGTGAATATGATTTAGAAATGACAAAAATGCAAGCCGAATGGTCCCAATTAAAATTACCAGTTGATTTGGGTCCGTATGTAAGGTCATTTTTAAAGTACGTATATCATAGGTATTGGGAACAATACCATACTGAACTAGAATATTGTAAATATAAACTTTCTAATTTGTATTTGCTATTAAAATCCACCTGGTGTAAAACTAACCCATGGGATTTTACTGATAATGCAAAAATTAAGGCTCATATTAATAAGAAATTAACTACAAAAAATAGTTATGTAAAATCAAATGCTCAAATGTTAAAGACAAGTTACGAAAATTTTGCGCACGTGTTTATTTCCAATGGTTTTGAACCAACCCCTAATGCCAAAGAAGCAATGGAAATTCTGGGTATTAATTATGAGGAATTGGTAGCAAGTACACCCAAATGGATTAAAGCTAATTTAAAAGAATTATTTCAAGACAAACTAGAAAAAAGTTCAACCAAACCAGTAAAAGCACCCAAAAAGCCAAGGGGAAAAAAAGCTCAGATGGTTGTAGAAGAAGAAATTGATGTTTAAAATAAATTTTTTTATAAATTAACAATTAAGTAATAATTACATTAAAGACTCAGTATATGTTTTTACACATTTGGTCAAATGTTCAGGTCCGTTTCTATCAGCAAATCTTCTAATGTCAATGATTGGCCAAGTTTCAAAGGACATTTTAAATGCTTTACCATCTAAGTAGTCAATATGTTTAGATTCAGCTAAAAGGTTTTCAGCATCGGTCACAGTTAAAGTACGTTGAGTTTGGTCAAGCCAACCCATGTTATATTTGCTTGAATTATTATAAATGGCAACAATTAATTCTGCTGGAGCCAATGGAGTTCCATTAGATTTTACAAATTGTTCACAGTTAATTTTGTCTTTGATTTCACGGGCAATTGAGTTACGAACTGAATCAGCACGGGCAACCCCATTAGCTTGAGCGTATGCGCGCAAATCAATTAAATCATCAGATATAGTTGTATTGATGGTAACTGTTCCAATGGTTCCAACGTGTTCACCTGATTTTACGTTTAAGTTATTTGGATTTGTAGTTTTTCCAAACCAAACGTATTGGTCGTTAGAACCAGATTTAGCATGGGAATATAACAGGTCTAAAATTTCCTTTGGTTTTATTAATTTATTTATTGGAATTGATTTAAATGATTCAATTGGAATATCCGGCTTATTTAAAGTAGTTGGTTCAGCTGCACTGGTTTCCTCATATGAATTTCCATTGTATGAATTTAATTTCGAGTCATAAAAATGATACCATTCCCCAATCACATGATAATTATATAAGTTAATTTGTTCTTCATCACATTCATTCATAATTTGTAACATGGCACGAACAGCAAGACGTTTTTCTTCTTCTGTTTTTAACAAAGGTAATTTATTATAATTATCCATAGACCAGGAAATTTGTTTATTTGATTGTGCAGAACCAGCTTGATATAATCCAAAGCATTTGTAAGTCCAACCATCTAATTGATTTTGTTCGTGGTTTCCTTCAATTGATTTAAACTTACAATAAGGCAATAAACGGTCCACATCTAAAAAACTTAGTTTAAAGTTTTTATTAAACATGATAAAGTCACTTGGTACAATCGATTGGGTTGAACCGGAAAATATCCTAATAAACCCATTGGATTGCCAACTAACATTAGCAGAATATCTAGAGCGATAAACAAGGTCATGTTCTGGACTACCAATTGTGTTTTCACATTGGGTTTTGTATTGGTTCAGTTGTTCAGCTAATTTGGGTTTCCATTGAGGTGTCCAATCATATTCATATCTAAAATTATACCAGGATGTTTTACCAACTTTGGTTTTTTCTTGTACCAATTCTAATCTATCAGCTAATTGGGATACTTGATATAAACCGAATTCATCTAATTTACCAAGTTTGTCCATTAACATTGACAATTGTCCAGGAGATTTGATTTTATTAATCCAATTCATTAAATATTTGAATGATAAATAATATTTGCAAATATCAATTTTTATAAATTAAGGTAATTCCATCTCAAACAGCTTGTTAGCTAATGGGTTTTGAATAGCGTTTTTGTTTGAAATAACAATTTTGTTAAATCCTTCAAATTGTTTAAAAAAGTTTGCTTTAGCAAGTTCTTTATAATCCGAAATCATTTGCTGTAGATTTCCGTGGGATTCAAAGGTTAATGTTTCATTTTTATTATTTGTTAAATATGACCAATACATTGACATTAAAATAAATAGATTGGGTATAATGGCAAATTAAAATCAATTTTTTTTAATTATTGCATTAAAGAAAAAATGAAAAATTTTATTTTAACTGGACAAATTAAACTAACCAATTAATGAAGGAACCAATAAAACCAATACATAAATCATACCGTTCTTTAAATTTGCATTCGTACAAATCATCCAATACCCACCTTAATGCGAAAAATTATCAATTGATTCCGTACAAAGAAAAGAAACAAGTTTGGTTTGCTCCGTCAAACCCAACAAGCCCAACAGGCCAAATAACTCAACCGAGCCAAATAAATTTAACAAACATATACTTGCTAATTCAATCATGTTCTGTTTGTGAATCCAGGGACTACACAATATGTAAATACGTTTGTGTAAATTCACCAATGAATGTACAAACATTTTTACCGACAACAAGACCAGGAATTTATCTTGATAACTTGTCAAATATAGTTTCCTCATTAACAGTGCAAATAAATCCATCTACAATTTTAAATGTTTACTGGTTAAAACAGATTGATATTTGTGATATGTTTACTTATAAAATATGCTATATTCAAATACCAGTTAATTTGACCATGTTAAAATTTTCTCACTTGATTAATGGAAAAAAATTTTACTACAAATGTGGTCAGACTTGGTCTAATTTACCAAATGGGAAATTATTGGAATTACCTGTGGAAAAATTAAATGGGACCGATGAATTACTTGACTTATTTACAAAAATTGATTTAAATAGTTAATATTGGGATTGTAATTACACTTTACAATACTAATGGAAACAAATAAATTTACACGTGAAAAGGGGTGTTTGTATTTGAGTGTAAACACAGATTTAGTTAAACCATTTGAATTAGCTGTTCCAGAAACTTGGCGCACCAATAGAATCAAACGTGATGGTCAAAATTATCATATTACAATAATCAAATCAACCGAAACAATTCCAGAAAAACTACCGCCAAATACAAACTGGCAAATTGTTGGATTAAAGCAAACAGACCAAGTTGCATTTTTAGTTGTGCACTATCCAGCTGGAGATAAATTTAGAAAAGCCCATGGGCTTGGTAATCAAGATTTTCATATTACATTGGGATGGGCAAACAAGGATATTCATGACATTAACAAAGGTGTTAGTTGTTTGGAACCAAGCGAATTTGCTAATTTTGAATTTTTTAAAAGCTCAACACTAATAGAAAAGCAATCGGAAATAATGTCTCGGTTATATTTGCTGTTTCCATATAACCCACAAATTTTATCCGGGCTAATTGATTGTGTTGTACGTAACCAACAATGGGATTTAGCTCAGGGTTATTCACACACACTTCTTGAATTAAATCCAGAAAAAGGAGCTTATTCATTATTAAAATTAAATCAAATGTTTCATACAGTTACTTCCCAATTAACCGGTACAATTGAATCCAAATTACTTGGGTCTCCAATTGCAAATCCTGAATATTCTAATTATATACTGTCCACACTATCAGACCCAAAATTAATCAATCCAAACGGATTAACTTGCAAGTATATTTGGGTTAATGATGGAAACCGTTACGCAAAATTAAACAAACCAAGAAATTGTTCTGAACCTTACCCCAGATTATTTGCAAGTGCAGTTGTAAAGGAGTCACATATTCCCTGGCTTAAATTTGCTGGTATAACTTGTATAGTAAATTTGATAGAACCAGGAGAAGAAAAACCGGATAATTCAGTTGTGAATTTAATTGGGTCAGGTTATCAATCCCAACCAATCCCGGACCGTTTAGTAGTTTCGTTAGAACAAACAAAACAAATTATTAAAAAAATGTGTGAAGCATACGATTCAGACAAATCCCTTTTAGTTCATTGTATGGGTGGGAAAGGGCGAACTAATATGATAGTAGCATGTTTTGCAATGGAAAAATTTGGTTATAAATTATCAGATATTATGGGACACTTGCAAGGAACTCGAGATGTGTTGGTATCCAAAGAACAAATGGATCTTATGGGAAAATACGAGCGAGATTTACAAGCTGACCCGACTTATGGTCTGAAAGATAAATCTTGTATTAAATCAAACGGATTCAAATGTCCTAAACTTATAGTGTTGGTTGGTTTACCGGGTTCTGGTAAATCTACTTTTTCAACTCATTTGATTTCACAAATAAAGTCAGCCATTAGAGTAAGTCAAGATGATCAAGGTAAAAAAGCCTGTTATGATATCATGAGTAAAAATATTTCAGGAACTGACTTGATTATTGTTGACCGCTGTAATTTAAAAGCATCTGATAGAAAAGAATGGACTGGTTATTTAAAACAATCTCAATCTGCATGGGCTATTGTGTTTCAAACTGACCCAGACGAATGTATTTATCGGGCCCAACATAGACCAGACCACCCAACTTTGAAACCAACAAGTGCTGAAAAAATTATTAAAGATTTGGTAGCAACATATGAACCAGTTGGACCATCCGAGTCATTTGAAAATGTTATTAACATTAAATCACCAGATGACTTGAATTGGTTATTATCTCAATGGGGATTGCAACCAATCGAACAAGAATTAGAATCAACAACTGATATAATTAAATTTCCTCGAACTAGACATTTGGCAAATATTGGTGGAGCAAGCCGAGAAGACTTGCTTTTAGACCAGACTGATATTAATGAATTTTTAGCTAAACCGATTGTGATTGAAGAAAAAATAGATGGGGCAAATATGGGAATATCTATTGAATCTGAAACATATAAAATTTTATTTCAAAACCGGTCTCATTATGTAACTGCATCATATGCGGCTCAATTTAAAAAGTTAGATATGTGGAGAGATGCTCATCAATCTGAATTATTTGAAATACTTGAACCAGGTCGTCATATTTTGTACGGGGAATGGGTGTATTCGAAACATTCAATTCATTATACCAAGCTTCCTGGGTATTTTGTGGCATTTGATATGTATGATAAAAAAACTGGAAAATTTTATTCACGGGAAAAATTGGAAAGTATTTTAGCACAAACTACAATCCCATTAATTAGATTGGTTGGGAAAGGTCGATACAAAAACCTTGACCAAATTATTAAATTAGTTAATACAGAATCAGCATATTATCCCGGTAAATTAGAAGGAGTTTATGTGAGAATTTGTGAGCAAGATTACACAGTCAAACGAGCGAAAATAGTTAGGTCAGACTTTATATGCGGGGATACTCATTGGAGTAAAAATAAATGCGTGGAAAATTTAATTTCACAAGAATAAGTTTAAATAATTTAAAGCAATTTATTATATCAACTAACAATTAATGTTTTTCCAAGTTTGCACCCATGCTCCGTGGTCTAAAGCTTTTTCACCATTTAATTTAAAACCAAATTTTGAAACATTATTATTATATTCTCGTAAGTTATGGTGAACATCTCTATGTAACCAGTTGCAATTGTATTTGTAACCGATTTTTTCAGCGTAATCAAACAAAATTGATTTTACGGAATCAGCAGTTTCCGCATCTAATGGTGGACCGTACATTGGACCCCCACACAATTTAACTAGACTGGAATCATTGCATAGCCAAAAAGGTATTTGAACAACTTTTTTTTCAGTGTTAATATCCAAATCTATAGAACCAATTGGTTGTGTGTTTGAACCTAAACTTGTTCCAAATAGTCCATTAGTTACCCTATAAATTCTTAGATATTTGTGAGAATCATCCGACCTTAACCATTCCACATAGTATTTAGGAAACAATGTACCCAATCCTTCTTTAACTTCTTGTCCCAATATAAATTTATGAACATTTTGTAAACAAGATAAATACATTAGAATTAGTTTGAGTCTAAATTAAATTATTTTTTTATCAATTTTTTATTGGTTAATAAAAATTGATTTATTTAATAATAAAATTTATTTTATAAATAAATCAATGGATTGGGTGTTGGGAGCGATAAATAAAGAGTCTGGGGAATATGAAAACCTATGGTTTGTAGAGAAAAAAAATAAATACAAGTGTATTGGATGTGCAAATGATTTGACTTTACGAATGGGTCAAAAAAATTTTCAAAGTTTTATACATAAAGTTCCATGTGGGTGTGAATATTTTAAAAATCCATCAAATGAACAATTAATTTCAGATGCAAATTTGTTTTTGATCCAATTGCTAAAAGCAAATCAAGTTAGATTATTTCGCAAGTGTGCAATATGTAAGTTTGCTATTAAAATTTCATTGGAATTAAAATTAGGTATAAAATTAATTGATGTATCAAATAATGTTGTACATTGTTATGATTTTGACAATAATTTGATTAGTAGTTTTTATGTTTATGTTGGTCAGCCTAACACTAATGTATTAGCTAATATTTCAAATAATGATAATAAATTATATTTAATTAATGTCACACAATTAGTACAAAGACTTGTTAAAGATTTTGCATCAAATCAAGTAGAATTAACTTGTTTCACTAACACAGTATGTGCAAATTGTGAAAAATATGTTTAAAACTAATTTAATTTAAATTGGATATTCTCCAACAGAAATTATATCCTGATACAATTTTTTATACTCATCCGAATTTTCAGGAAGTTTTCTAAGCTTTTCCATTTTTTCTAAAACAGTTTTTTCATAATAAATTCCATCTTTTAATACTTGTTCAAGAGTTTGATTTGTTATTATTATGTTATACAGTTTATTTTTCTCTTCAAAATTTGGATATTGAATTGAATTTTTAATTGGGTACAACAAAGGTTTTAATAAACCAATCGGATAATTTGATATAACTGTGTTAATAGATTGGTCTAGATTATTCAATAACATAGTTAAACAATGATTTCTTAATTCTAAATTTGATTGGGTAGAATAGTGATGATGATACCATACTAAACTGTAACTTAAATATAAATTAGATAGAATATCAGACATTGTACCAGAAATCATTTGTTTTGATTTTATTTTTCCACCAAGTAGTGCAACATAATTAGCCAATAAACTGAACTTGCAAGTTGCTTTCTCTAATCTGGCTAATAATTTATCTTCACTATTTTTTACCAAATCTAAAGGATTTAATAGTCCTAAATAATTTTTTCCAATATCTAATACCATTGAGTTAAAGTTTTGTTTAAATCCATCTAAATTATCATCTTGTATATTTGTAAATATAGGGAAAATGTATGGATGCGATTTATTAAGTCCTTGACCAAAAATAATTAGTCCACGAGTTAAAGTATTTGAACCTTCCACTGTGATACCCACAGGTGAAGAATTGTAAAATTTAGTAAAAAAGTTATTTGGTCCAGTACAAATTCCACTACCTGAGTAAATATCCATACCATGTGTTAAAATGTTTCTTGCTCTTTCGGTTGTTTGTTGTTTCATTATAGCAGTAATTACTGATGGTGTGACACCAGAATCTAAAATATGATTTGTAAATTTAACTGATGTATGTATAATCCATGTATTTAAATACATATCGATAAATTTTTCTTTTATAGCCTCCATTGAACCAATATTCATATTAAATTGCTTTCGCACATTAATATAGTTTTGAATCGCCAAAGTTGTAAATTTACTGGAACCATTTGCACTTGCCGGCAAACTAACACCACGTCCAACTGCTAAACATTCCATTAACATTTTCCATCCTTCACCAATGTTTTCAGGTCCACCAATTACTTGATTAGGGTCAACATGAATTTTTCCTTTAATTGTACCATTTGGAAAACCTGCATTATTTGGATTATGATAAGTTTTTTGTTCAATTCCAGGATGTGAGCTTTCAACTAAAGCAATAGTTATACCTGATTTTTTATTAGGAAGTAAATTGTTTGGATCTTTAACTCTAAATGCAATCCCAATTAAGTTTGAAACAGGTGCTAAAGTAATATATCTTTTATTTAATGTAATTACAATTTTTGGTTGGGAATTAACAATTTCCACAACACCTTCGTCAATTTGACCAACTGCATCACTACCATTGTTAGGTCCAGTTAAACCAAAACAAGGAATAAAAGTACCATCGGCTAGCTTGGGTAAATAATATTCTTTTTGTTCTTTTGTACCATAATGTTGAAGTAATTCTGCCGGTCCTAATGAATTAGGTACCATTGTGACAACTCCTAATGATGGATTATAAGATGAAATTTTTCCTAGTATATGTGATTGTGTTTCGATTGGTAATCTATTTCCATTGTATTCTTTATTAATAATCATACTTAAAAAACCGTTTGAACCTAAAGTTTGCATAGTGTCTAAAATTTTTCCATTAGGATACACGGGGTTTTGACCAATTTTTTTTAAAAGTTGAACAGTTTTTTGTTCCATTTGTTTTGTTAATTCTAAATTATAGGTTGTTTCAATTGGTTTGAATAATTTATTTAAATTAACTTTACCTTGAAAAATTTCACGGTCTATACCTGTTCCCCCAGACCTTAGTGCAATAATTTCAGTCTCGGATACTTTTGGAATTATTTTCTTAATGTGGTTGAAAATATTTCGATACATTAAATTTATATAGAGGTTATTTGTTTAAATCAAATTATTTTAGTTAGCCTCCTTAAACATTCTAGTTTTTTGTTTTAACAGGAATAGCAGACACAAGGGAAACAGAGCTAATTTTTTCAATTGCATATTGTCCGCAAGGTCCACAATGGTCTTCATTTGAAAGGTCAATTTTATGATTGATTTTTTTTGAACAAGTTTCAATACTCCATCTGCCTAAAGGTTTGGGAGTAATATTTGAGGGTATACTTTTGGTAAAAATATTTGTAACAATTTGTTTAATCGAGTTCATTATTAGTATAATATTAACCCATATGTAATTAAATTTCAATTTTTTTATTAATGGAACTTACTGGTATGTTTTTATTATAAAAATTTTGAACAGTTTTTGTGTCTGTAATATTAGATTTTATGTTATAATTGTTTTTTATTTTTTCTAATTCAGGACATGTTTCATGTCCATGCGGAGGAGCATAAGGAAACATATATAATTTGTGACAATAAAAGCACATGGGAATTATTTTATCTATCAATGTTTAGATAAAATATTTTACTAAATAAATCAATTTAAACAATTTTAACCAATTCAATATATTGAGGTTGGTATAAATCAGTGTATCCACATACACCACAGCATACGGATTGCTCAGACCATGATTTAAAATACTTTTTTGTTTTCTCGCAATTAATAAGGTTTGCTTCATCGTCTAGTAGGTCCAGATTAAAATTACCATCTGGATCGGTTAAATCTTCTGGTACAGAAAAATGTAACACAACCAATTTACTTGTTTCTAATTCATAACCAGCTTCTTCGGGTTCTTCTGTTTCTGAACAATAACCATCATGTGTTCTAAAATATACGATATATGTACATTTTAAATAAGTTTGACCAGGTATTTGATTTGACACTCGTAAATGCCCATCTGATTCAGGATGGAACTTGATTTTATTTTTCCCGGTATAAGAAAAAGCAAATGGGTTGGTTTGTGGTTTTAAAGCAGACTCGTAATTCGAGTATTGGGGAAAATTATTGGTGCTTTTCATTAGAAATAATATTATTATTGTTAATAATTAATATTGATTTCAATATTTTTAATTAAAAAAACAGTAGATATATGAATTTAATGTGTTTGTGTTGTTAATTAAGGAGGTATCCAGTAAAATTTAAAAGAATTTTTTACTTAAATACCAACTTTTTTAATTTTTTTAATTTAATTAATTGAAATGCATGTGAACTATTATTCAATTAATTAAATGTAGTACTTCAGATGTACCTAAATACCATAACCGTAATTTGAGTAACCACCACTGCTAGACGAATTATAGTAACCACTGCTAGACGAATTACTGTAACTACCATAACTACCATAACTACCGTAACTGCTGTAACTGCTGTAACTACCGTAACTACCGTAACTACTATAATTACTGTAAGAAGAATTATAGTAATTTGCTACTGAACTTCTATTGCTTGTTGAGTAATTAGCAGTGTTGTAGGTAGTGTTATAACTTGTTCTTGGTGACACGTCGTATGAATCGAAGTTTCTAACGTAGTTATTACTTCTATCATAATCGGATTGAGAGTATGTTTCATGAACAAGTACAGCTTCACAGTATCTGAAATTTTTTTGTCTTGAATTATTTTTGGGAATCCTTTTTACAACCTATAAATACATAACACGGAGGATCATTCCAGTGTCATGCGAGGTACAACAGTTACGTATGTTGTTCAGCACAGTTTGCACCACGGGGATAATTTTAATTGGGGATCATTACTGGTTTTAAGACATATGTCAAAAAACCCACGTCACCCTCAATACGGTATAGTCGTCCTTTCTTTCGAACCGGGGTAAGTAGTTTTAATGTTTTCT
>JACCEB011426386.1_pt1 | contig 15174 bp, 5 predicted proteins | sample 7454761 | NCBI WGS metagenome assembly JACCEB01 (sample SAMN15323454, study PRJNA562643) | freshwater metagenome | isolation source: river surface water | place: USA:Blue River Watershed | collected 2017-08-18 | reverse complement strand
TTTTGACATGTTATGCTATGAATGTTCCTGATCCAGTAAATGTGTGAACAGTATAACTTCCAACTGTAGTTACTGTTCCACCTGTTCCTCGTTGTGTTCCCAAGTATCTTAAAATAACAATTCCAGATCCACCTGTTCCACCAGCAAATGATCCAGCTTGCGGAGAACCACCACCACCGCCGCCTCCAGTATTTGTACCACCCGCTCCACCTGATGAACCATTGACTCCAGCAGCTCCAGGATTTCTCGCTTGACCACCACCTAGTCCAACTGTTGATGCTGGAGAAGTTGTTCCCGATCCTCCGCCACCACCTCCAAGACCACCTGATCCTGCAACAGCATAGTGAACACCTGCACCACCACCGCCGGCATAATAATAGTTATTTCCATCGATAGTCGAAACTACACCTATACCACCATTACCCGAAGGTCCTGCTGCACTTGGAGGAACTATGCCAGCACCACCGGCGCCGCCGCCACCACCAGAGGCGTGATTACTTGTATTGTTCCATGATATTGATGCTCCCGGATATCCTTGGTTAGCAGTTCCTGTACCAGCAACACCATTTGATGAAGAATATACCCAAGTTGCACCACCACCAGAACCACCTGGTGTAGCATTGATCCAAGGATTCGCACTACCCGCAGTTCCAGGTGGTTGAGATCCTCCACCGTAACCACCACCATTTGAAATGATTGATGATAATGAAGAATTAGAACCAACTGCTCCATGAGCACCACCTCCACCAACGATAATTGAGTATGATGTTCCTGGAGTGACAGTTAGTTTTGCTTCTGCACTACCTCCGCCACCAGATGGAGCAGATTGAACTGATGTTCTCAGTCCACCTCCACCACCACCACCGCCGCCCCAGCCGCCTCCGCCGCCGCCACCAGCAACGATCAGATATTCAATATCATAATTGTCTTGAACAATACCAACCCATCCACCTCGATGAAGATAAGTTTCCAATCGTCCCAATGTAGTATTGTATCTAATATGACCATTAGCAGCATCTGTTGGACGTTGTGCGGTATTACCTTGTGGTATTGCAAAATAACTTGTTACTACTGTATTAGCACCATATACGTTTACATTTGCGATTGCAGCATTCGCACTGTTTGCTGCAGCAAAAGCAGCATTTGCTGTATTGAATGCTGGTTGTACTTGTGGCGCTACGTTGTTTGCACTATTGAATGCAGCATTAGCTTGACCACGAGCAAACGTATCAATAAATGTTGATGGTGTTCCGCCTTGAGTTGTAATTGCTAATGTACCACCAGAATTACTTAAAACTAAACCGTCAATATCAACAGAGTTCGCACTTACATATAAACTTTTCCATCTAAGAGTTTCTGATCCAAGATAGTAAGTATTAGTTGCTGCAGGAATTAAGTTTCCAGCTAAAGTCAAACCGCCAGAAACGGAACCGCCAGTAATTGGAATTGCGTTTGCAAGAGATACGTTTGGAGATAAACCAACAACTTCAATAACATCATTTGTTGTTGGTGTTAATCCAATAAAATTAATGGTACTTCCATCAGCTGCAACAACATCATCTGGTATTACCATCTTCAAACCATTATAATAAACATCAACATAACCAGCACGGTATTGTTGAGCAGTTGTAAAGATAGTTTGATTTGCTGTTGCAAAAAATGTCTGACGATTTAATAATCCAGTTATTGAAGATGATAACGTAGTTAAAGTTGATACTGGAACATTTGCTCTTAAACCAACAACTTCAATAATAGAATTAGCTACTGCTGGATTTGTTAAGGTAATATTAATACCATCTGTTGCGGTATAATCTTCATTTCCATATAACTTTAAACCGTTATAGAAAACATCGATATATCCTGCCAAATAACCTGATGGTGGTACGAACGATGTTTGTCCATCAGAAGCAATAAATGCATGACGTACAGACCAAGCTGATGAAGCATTTAATGATGCATATGCAGAATTAGCTTGAATGAATGCGGCATTAGCTCTATCAAACGCAGGCTGTACTTGTGGTGCTACATTGTTTGCAGATTGAAAAGCAGCATTAGCTTGTAAGAATGCTGAGTTTGCATATGATCCAGCAGAACCACCGCCAAGAGTTTCGTAGTTTACACCGTCATTTGTAAACTTCCATGCAGCCTCAGATTCTTTCCACAATAGAGAAACGTTTAATTCTGAACCACGATCAATCTCAATACCTGCATCAGCAATAGGAACACCAGATTGATTGATTGCAGCATTTAAAGTAATGATGTTATCTTGCACAAGCAACGTTTGTGTTTGTGCGTAAGTCTGCGTTCCTCTAACCGTAAGGTTACCCTGCACAACAACATCAGTGTTATGCACCATTGTATTGTTTGCAGTTGAGTATGCAAACTTTTGTATTTTATGAACTGTATTTCCTGCTGTAGCCATTTAGTTATTTATTTTAAATTGTAATGACGATTCTACCATGTCCTGCAACTGCACCACTTGAATTGTATGTAGCAGGTATACCAATTCCTGCTGAGTAATAAGGACTTGATGACTCTGGAGGAAGTGTTGCACCTAGTGAAGCAGCTGTAGTAGTTCCATTGCTTACTGAAGCATGGCCAATGTATCCTGAACCACCACCACCAGCACCACCAGTGACACCTGATCCAGCACCACCACCATAGTATCCACCACCACCACCGCCGCCACCGCCTTCGTCGCCACCGCCTGCACGACCACCAGCCATACTAGATCCAGGATTCGGTCCACCGCCAGCTGCACTTTGTGTTCCTCCTCCACCTGGAGTAGGAGTTGCGTTACTTCCACTAACACCACTTGATCCACCACCTGGACCACCTGGAGATGTTGGAGTATCGTATGCACCACCACCGCCACCACCAGCAACAAGAACTGCTCGTGACGTATCTGTGGAAGCAACTGAAGTGGATCCAGTAAAGATACCTGTTAAACCACCGCCTTGGCCACCAAAACCAGAATTACCAGCATTACCAGGGAAACCATATGCAGAACCAGCAGCACCCGCACCACCACCTCTTGTCTCACCACCTTTACCAACAACTATTGAATAAGTTGTTCCAGCAGTAGTTGAAACTGTACCTGTTGTATATCCACCAACACCACCAACACCACCTGGATTGTGTCCACCACCACCTGCACCAGCACCCCACAAATATGCATTGAATTTTGTAATTCCAGATGGAACAGTAAACGATTGATCTGCACCAGTATAAGAATAAGTTGCTAAAACTATTGGTGCATAAACTGTGATTGAAAATGATCTTGATGCAGATTGATTTCCACCTGAATCTGTTATAATAGATGTAAAATTATAAGTTGTATTTGATGCTACAGCAGCTGCGGTTCCACTAATTAATCCATTTGCTGACAGAGATAGTCCTGTTGGTAAAGCACCAGAAGATATTGAGAATGTTAAATTAGCATTAGCATCTTCTGCATCATAACCACCCAATTGAATTGAAACACCAGTTCTTTGTGTATCGAAGTATGAACCTAAAGAACCTCCAGCTGAATTCCAAGTTGGTATACTACCACAATCAATTATTCCAGATAATGTTGAGACTCCGGCACCACCACTTTGAGAAACTCGAACACCTAATGGTTCTTCCGATACTGTAAAATCTCTAATTGTAGTTGCTGTTAGTGTTGTTCCATTTACATAAGAAACTGTCGCAGCAGGAACCGTAGTATTGTTTGCTAATACAAATTGAACTGTGGCATCTGGTTTAAAATTAACTCCAGTAATTGTAAATAAAGTTCCAACATTACCATTAAAACTTAATGGAGAAACTGATGTGATAGTTGGAGTATCAGAAACAACCGATAACCATCCTGTAGAGACATAAGATTCTAATGCATTATTTGATGTATTATAACGTAATGATCCTAAAGGAGGAGACGCTGGTTTCTGTGCAGTCGTTCCTATTGGAACCGCAAAATATCCAGTTGAATTTGTATTTGCATCATAAACATTAACACTATTTGCAGCCAAAAATGCTGCGTTTGCTTTAACAAAAGCGGAGTTAGCATACAATCCAGCAGAGTTAGCAGTATCAAATGCTGGTTGTACTTGAGGTGCTACGTTGTTTGCACTATTAAAGGCTGCGTTTGCTTTAACAAAAGCGGAGTTAGCATACAGACCGGAAGAATTAGCCGTGTCAAATGCAGGCTGAACTTGTGGTGCTACATTGTTTGCAGACGAGAATGCAGAATTAGCCTGTGCAAATGATGCAGGTACTTGTTTAACGTTAAATGCTGTATTCGATGCTCTAGTTGCCATGTCTCTACTTATCTATTTGGGAATGATCTAGTTGGTGGTGTAAAGTTTGCTGTATAACGAGCTAATCCTGTTGTCAATCTTAAATCTGAAATAGCTCCAGTGTAAGAACCATCTCCAACAAACAACATATCAGAAACGTTGAAGAATGATCTAGAATTTGACCAAATACTACCACCGGCTGAAGCTCCATATGAAGTTCCATTCAAGAAGAAATACCAATTACTTGACGTATCTCTACAAACCGCAAAATGACTCCAAGTATTTAATGGAATAGTCATAGTAGAAGTTAGATAACCTTCATTCGATCCATAATTTCCATAGTACATTCTAGCGTAAGAACCAGACGGACTTAAAAATAATGCATAACCATTTGTATTACTATTCCAATTTCCCCAAAGTCTGAACTGTCCACTACTTACAGGATATATCCAAGCTTCTAAAGTAAATGCTGCTGGTAATGTTTGTATAGGAAGTGGACGCATCTGTAAATAGTCTCCAGATCCATCAAACCATATAGCACTGTTTGCAAACTTATAAATCGTATTATTAGCTTTTACATCAGCAACTGTAACCAATGCATTCTTACCAACAGAATCTAATATAGTATTATCTGTTCCATTCAACAACAATCTAGTATTTGATGTAGCCTGTAATGGTGTTGTTGGTGGTGTAAAGTTTCCAGTATAAATTGCTTCTTGACTAAAACGAAGATCGGAAATATAACCAGGGAAACTACCATAATCATTAATTTGATTATTCATAAACAACGAATTGTTTGTAGGATAACCAAAAGTTGCAGCTAAACTTGCGATACTATTTGCAGAATTTCCGTTAACGTAAATGTTCCAAGCATTTCCATTTCTTACAACTGCTAAGTGATTCCAACAACCAACTCTTATTGCATTAGATGCAGTTGATCCGCCGTATGAACTTCCTGCTGATGGATAGTTGAATGATCCCCATGATACAGCTAACGAAGAATTAATTACCCAAACAAATTGACCATTATTATTTTGACCGATAATCCAAGCACTAGATACGCCAGGAGTTGATGTTAGATAGAACCAACCTTCTGCCGTAAATGTATAGTTGGGATCAAATATTGGATCTGAATTATACAAATAATCATTCGATCCATCACAGAAAATACTACCACTGTTACTGGTCGGATTATAAGAAATAGGTGGAGAAAACGGACTAAATGAATAAACAAATGGTGTGCTTACAGTTGTTGCAGTAAATCCAGAACCTGAATTTGCAGCAGAGTTATCTATAAATCGATTACTTTGACACGTTAACAGTTTTGTATTAGTTACAGAAGTTGGTTGTGTTGTAGGAACTGTATGAGATGTTAATGTTGGATCATACAGTGCTGTTCCATTAACAACACGAATATTTGATACATAACCAGTTAAATAATAACTATCTGTGCCACCACGTACACCAATTCCAACTGGATTTGAATCGTCTACAAGGGAACCTGTAGGAGTTGCTGTTGCAATTCTAGATCCATTTAAAAATAATGATAATGTTCCCGGTGATCCTGATCGAACTAAAGCAAAATGATTCCAAGTTCCTAAAGTAATTCCGCCTGTTCCGGTAATTCTAGTTACAGAACCTCCAATTGAAATAGCAGCACTTAAATTGCTAGACTGAAAATCAACCATCCATGAACTATTACCGTCATTTGCAGCAACCCATTTTGAAATAATAGTTGCATCATTTGACGGTGTTGACGGAACATTGAACCATCCTTCTACTGTAAACGCACTTGTTCCAAATTGAAATGCGGCATTGTCAGCGAATCTTATTCCACTACTTCCATTAAAATAATTACTCCAACCAAATGGACCATAAGGACTAAATGATGACTGAGTAATTTCATTATAACTAGTGAATAAAAATTTATTTCTAGACTTATCTTGGAATGATTTATTGTTATGTGGTTTACGATTCTGTAAAGTTAATAACTTTGTATTCGTAATTGCTGTTAATGGTGCCGATGGTGGAGTTGTATTTGCAGTATAAACTCCAGTTCCATTCACAATACGAGCATTACAAATATATCCATTTATTCCAGATCCACCAAAATTATGTTGTCCGATGGTCATAGGACTAGCGATATATGTTGTAGAATCTGAATATGTAGAACCTGATCTTATTCCATTAATATAAAGTGTTCCAACACCACTAATACGAGAATATGATATGTGAGTCCACTCACATAATTTTAAAGCTGCGCCGGTAATTCTAACGTCAGTATTAATATAAACAAACGGTTGTCTAGATGAATTTAATAACAGAGAACAGTATGCACCGTTAGTTGATGATGGACGTGCTTCCATTATTCCAGCGTCACTTCCAGGAGCCGCAATCAAATACAACCAACACTCCATAGTAAAATCGCCAGTTCCATATGCGAGAGCATTTGTACTGGATAATTGAACATAATCACTACTACCGTCAAAATACATCGAACCATTTGACGTATCTGTTTCTGCAAATGGAGAAGCACCAACAACTTTTGGAGTTCCGCCAGTTACAGTAAAATTAAAATTATTATTACTGTTATCTATAAAACGATTTGATTGACATGTTAGTAATGATGTATTTGCAACTGTTGTTAATGAAGTTGTGCTTGGGGTAAAATTAGCCGTATAAACAGCAGATTTTGTTATTCTAAAGTTTGATACATAACCCCTAAAATCTAAAATAGATGAATGACTATAACCACCAATAGTTGGATTATAAGATGTATCACTCAAATCAGTTGAATTTGTTCCAGTAGCTACTAGTAAACCGTTTTGATATAGTTTAGTTTGATTAGAACCTGTTCCTTCTCTAACAACCGCTAAATGTGTCCAATTATGTAGAGGAAGAACTCTATTTGTGGCAATATAAGAAGTATGGCCACCACTCCATCCCCAGCTGGTACTGCTCATGTCTAAAAGAAAATAATTTTGTCCGGATGTGGTTTGTGTGTAAATACCCATTCCATATCCACTTGTAGAAGTATATGCAACTGGATACACCCAACATTCTATTGTAAGTGGTCCTGTTCCATATGCAAAAGCGGTATTAGCAGTAGTAGATATTCTAGAACTACCATCAAAATAAACACCCCATGAAGTGTTATACGGATTGAAATTGGATGCACGAGCATCACCAAAAACGGTTAAATTATTATTATTTGATGAAGCATCTTTAATAACAGTATTACCCATATCACCTCTTAGTAATAATACTGTGCTTGCGATATTCGCATCAGGTGGAGATGGTGTAATTGTTAAACTAAATGTACGAGCATTAGCATCGTTTCCAACATCAGTTGCAGTTACCGTAAATGTGGATGTTGTATTAGATTCAACATCTGAAGGAGCTCCAACAATCGCTCCATTTGCAGTAACAAAAGATAGTCCAGTTGGTAAAGAACCTGAAGTTAGAGAATAAGTTACCGAACCGCCATCCGGATCATAAGCATTAACAGTAATACTGTTGTTGTAATCAGAATTCGCAGAAGGTAATTCTGCTGCCGTATTCCAAACAGGAGGTCTATTCAATACTGTGAAGGTATAATTATTTGATGCAGTTAAACTTCCTTCATCAGTAACAGTAACACCAATTGTATATGTTGTATTTGTAGTTACAACAATAGGTGTTCCAACAATAGTTCCATTTGCTGAACCGATAGTCGTGTTTACAATGTTACCTGTAGGAGCACTAAATGTAATTGTTCCGCCGTCAGGATCATACGCTGAGATAGTTGTAGACGGTACAGCATTACCAGAATAGATTGTTCCCAATGATCCTGCAGCAGTGTTAATAAGTGGTGCTCTGTTTAAAACTGTATAACTGAATGAACGATCTGTATTATTATTTACAGTATCATTTGCTTTGATTACGAAATTATAAGTTGTGTTTGCAGTAACAGCAGTTGCAACACCTTGAATTAAACCATTTGAAGATAGAGAAATTCCACCTGGTAATGATCCTGTTGATAACTGATATGATACAGCAGTTCCCTCTGGATCAGTTGCAGTCACATATACATTAATAGTATTTGCACCAAAAATACTTCCTAATGTTCCTGCTGTTGTAACCCATGTTGGTAATCCTCCAGCATCAACACAATCAACTTTAGTTGTAGTACCAGACTGTTGAGTAACACGAACACTAATAGGTTCTTCTTGTACAGTAATCGCACGTGGTGTTGTTGCACGAATTTCTACTGGACTAATGTAAGTAACTGAAGCAGCTAGTAATGCTATATTTTGAGCAGTAACAAAATAAACTAAAGCATCAGAAGTAAAATTTGTTCCGTTAACTACAAATTGAGTTCCAGATGTACCGTTAAATGTACTTGGTGTTACTGTTGTTATTGTTGGAGGTGCTGCTAAAGGAGTCCATCCGTTTGGACTATAAACCTCTAATCCACCTATATCAGAATTATAACGCATAGTTCCTGCAACATTAGAAGTCGCAGTACGTTGTGCATTATTACCAGTTGGTAATCTAATACCATCTGTTCCAGCAAATATAATATTCTTTTTTGTATAGTCTCTTAAATCAGCCATTATGGATTCTCAATAATTCTCCAACCGTGAGTTGAGTTGCTGTACACCAGACCTATGCCGGCGTTGTTTGATGAGATAACTAAATCATCTGTACTTCCCATAATCTTTTGACCGTTACCTTTTATGATACAATTATTTATCGCAAAGTTACTTGTCATATCAAGAATACGAGTTGTATTTCCTGTGTAAGGAGAAGCGTTTAATGTAACATAAACACTCGCAGAAGTTGTATCGACAAGTAATCCTTCTCCTAGATTTGCAGTTACGTTTGCAGATGCAATTTTCCAAGTTACTCCATCACCACGACCAGAAGCCGCAGTGGTCATCTTTGTTCCATCATTAAAGTAAACAGTTGCAACGTTTACAGCATTTGCAGAAACATTATTTGAAATAATTAGACTACCATATACATTACCGCCAGTAGTTGGAATCGCATTTGCCGGAGTAAATTCTGGTCCAATACCAACAACTTCAATAATATCATTACTTTCTAACGTAGGTGACAGAATAGTAATGGTAGATCCATTATTCGCTACAACATCATTAGGAATATTTAATTTAATACCGTTTAAGAATACATCAACGAAATCTAACTTATATCCGCCTGTAATCGTAAACGTTGTTTGTCCGTTTGATGGTACATTAATTGTCTGTCTTGTTGCGAGATATTGATTTTGGAAATACAGATACTTAGAACCAACTCTCTCAACTTCAACAATATCATTTGCTTCAAGAGCAGAATTGATTGTTATCGAAGTACCGTTATTTGCATAATAATCTACAGTGTCATATAGTCTTAAACCATTCAAATATACATTAACACCACCAACAATATATGTTGTATTGAATACTGTTTGACCAGCAGTTGCAGTAAATGTTACCTTCGTATAACTTGCATTTGCATCTACAGTAAACGTTGTCGCAGTTTGAATATCGACAACATCGCCTGCAAGAAGAACAGGATTTGAAATGTAAACACTACCAACTGGGTTTGCCACATAATCGGCAGGACTTAATTTAATTCCGTTTACATAAACATCGCAATATCCTGGTTCAAATGATGATGCTAATGTGAATGTCGTTTGTGCAGCAGTCGCAGTAAATGATGCACGTTGAATAGAACTTAGTGTTGATACTGTAGAAGCAATATTGGCTGCACTGATAACACGACCATATTGGTCGACAGTAACAACAGGTATGTTTCCAGTTCCACCATAAACTCCAGGAATAACTCCAGAATTTGCAAGTCCAAGAACAACGTTACCAGTAGATGAGTTGGAAACAATTAGATTACTGTTTACAACATATGTTCCTTCTGGAATACTAATAGCACTATTAGTTACTGAAACAACACGACCATAAACGTCAATATTTAAAGTCGGTATAGAAAGAGAATTTCCGTATATACCAATATTTGATGCGACTTGTGCTAATCCAATTAATATATTACCAGAATTAGCGTTAGCAGTTAATTGTCCGGTATTTGGGAAAATGTATGTTCCAGGCGGAACAGAGATCGTCGTATTAGATACAGATAAAATTCTTCCGTAACCATCAACATTAATTACTGGAATCGCTTCATTACCGCCCCAAGTACCAATGTTATTATTAACATTAGCAAGACCAATTAAAACATTTCCAGAACTTGCATTTGAAGTTAACTGATTAGTATTTGGGAAGATATACGTTCCAGGCGGAACAGAGATCGTTGTATTTGATACTGAAAGAATACGACCAAATCCATCAACATTAATTACTGGAATTGCTTCATTTCCACCCCAAACACCAATATTGGAATTAACATTTGCAAGACCAATCTGAATATTACCAGATGATGTGTTTGTCCAAATTTGATTTGTGTTTGGAGTTATACTGAATACGGCAGCGTTTGCCTTTGCAAATGCCGAGTTAGCATATGTACCAGTTACATTTTGCGAACTGTACGCAGCATTTGCATGTGTATATGCAGAATTAGATTGTAAGAATGCAGAGTTCGCATAAACGCCTGTTGTGTTTTGAGAATCATAAGCACTATTAGCGTGCAGATATGCATTGTTAGCGTATGTACCAGTTACATTCTGTGATGCATATGCTGAATTAGCATGTAAGTAGGCATTGTTAGCGTATGTACCAGTTACATTCTGTGATGCATATGCTGAGTTAGCCTGTAAGAATGCAGCATTTGCATATACACCGGTTGTGTTTTGAGATTCGTATGCTGAATTAGCATGTAAGTAGGCATTGTTAGCATACGTACCTGTTACGTTTTGCGATTCATATGCTGAGTTTGCTTTTAGGAAAGCAGCATTTGCATATACACCAGTTGTATTTTGAGATTCATATGCACTATTAGCGTGCAGATATGCATTATTGGCATACGTGCCAGTTACGTTTTGTGATTCATATGCAGAGTTGGCATGTAAGTAAGCGTTATTAGCATATGTACCGGTTACATTTTGACTTTCGTAAGCAGAGTTTGCTTTTAAGAATGCTGCATTAGCATATACACCAGTTGTGTTTTGTGATTCATATGCACTGTTAGCATGTAAATATGCGTTGTTTGCATATGTTCCAGTTACATTCTGACTTTCATACGCACTGTTAGCCTTTAAAAATGCTGCATTAGCATAAACGCCTGTTGTGTTTTGACTATCGTATGATGCATTTGCTTGTACAAAAGCACCGTTGGCATATAGACTTGCACTATTGGCTTGTGAGTAAGCATTATTAGCATATGTACCAGTTACGTTCTGTGAGTCATATGCACTATTGGCTTTTAAGAATGCTGCATTAGCATAAACGCCTGTTGTGTTTTGACTTTCATATGCACTATTGGCTTTTAAGAATGCTGCATTAGCATATACACCAGTTGCATTTTGGCTGTTATATGCTGAGTTAGCTTGAACGAATGAAGCGTTAGTTGTAGTGTATAATACTTTGATTACATTCGCAGAAGTTAAAGATGCAAATGTTAAGTTACCTAATCCGTCAGTTCTAATATAATCATCATCTGAACCACCAGCAATATGAACATTTGCAATTGGTCCTAATGTAATACTCTTTGAGTTTGTTGTATCTACATTGGCACGTATGGCAATTGTATTACTTGAACCAAGAATACGCATCTGCTCATTTTCAACATTCATACCACCAGCAGCAAATACAACATCATTCTCTAAGAATGTACCTATTACAAGATCACCACCACTTGTAGAAGTGTTTCCGTGTGCATACAAGTACGCATCATTCGGTCCGACTAATGTAAAGTCTGGATCGGAATGTGTACTACTTCCAATACCCAAATCAACATACGTATCATTCTCTGTACCATTGTCGGCAGTTACAACGTAATCTCCAGATGCATCACCTCCATTATTAATATTTTGAATATTAATCTGTGCATAACCATTGTCATTCGCTGATACTTGGAAAACTGTTTGTGGTTGGAAGTCGTATCCAACTGGAATACCTGCATATAGAGCATTAAATCCATTAGCAGCGTCACCAAAAAATTGACCACTATTACCAGTAACTTGTAATGACGTTACATTACCTACAAAATTGACATTACCTAAAACTGTAAGATTGTTTGCAATCGTTACGTTACCTGCAATCGTACCACCAGTTATATTGTATTTGGTGTTTGAATTGTCGTATGCATTTTGTGCTAAAGCTGTTCCTGCATTAGCCTGAGCATAAGCATTATTTGCATATGTTCCAGTAACATTCTGAGATGCGTAAGCAGCATTCGCTTTATCAAAAGCGGCATTTGCTTGAACAAAAGCACCGTTAGCATATAATGATGCCGAATTAGCTTGTGCATATGCAGAATTAGCATAAACACCAGTTGTGTTCTGCGATTCGTATGCAGAATTAGAATGTAAAAATCCAGCGTTTGCCTGTACAAATGCACCGTTAGCATAAAGACTTGCAGAGTTTGCTTGTGCATACGCAGCATTAGCATATGTACCAGTTACATTTTGTGATTGATACGCTGAGTTTGCCTGTACGAATGCACCGTTAGCATATAATGATGCCGAATTAGCTTGTGCATACGCAGCATTAGCATAAACACCTGTAGTATTTTGACTGTCATATGCCGAATTAGCTTCTACAAAAGCACCATTTGCATATAATGATGCAGAGTTTGCTTGTGCATATGCAGCATTAGCATATGTGCCAGTTACATTCTGACTTTCATAAGCTGAATTGGCTTTTAAGAATGCAGCATTAGCATAAACGCCTGTTGTATTCTGTGATGCATAAGCACTATTAGCATGTAGATACGCATTATTAGCATATGTGCCAGTTACATTCTGACTTTCATAAGCTGAATTGGCTTTTAAGAATGCAGCATTAGCATATACACCAGTAGTATTTTGACTATCGTATGCTGAGTTAGCGTGCAAATATGCATTATTTGCATACGTGCCAGTTACATTTTGTGATTGATATGCTGAGTTTGCCTTTAAAAACGCAGCATTAGCATAAGTGCCTGTTGTATTCTGTGATGAATATGCCGAATTAGCATGTAGATATGCGTTGTTAGCATATGTGCCGGTTACATTCTGAGATTCATACGCAGAATTAGCTTGCAAATTAGCCGCATTAGCATGAGCATAAGCATTATTAGCATATGTACCAGTAACATTCTGAGAAGCATAAGCAGCATTTGCTTTATCAAAAGCGGCATTCGCATGTAGATATGCATTGTTGGCGTATGTGCCAGTTACGTTTTGAGACTCGTATGCTGAATTTGCCTGTAGATTTGCGGCATTTGCATGAATATATGCATTGTTAGCATAAGTGCCTGTTACATTTTGAGACTCGTATGCAGAATTTGCTTTTAGAAATGCTGCGTTAGCATATACGCCAGTTGTGTTCTGACTGTCGTATGCTGAGTTAGCATGGTCATAAGCAGTGATTAAATTCTTAGACCAAAGACGATTGCCTGGTGTTGAAGTATCATAGACTAATACCCAACCGTTGGCATTTGCTGTACCAAGATTGGGTTCTGCATCACTTAAATGTAGAAATGAATAACGATCTGCTGGTACATTCGCAGCATTTGTCGTTATAGCTCTACCACTTAGTAGTATCTGTTTATTACGCATCAGCTGTTTCTAGTATTGACAATGTTAGTTCAGCAGCATTGTTTGCGCTGCCTTGAATAGAAAAACCGTCTCCAGTTTCTAATACAAGTTTACCCATTAATAAACTCGCAGCATCACGTACAGGAATTTGTGCGTTTGCAATTAATCGAGTTGTATTTGCACCACGTTTATGTGCAGCAGTAACCTGAACAGTATTTGAATTGTCAACATTAGAAACTTGTGCAAGTAATATGACGGTAGTAACACCACCTGGACACGTATAAACTACATTCGCAGTAGTGGTTACATTCGCAATAATTGTTTTAAATGTATTTAATGGAATAGCACTTGCCATTTTTTAACCTTCTAGTGCGAGAACGAATGGAGTTAATTGTGCAAACAAACTTCGACTAAATGTTCTTCCTGAAATAGTACCAGTTGATTGTTCAATTACCAAATCAGAAACTTGGAAGTCTCCGTTCTCATTTGTTGAAGTGCAGAATACCGCACCACCATCTAATCTTTGTATCTGTAAATCTGTATTTGGTCTGCCGCCATTTCTTGGTAATGCAGACGTAATTGTTGTACCCGCACCAACAAATTCAAACGTTTGCCCTGAAGCACGTAATTGACTCTGTTGATAAAATGAAATATTTGTTCCTGTAGTAAATACATTATCTAATGAATTTTTTAATGAAACTACAGTATTACCAGCAACAAGTGGAGAAGAATCTGTTACATAATAATAAGTTCCAGAAGTATCTCCATCAACATAACCAATTAATCCGATATAAGGAACATTAGCAGTGATTCCCATTATTGGATTTGTATTAACGCTTATGTTATTTAGATTGAGTGTAAAATCACCTATTTCTCCTGTTTGAGAAATTTGTGCAGTCATAATCAACGAACCTTTTCCGTTCGCAACAAGACCACGATTACCAAAGTTTACATTACAGTTACCCATCGATGATGTACCACCTGTCTCTGCTAAGAAACCAATGTCGCAGAAGATTGCATACATCGAAACTAACTGTGCATATCCATCATTCAATACATGAAAACCAATTCCGCCGTTGTTGACTTGCGTGAATTGTGCTGATACCATACTCTTATTACCTGTTGATCTTGCACCATCAACTTTTAATCCTGTACCAGTTGTTGTGCGTGATGAACAAACATAAACGTATGGTGATGCGGTGATAAAAG
>JACCEB011906734.1_pt1 | contig 15180 bp, 11 predicted proteins | sample 7454761 | NCBI WGS metagenome assembly JACCEB01 (sample SAMN15323454, study PRJNA562643) | freshwater metagenome | isolation source: river surface water | place: USA:Blue River Watershed | collected 2017-08-18 | reverse complement strand
TATGGAGCTTATGCATAATATTGATGTAATTAAAAATTTGGCGAGAATCCCATATTGGCCTCTCGTTATCTAATAACACCGGTATTTGATTCAAAGGATTGACCTTATTTAAAGTGATGGCATCCTCGGTTTCAAAAATATTGAGCTCTTTAAATTCAAAGGGAATATGCTCCATCAACAGGCGAATTCTTCTAACAAAGGGAGAAGTTTGTGAACCAAGAAGGGTGTAAGACATAGGATCTCCTGAAAGCCACATTTTAAGGATTGATAGTTACTTTTACAACACTGTCTAATCTTTCGACAGGGAATTACTCTTAACTAACCAAAATCACTCTAGGGAATTTGGCATCAATCTTGGATGTATTAGGTCAAACTATGTTCAATTCCTTTAAGGGGGGAAATATGAAAACAGTGTTACACGGGGTACTTTTTGGATTACTTATTTTAGGTGCTGTTGGATGCGGTAAAGATAATAGCAGTGGAAACAGTAATAACAGATACACAAGTCTCTATAACAATGGCCTCTCCATTGATAATCGCCAAGTGATTGATAAGGTCAGGGCCTGGTATGACGGAGTCGCTGAAGGCCAATTGGTCACGGGGTTAAGAACAGTCGTGAGAACTGAGTTAATTTACAATACGGCCCCAAATTGCGTGGAAAAAAAGTTTCTAGGTATTCCCTATACATATTGTACTTGTGACGGATCACCGACGAGTCAGAATGAAATTTCCCGAAATGTGATTAACCTCGTCCAAGATGGTCGCCGTTTAAATGAAAAAGGAAATGCAGAGCTCGCGAGTATCTTCAATGGTTCCCAAGGCACACTTGTTAATGCCATTGATGTAAGTCCAACTCGAAGTGAGTTAACCTTCTTAAACTCAAATGGGGCTGTGGTCACATTCACCATTGATCGAAATGTTCATTCTCTTGCTAATCCGATTAAAAAGAGTCAAACATCCCAAAATAGCCGTAAGGATGTCGTAGTGAACGTTTTCTAATCTGATCTAATTTAAATTCAACTTCTTAGAAGGGCGGCCAGAGGCTGCCCTTCTTTTTTAGTCGGGTTTTGATCCCCTTGTCTCAATCTTTTTTAATGCAATCGATCTCCAAAAATTCCCAACTTAAGTTATTCTATTGAGAGCGTTCATTTATCTCTCAAGATGGAGACTATTTTATGGGTTACTACAAAGCAGACATTCGAGACATTGAATTTAATTTAACTGAGCTCTTAAAGGTCCAAGGGTGGAATGATTTCGGCCTAGAAGAAAATGACATTAAAGGCATCCTCTCTGAATACAACAAATATGTAGAAAATGAAGTTTTCCCAACAAGAGAGCCTTCGGATCATGTAGGTGTGAAACACATCAATGGTAAAGTCATTGTGCCTGAAGTTCTTCAAAGCATAACGAAATCTTATTATGCCAATGGTTGGTTTGCTCTGGGCCTTCCGGCCGACATTGGTGGAACACCAGTACCTGAAGCACTTTATGTGGCCTGTATGTCACTTGCAACTGGTGCGAACGTGGCATGGATGATGTACCCAGGTCTCTCTCGAGCAGCGATGAATGTGGTGAATCTTAAAGGTAACGACTTTATGAAAACTCACATTGTTCCAAAAATGATGGAAGGAAAGTGGGGCGGGACGATGTGCTTAACTGAACCAAGTGCAGGTTCAGATGTAGGCTCTCTTCGCTCAACGGCTCAACCACTAGGTAATGGACTCTATTCGATTAAGGGAACAAAAATTTTCATATCATCTGGTGAGTCAGATCTATACGAGAATAATATTCACCTCGTTCTTGCTCGTACTCCAGGAGGAGAGGCGGGAACAAAAGGTATCTCTCTATTTGTCGTTCCAAGATTTAAAATTAATCCTGATGGCTCAATGGGAGCATCAAACAATGTTGTGTGTTCAAAAATTGAACACAAGATGGGGATTCACGCCTCAGCAACCTGCGAACTTCAATTCGGTTCAGACGGTGAGACTCAAGGTTGGCTCATCGGTGATGAGTTTGAAGGTATGGCAACCATGTTTATCATGATGAATGAGGCCCGCCTTTATTGCGGTATTCAGGGAGAGTCGCAAGCGAATCTTGCTTACATGATGGCAGAAAAGTACACGAAAGAGCGTTCTCAATTTGGAAAGGAAATTACTCATCACCCAGATGTGAGGAGAAATTTACTTCGCATGCGTGCGATGTCTCGTGGGATGAGGGCCCTTTGTCTTTATACTGCAGACCTCTTTAATAAGGCCCAAAAAGATCACAAGGAAGAAGCTCTCATTGGACTTCTCACTCCAATTTGTAAGGCGTACTGTTCAGAGCAAGGATTTAATGTTTCTTCATCTGCTCTTCAAGCTCATGGTGGGTACGGCTATTGTACTGAATATGGTATAGAGCAATTTGTTCGTGATACTCAAATTGCGATGATTTACGAAGGAACAAACGGTATTCAAGCGATTGACTTCGTGATGAGAAAAATTTTGAAAGATGGAGGTAAAACTCTAACAGCTCTTTCTCAAGAAATTGTGACATCTGTGCAGGCGCTAGATGACGGACGATTTAAAAAAGAGAAAGAACTTTTCCAAAAAGTTCTCATGAGTGCCCAAACAGTGATGCAGCAAATTTCTGGTTACGCTAAAAATAACCAATATAATCTCATTCTTCAGAACTGTACTGATTTTCTCACCTTTGCTTCGCAAATGGTTGTTGCTTGGAGACTTCTTGAGTCGGCCGTTTTAGCTGCTCATAAAATGGAAACAGCAAACCCTCAGGATAAGAAATATTACGAATCAAAGGTGACTGATTTTAAAGTCTATTGCTCTCAGTACTTGATTCATAATCTCTCGATTGCAAAAACAATTTCCGATTTTGATCAGGACATGACAGCGCTAGAGATTTGATTCATATCATGTTAAGATGGGTGTAATTTAAATTTAAAAGGTTACACCGTGCTAAAACAAAAAGTCTATGAGCTGGCCCAGAAGTTTTCTGGGTCAACTCATGGCAGTTCCGATTACGACAAAGATTCCATCTTTGTCAGAGGTAGTAGTGATAGGGAATATGTTCCTTACACTTTTCTCCAAAAAGAATTGCCAGAAATTGATGGGATTTACAAATTAAAGTCAGAAGGATTTGTCTTCAGTTCCTATGACTTTTTAGAAATTAATGAATTCGATCAATGGTATCAAAATCAATTTAATAAACGCCTCTCAAGTAAAGTCATGAAGAATCTAGGTATTCTTCATCTTCCTGATCAAAAATCTATTTTTGATACTGTTGAAATTGTTCATCAAACATTTCAGATTCTAAAAGATCACAAAGTTCTGATGAATGGTAAGAACTTACCCATTCAATTGGGTGAGTGGTACTCAAAAATTATTTTTGGTCTTCATCAGATCAAATCTTCTTCTCAAAGAGGCTTTGATTTTAAAACGGAAGAGGGAAAAGTTGTTGAAGTGAAAGTTCACTGGCATGACTCGACTTCTCCCAAGGGTGTGAAGATCAAAAAGTCACTGGCTGAGCTCTCTGATTATTGCATTATCATGTATGTCGCAAAAAACTTTACGATTCGAGACATTCTCTTTTTGGACTCAGAATTTATTTTGAGAAAGTTTGATAGTAAAGGACACACGATCTTTTTAAAGGATCAAGATGTGGCCGGCTATTTCTTTAGTAAGTCCGATAAGCATTTTGATAAAGTCGTCAATAAAACGGCCCTCTTAAAGTTTGCAAGCCCAACACTCGCGATGAAACTTGAGGACCGTCTTAAGTAATTTCTAATAAAGCGAATACTCAGCTAAGCGGCACTCAATGTCTCCATTATGGAGAATGTGCCTCTTGGCCGTCTTGAGTCCCACCACTTTAAGCATTTCAAGATTCCCTGTAAAAAGGGCCGCTCTGTGACCTTTAAAGTGATGTTTCCAGTGATCTCCTAGACCTTTATAAAGGGCCTTTAATTTTTCTTCTTCGCCGTATTCAAGTCTTTCCCCATAAGGAGGATTCGCTATAAAGAGAGTCTTCTTTCCTTGCGGAAACGTTTCAAGGGCATCTTTATGGGTGACTTCAATAATGCCATCAAGTTTCGCTTTCTTGATATTTTCTCTTGCTGAGATGAGACTCATCTCAGAAATATCATTAGCAACAATCAGTCCTTTTTTTGAGCGAAGAAGTGTAATTCCTTTCTCGGTCTGATCCACGATTTCTTTCAAAAGTGTTTTAAAGTTTTCCTGAAGTAATTCATCTTTTGTGAGCCAAGGGTAATTTTGAAATGTCCATAATTTGAAATTGGTATTCTTTAAGTACCTTTCAACCTTGAGATAACTCGGCGGTATATTGGCAGCGATTAAAGCAGCTTCAATAGCGATTGTTCCAGAGCCACACATAGCATCTAAAAGATTTTCTTCACCTGGATTCCATCCGACTGTTTTTAGCATCGCCGCTGCGAGATTTTCTTTCAGGGGAGCTTCTGTTTTTGCCATTCTGTAGCCACGCTGATTCAGTGGATCTCCGCAAAGATCATAGAGAATTGTGACTTGGTAGGGTTTTTCTTGACCGCGATCAATTCGCGATAAGAAAGAAACATCAGGAAACTCTTTCGCGACACTTGGACGAATCCCTTCATGGTGGCGGAACCAATCAACGATAGCGTCCTTAAGTTTTAAGTTTGCAAACTGAGAATTTCTAAATTCTTCGCGCTCTCTAGGTAGATCCCCAAAAATAGTCGTGAGACGAAATGTCTGGTTTACGTCCATGAGGCTTTTCCACTTAATGTCCGTAGCTTCTAGGTAGTAATCTTTTTCGTGATTCACTTCAAACGTGTATAGAAATTTAAAGACTCGGCTCGCTAGACGTGAGTAGAGAATGACTTTGAGGGCGATTTCGTGAAATGCCTCAAAGTAGACCCCTCCACGGGTGATTTTGGCCGACTTGGCCCCTAAGTCTAGGATTTCTTTGTTTAAAAGCTCCTCAATTCCCACAGGACACGAGGCAAAGTACTCAAATCGGTATTTTTTCATGAATGGACCTTAGATAAACCCTTGATATGCTTTCTTTGACTTGAGACTCCATAGAGAAAATGTTAGTTTCATCTTCGAAATCTCGTCTTTTTTAGCTTATTTACCAGACCCAAAGGGTTTTAGGAAAAGGATTTATAAATGAAAGCAACTTTTTCACAAGGTACTTACGGAAACTCAACTCGTTTAAAGTACAAAGTTAAAGACATCAGTCTCGCTGACTGGGGTAGAAAAGAAATTAAACTCGCTGAAGCTGAAATGCCAGGTCTTATGGCCCTTCGTGAAGAGTACAGCAAAACGAAGCCCCTAAAAGGTGCACGCATCGCTGGATGTCTTCACATGACAATACAAACAGCCGTTCTTATTGAAACACTTGTTGACCTTGGTGCTGAAGTGACTTGGTCATCTTGTAATATCTTCTCAACTCAAGACCACGCTGCTGCAGCGATTGCAGCTGCTGGGATTCCCGTTTATGCCTGGAAAGGAATGAACGAAGAAGAATTCATGTGGTGTATTGATCAGACAGTTTTCTTTGGTGATAAGAAAGAGCCTCTTAATATGATTCTTGATGATGGTGGGGATTTAACTCAACTCATCCTTGATAAGTACCCTGAGCTTTATAAAGGCATTAAAGGAATCTCTGAAGAAACAACAACAGGTGTTCACCGTCTTTATGAACTTGCTAAGCAAGGAAAGCTTCCTGTTCCATGTATCAACGTGAATGATTCCGTCACTAAATCAAAATTTGATAATAAGTATGGATGTCGTGAATCTTGTGTGGATGCGATCAGAAGAGCAACAGACGTGATGATTGCTGGTAAAGTGGCAGTCGTTGCTGGTTTTGGTGACGTAGGGAAGGGGTCAGCTGATTCACTTAAAGGTGCTGGAGCTCGTGTGATCGTAACTGAAATTGATCCTATCTGCGCTCTTCAAGCAGCTATGGAAGGATATGAAGTTAAGAAAATGGACGATGCAGTAAAAGAAGCTGACATCGTTGTGACAACAACTGGATGTAAAGATATCGTTACAGGTAAGCACTTCCTTGCAATGAAAGATAAGACAATCGTTTGTAACATCGGTCACTTTGATATCGAAATCGATATGGCGTGGTTGAATAAAAACTACGGTCACACAAAAGATACTGTGAAGCCGCAAGTGGATCTTTATACTCTTGAAGGCAATAAGCAAGTGATCGTTCTTGCTGAAGGCCGTCTCGTGAATCTAGGGTGTGCAACTGGTCACCCAAGCTTTGTGATGTCGAACTCTTTCACAAACCAAGTTCTAGCTCAATTAGAACTTTGGAATAATGCTCAGGCTTATGAGAAAAAAGTTTATATGCTTCCTAAGCATCTTGATGAAAAGGTCGCACGCTTACATCTTAAGAAAATTGGAGTAGAGCTTGATGTTCTAACTCCAGCTCAGTCTGAGTATCTCGGAATTTCTGCTTCAGGCCCATATAAGCCAGAGTACTATCGTTATTAACTTTTCTAAGAGGGGACTTTTTAGTCCCCTTTTTTTTTGAGACATCCTTATGAAAATCTTTATCGCCTCAGATCATGCTGCTTTTAATGAAAAAAATATTCTCGTGGAGTATCTAAAAAAGAAGTACGAGGTGATTGATCTTGGACCTCATTCTGCCGAATCCACAAACTATCCAGAGTGGGTGAAAGTCCTTGTTGAAAATGTGAAGAAAGAAAAAACTGTCGGCATTCTTCTTTGCGGCTCTGGGATAGGGGTTTCTATGGCGGCCAATCGGTACAAAGATATCAGAGCTGCTCTTTGTCGAGATGAAGACGATGCGAAAATGAGTCGACTTCACAACAATGCAAACGTGTTGTGTATAGGTGGAAGAAAGACGTCGATTGATATGATTTTTAAAATGGCTGATACCTTCTTATCAACCTCTTTTGAAGGTGGAAGGCATCAGACTCGTGTTGATCAGTTTAATCTTTTAGGTGAGTGATTAGTAGCCTTGAGTATCTAGTTTTTGCCAGCCGGATCTTTGGTAGCGATTAGAAATAATCTCGAAAATGGGAGTTGTGGGCTGGTTCGTAATCTCAGCTTTCATTTGTGCTTTTTCCGCAAACTCCATCACCTCAGCTCCACCGGTCTCTTCGGGCGTTTGAGCTCCAAAAGTCGGCATACTAAATTCGGGATCACTTGAATCTGAGGAGGATCCTTCTCCAGCATTATTGGTATATCCAGCATCGATTGATTTTGCGAGTTGTTGTCTGATTTTTGGAGATAGTTTACTTAAGCTTGCACTGTTTGTACTAGGTTCTTGAATTTTACTTAGAGTTGATGGTTTCGCCGCAACTCCGATTTGGGCCATCTTTTCGGGCATGAACTGATTCATGGCCTTAGCTAGTTTCTGTTGTTCAGGATTAAGGGCCGGACTTGGTAATTTATCCATACCCTGCATTTTTAATCGAGAGGCCGTGGCCATACTTTTCAAAGTGGCCCGATCAAGTTCACCCATGTCGAATTCACCAGAGTTGAGAAGCTCAAAAGTTTTATTGGCCTCATTCATGAAATTCATTCCAGTACCCATTTGTGTACCAAACGCCTTTAAACCACCCTTTAAGCATGTATTATTTTGCTTACACTTACATTCCTTATCGTATTTAATTTCTTTTCCTACGGTCGAGGCACAACCGAGAGCGACTTTAGGTGTTTCATAGTTACCATTATTAAGAACGCAAACTTCCTGGAACTCATTGGGGTAAAGTTTTTGAGACGTTGATTCAGAACAAAAGCATTTCGTTTTCGTCCATGGGTTACAATTTTTACCGGCCCACTCCATGGAATCAATCACGAGTCCAACTTGGTCTGCTAATTTTCTATGTTTATTGGCCTTTATACCATAGAGGGTAGTTAAAGCTCCTGAAGCAGCTATTTTAAACCAAAAATTAGCATCAAGCTGAATCCCTGTGAACGCCATACCTGTATAACAAGCTGTCACGCCCCCATAAACGAAGGCCTGGTATTTAGATGTTTTTTGTCGTGCTTTGTGAGTTTGCTGGAGACTCACGAGAGCTTGAAGTTGAGCATCTCCAGGAGTCGTGGTGTTGTCGGCTTGTTTTTGATGGTGTTGCTGAATCATGCCCGCAACGCCTTCCCATACCTTCGCCGCAATAATACAGTAATCTGTTTGTTTATCTGTTTCTGGTTTTTTTGGTTTTCCATTCTTACCAAGACCAGCCGCTTTTGCCTCGTCTATTTGAGCTTGTGTTGGTGGTTTGTTAAGCGATGGACCTGAGGTTCCACCACTAAACATTCCAATGGTCGTGTAGGCGATAGAAATTAATTGTTCTACCGGAAAGCCCTCATCGTACTTGCAGTCATCTATTTTTTTACAACCCTCATCGTACGCGCGGTCTCTTTGTCCTTGGTGCACGAATGTGCGGGCATTTTCCATCTGTTGATCGGTTAGATTCGTAGGAGTTGAAAACTGTCCATCAATGCTATTCGATTCTGTGGGCCCATCCGCAGCGAGGGAGAGATTTTGGAATAAAAATAAAGTGAGAAAAAAAACATTCACGATTTTCATAGTTTGCCTTCAAGTTAGCTTATTTTAGCATGTGACTTTCTCACTCATAGTGAGTGAAAAAGATGCCTCCTAAATAAGGTTGTAATTTCAACTAGTTGAGGTTACGACTCAGCCTTTTATTCCTCGCTTTTACTGCAACAAATATTTATCGTTTGACGGCAATCAGGGGGATAAGTAACTTATAGGAATGACTGATAAAAAGACGGCTATTCAACATACCCATGACAACGATTTGACTCATTCAATGGTTCACTACCTCTTAGCGATCCATAAACTTAAAGAAAGTAAGGGCTATGCTCGTGTGACTGACATTGCTCTTGAGATGGGGCTCACGAAAGGGTCAGTTTCAACAGCTCTTACCAATTTAAAAAAAAGAGATCTCGTTTTAGAAGATGAAAGTAAATTTTTATCTCTCTCTCCATCTGGGCATGAGGCTGTGCATGGAATTCTTTCTTCGAGAACACTCTTGTACTATTTTTTGAAGGACATCATTGGCGTTGATGAGGATGTGGCCCACAAAGATTCATGTCTCATGGAGCATCTTATGAGTCATGAGACGCGCGAGAAATTTTTTAATTTCATGAAGTCTCTCACGAATGATGATCATAAAAAAAATACCTATTCAACCTCTTTTGATTTTTCAAAATTCGAACATCAACATGATTTCGAAGAAATCCAAAAGGGTGATACTTATTTAAAATCTGAATGAAAATTTTCGAACACCTACGCCATGATCCTCGCTACAAAGGACATCTTTGGTTCATTCTTTTTTCGTATTTTTTCGTCCTCTTTAATTATCCGCTTGTAAGAGCAGCAGCTACGACCATGTTTTTTGAGGAGTTTGGAGCGAAATCTTCTCCTATTGCCTGGATTCTCACTGTTGTTATTCTTTCACTTACCATTTTTGTCTCCAATGCCTTTCAGGCAAAACACTCCGTACAAAAAGTTTTTCTCTGGGTTTCATTTTTTTCGACTCTCATCTTTGGACTTAGTACATTGGGTTTTTATTACAACATAAAATATGCCACTTACTTTTCCTTCATATGGAAGGAGATTTGTATTGTTCTTCAGGTTCATCTCGTACTCGCCTATGCCAATAATTTTTTCAAAAAAGAGGATTTTAAATCCGTTATTGGACCCATCGGGGCGATTGGAAGTATCGGTGGCATTTTAGGTGGATTACTTACGACTTTTCTTGCGAAGCAATTTGGGACTCTTTTTGTTTCTTGGTTTTCCCTTGTCTTTGTCTTCTTACCGGCGCTCTTTTTCATGCGCACCGCTGTTTTAAAATTTGAAGGACAAAAAACCAAGGAGTCCCCCCTTGGGACTCTGAATACACCGACTATTAGGCAGTACGTTTTTCATATCGCCTTGGTGGTCATGCTTTCCCAGTTTATTATTAATATTGCTGACTTCAATTTTAATTTAGCGTTTGAGAGCTCGATTGCGTTATCCAGCGAGAGAACCTCGTACTTGGGAACAGTTTACACTTGGACCAATGTCATCAGTCTTGCTCTTCAATTTATAGTTCTTCCTTTTCTTTTGCCTCGAATTTCTGAGCGTTCTCTTCATTTATTCATTCCTCTTTCTTATTTACTTTGCTTGGGCCTATTACTCCTTGTGGGGAATCATTTTCTCCTTCCTGTTGCAATGTTCTATATTTATCTCAAGGCCTCTGATTACTCGCTCTTTAGCGCTGGTAAAGAACTTCTTTATCAGGTGATGCAACCCGAGCAAAAATACGGCGCAAAATATCTCACTGATATGCTCGTGTATAGATTTTCAAAGGCGTTGATTGCAGCGGTCTTGATTTATATTCAATCCTCTTCCATCCTTAATATGATGATGACGGCATTTCTAATCCTTTGGTTATTCCTCGTCATAAGAATTTTTATTCTACACAGAAAAATATTTAACTGAGGTCTCTATGCAAAACCCACTTTTAGAAAAACCCACGGCTCCACATGGGGCGTATCCCTTTGACAAAATTCTTCCAGAACATTTTATCCCTGCTCTGAATGCTGCGATAGAGAGTTCAAAAAGAAAGCTCGAAGATTATAAAAAAGATGCTCGCACCCATTTTCATCACGTGATTGTTGAAAAAAACGATATGACTGAGCAGGTCGACTACATTGCTGGAATTTTTTATAACCTGCATTCCGCAGAATGCTCAGAGGAATTAGAGAAAATATCTCCAGAAGTTTCAGAAATTCTTACTCGTTTTGGAAATGATATCGCTCTCGATCCCGTGATCTTTGCAAAAATAAAAGCTTGTTATGAAAATCGTTTTGATCAAAATCTTACGAAAGAAGAATTAATGATTATTGAGAAATCTTATAAATCTTTTGTTAGAAATGGGGCACTCTTAGCGGAGAGTGAAAAAGAAAGAATGCGTGTTTTAGATGAAAAACTCGCTAAACTGACACTTTCATTTTCTCAAAATGTGCTGAAAGCAACGAATGACTATCTTTTAGAAATTAAAGACAAGGCCGATCTTTTGGGTCTTCCTGATGGAATTATTGAAGCGGCAGCAGAACTCGCGGAAAAAAAGGGAAAGGCCGGGAGCTGGTGCTTTAGTTTAGATGTTCCAAGTATGTTGCCATTTATGACTTACTCAAAAAAAAGAGATCTTAGAAAAGAGCTTTTTCTCGCGAACTCTTCAAAAACCTTCAACACAAAATACGATAACCAAGAAACGCTTAAGGAAATTCTCACTCTTCGAACTGAGAGGGCGAAGCTATTGGGCTACAACACTCATGCTGATTATGTCCTAGAGGAAAGAATGGCGATGTCTCCCAAAAAAGTGATGGATTTTTTGGATGAGCTTTTAATCAAAGCAAAACCTCATGCCGTTAAAGATATTGATCGCCTGAAGAACCTAGCTAAAGAACTCGATGGCATTACAGATCTTCAATCATATGACACCGCCTACTATTCTGAAGAATTAAAAAAGCGTGAACTCAGCATGGATGATGAAATGCTTAGACCCTATTTTAAATTAGAGAATGTCGTGAATGGTATTTTTGAAGTTGCCTCAAGACTCTATGATTTAAAATTTAATGAAGTTTTTAATCTTCCTAAGTACCACGAAGATGTTAGGACCTTTGAGGTCTATGATGAAAAAAATAAAAATTTCGTAGGTCTTTTTTATACAGACTTTTTTCCTAGGGCCACGAAAAGAGGTGGTGCTTGGATGTCTGGGATTAAAGAGCAGGGGATGTATCAGGGGCTAGTTGAAAGACCTCATATAATGATTGTTTGTAATTTTACAAAGCCAACCAAAACAAAACCGTCTCTTCTCACTTTAGATGAAGTTTTGACTCTTTACCATGAATTTGGTCATGCTCTCCATGGCCTACTATCAAAAGTAAAATACCGAGATCTTTCAGGGACCAATGTCTTCTGGGACTTTGTGGAACTTCCCTCACAGATTATGGAAAATTGGGTTCTTGAAAAAGAATGTTTGGATCTCTTTGCTGTTCATTATGAAACTGGTGAAAAAATTCCAGAGGAATTAGTCAAAAAAATTAAAGCGAGCGGAAAATTTCTAGAAGGGCTCGCCACGATGAGACAACTCTCGTTTGCCTTTTTAGATATGGCATACCACACGGCAAATCCCGAGATCATAAAAGATGTTGGTGAATTTGAAACGAAAACGATCGATAAAACAACACTTCTTCCTAAGCTTCCAGGAACGAGTATTTCCACGTCCTTCTCTCATATCTTCGCTGGTGGTTATTCGGCTGGATATTACTCTTATAAGTGGGCGGAAGTTCTTGATGCTGATGCATTCGAATTTTTCCAAAATTCTGGCATTTTCAATCAAGAGGTTGCGAACAAATTTAGAGAGTTTATCCTTGAAAAGGGCGGAACTGAGCACCCTATGGATCTCTACAAAAAATTCCGTGGCCAAGAGCCGGATGTTTCAGCACTTCTAAGAAGGGCCGGACTTCATTAAGAAAAATTAAGTGAATCTAAAGATAATCTTAAGTTTACTCAAATAGTTCTTAGGGGTAGTTTAAACTATCCCTAAGGCCGTGAGATGAACGAAACGAAAGTTAAAACTTATTTAGCTGCCCATACTTGGCTTGCAAAGAATGCCGAGATTTATTCATCTGATCGTATCACTGCCCTAGAAATCATTTCTAAAAAATGTGCCGAAGTCATGCAGACGGAAAGAGTCGGCATTTGGTTCTTTTCAAAAAACGGCGATGCTATTGTTGAAGAACTCACCATTACAAAAGGAGAGGAATCATCAAGAGGATCTATTCTTAAAGAAGATGATTTTTCAGTTTATTTTAAAAGGATTAAAGAAGAAGCTGTCGTTTTAGTGAGAGACACCTATGAGGGCCCCTTTTCCTCTAAATCTTTTGAAGACTACGTGGTTAAAAGAGGAGTTCATGCCATTTTAGATGTCCCCATTTTTTCAGATGGCCTCATGATTGGAATCATCTCCATTGAAAAAAAGGCTTCCCCCCGTGATTGGGATGAACTTGATATAAGTTTTGCGACGATTTTTTCAGACTTTGTGGGAAGAATCATTGAATCTGAAAAAAGACACTCATTCGAAAAAAATCTCCACCTTAAGATTTATGATCTTGAAAAAAATCTTCAAAAGAAGATGGAAGATCTAACTGAGGCCAATTTAAGTTTAAATTGGGCCCTCGACTCTGCTCAAATTGGGAAATGGGATTGGGATATCACAACCAATTCTGTGAAGTTAAGTCGCTCTTGGTACACTAAACTTGGTTACCGGCCAGATGAGATGCCCTCTAGTTTTGAAACATTTAAGTCGTTACTTCATCCAGAAGATGTGCAAAATGTAATGGACCGATTGACGACATTTGTCTCAGAGAATGAGTCGATCTTTGAACACCGCTTTCGCATGATTACTAAAACGGGAGAAACTCAGTGGTGTATTGATCGCGGGTTTGTGACAAGTCGGAATGAACTTGGAAAGCCTCTAAAGATGACCGGACTAAATGTGAATATTACACCTCTTATTAAAATCGAAGAGGCCATTGTAGAATCAGAGAAGCAATTAAAATCGATGATTCGCTCACTCCCAACTGCTGTGGCGATGTTTGACAAAAATTTAAATTATCTTGCTTATAGTTCAAAATGGTTTGAAGAATGGACCCCCTTTACCAATGTCAAAGAAGACATGTCAGCAAGAAATTTGTTGCAAACGAAATGGGTTTCCATCATGGAAAAAGTTCTTCAGGGTGAGACATTGGGGGAGAAGGAGGAACTTGTTGAGATTGTTGGCGGCAAACAATTATGGATCCGTTGGGCAATGAAGCCTTGGATCGATGCCCGAGGTGATGTGGGTGGGATCATTTTTATGGCAGAAAATATTTCTAACCATAAAGAAGCACAAATGCATCTTGCTCAAAATTCTAAACTATCTGCCTTGGGGGAAATGGCTGGAGGAATTGCCCACGAGATTAATAATCCTCTTAGCATTATTAAGGGCTACGTAGATCTTATTAATCGACATAACCTAAGACAAACTCTGAATGCTGAAAATCTGGAACTCTATTTAACTAAAATTGATCAGACCATATCAAGAATTTCAAAAATCGTTACGGGAATGAAGAGATTTTCAAGAGAATCATCAAGAGATGAGAAGGTTAAATATCCTTTGAGTAAAATTGTTGAAGACACTCTCGATATCTGTCTGGAAAAAATGAACAATCATGGGACAAAGATTGATATTCAAAATGACTCTTTAAATTTAGAAGTTTTTTGTCGACCTGTAGAGATCTCTCAAGTTCTTTTGAACCTTTTGAATAACTCTTTTCAGTCCACGAGTTCATTAAATCAATCATGGATCAATTTAAAAATTTATGATGTTAATAATGTCATCATGATAAAGATCAAGGATAGTGGTAAGTCATTAAGTGAAGAGATTAAAAACAAACTTTTTCAGCCATTCTTTACAACTAAAGAAGTAGGTGTCGGTACTGGACTTGGTCTAAGTATTTCTAGAGGAATTATCGAAGAGCACGGAGGAAAGTTGTACTACGACGATAAGGAGTCCAATACAACCTTTGTGATTGAACTCCCTAAATGTTAAAAAAACTATTCGAATTTTATGTACTGAGTAACTTCAAAGGCCTTTGCCTGTAGTTTCTTCTTTTTAAGGATATAAGCTTTTAAAACATCGGCATCAACGTATCCGTACTTTCTAAAGTTAATAACCGGATAATTATCTCCACCCTTCGCGATAAAATCTGGAAGAGCGATAAGATAGCTTCTTTTTTCTTCAATTTCTTTACCATTAATTTTAAGAGACTTAATTTTCTTTGTAGCTTTATCCAAAATGATAGTCGCTCCTGACATTTGAGGAAAACTACCAGATCCAGGAAGAAGAGTGGAAGTAATGGCCTCGAGGTAATCTTTAAGCTCCTTCCCTGAAAGTTCAGATGTCACAATCTCTCCACCGAAAGGAAGAACCATTAAAATGGTTTCAATCGTGATATCCCCTGGGTAGATAGAGTCACGAATTCCTCCAGAGTTAGTGATAGCAAAATCAGCTCCAAATTTATCTTTATAAGCACGAGTAATGAGATTTCCTAAATTTGTTTCTTTGGTCCTCACAACATCTCTTCG
>JACCEB010811413.1_pt1 | contig 15190 bp, 14 predicted proteins | sample 7454761 | NCBI WGS metagenome assembly JACCEB01 (sample SAMN15323454, study PRJNA562643) | freshwater metagenome | isolation source: river surface water | place: USA:Blue River Watershed | collected 2017-08-18 | reverse complement strand
GGCTTCGTCGACTTGATCCTCTGGAAAAAAGTCCACGAAGAGCATCGGCACCTCTTTGAATCGCACTCTTTTCTGAAGGGATTTGGAACACTGCAGCGCGAAGGAACTTCGGTTGGAATCCTCGTTCAGAGGCTCGAGCCGCTGTTTCCCGAAGAGACGGCTCTGGATGCTTGGCAGGAAAAACAGGTTCGGGCACGCTCTCCGGCACGATGAAAACCCTCGCACGCTTCCCACTCGGTGGGCTCCTAGCCCTCTCACTCGCATTCGTCACTCCCCCGATGTCGGCTCGCGCGGGCGAGCTCTCGGACGGATTGCCCGAGCGTCTTCCCTACCAGGCACTCGAAAAGCCCGAGCTTCTTCCGTTTCTGCAAGAGGCAACAGGCCCGGTGGCTCCTTTCGGTGCGCAAGTGCAAGTCGGCGGTAAGACTCTCACCCACGCTCAAGCGCGCGCTCTTTTGTTCAGCGAAGAATTTGCAGCATCGATTCCGCCCGGCACTCAGGTTCAGGTCAGCAAAAACTCCGACGGCCTCGAAGTATGGAACTACCCCACCGGAACGCGGGTCGAGCACCGCATCCGCTGGAAAACGAGCGATGCCCCGGTCTTTGAACTTCGCGTGATCGAGAAGCTCCCAAACGGACGCTGGGCTTTCGGGATGTACACTCCTGAAGAAAATGCACCCCCCTCGAATTCTTCCTCGAACTCAGGCTCGGGCACCCTGCCTCAGCCCCTGACTCCCAAAAAGCCCGATCACGACTTGGTACTGAACCGCTACTCAGGAACTCCAAGCCAATCGTTCAAGCTCAAGCCCGTTGGTCAGGCCGATGAAATTCAGGTCAACATCCGGAAGCTTCCCCTTCAGCACTGTCAACACTGCCACTTCATGCACTCGCCGTCGGGTCATCAGTATGAAACCGAAGACGACGCCGGCCCCTGCGGTTTTGCTCCCGCAAACAGCGAGAACATTCGCAAAGGCTGGGCAGAGTCTTGGCTCAAAAAATTCGGCGCTTCACCGCTCCAAGCCCAGACCCGACGCTGAACGACTCCGGCCGCAAGCGCAACCGAAGGGCGACCAACTTCAAAGCGGCAGTCGGTAAAACGATCCGAACTGCTGCGCATAATCTTGGGTGATCATTCCGTAGCCCGGGAAATTCCGACCGCCGATTTGCGTCCTGACACCGAAGTTGTCCTGACCCCAAGAATTCTTGAAAAAGTAGACGCCTTTGTAAGTGAAAGTCTTCACCGTGCCGTCTTCCATCTGAGTCGGAACGCTCACGACTTGCTCGTCGTCATAGCCCACGATCAGAACCGAATGCCCGGCTCGATTTTGCTTTGAGACCCGCGCATCTAGACTTCCCTTGGCCGGATACCCCACCACTCCTTCCGCCCAATGAGCCAGATTGCGCTTCAAGCCGAAGGAAGGCGCTTTCGAGTGGTTCCAAGCTCCGTAGTAGAAATCCACATCAAGAGTCAGAGGTTCACCCTGGCGAAGCAAGCGCTTCACGGTCTGGGTGTCGTAGACCATGAAACTGGGCATTGCCTGACCGCCCCTGCGGGGTAGCTCTTTTTGCTGAAGCGAACGCGCTTCCGTTCGAATCCGAGCAAACTCGGAATCAAAAAGCGGGCTCGATCGCGAGAGGAGCTCTTCATCGGTCGCGCGAAGTAAGCGCGGATCGCGATGGCCCAGAAGACAAGAAGTGAGGCGCGCACCTTCCAAGCTTCCACAGCGCTGACGAGCAAGTCCGGTTGAAGTGTCTTTCCAGGTCTCACCCAGATAAGGCCAGCTTGCCTCGGCTACGGTTCCGTAACGAAGCAGGTTCGAGAAGTTCGTCAGAGACGACGAGCCATCGTCCGTCTGATTCTGCATAGCCAAATACTCCAACCACTCTTCCGAGAGGTCGGCTTGGGAAGCTTTCCACCCACGACGAAGACTCAAGTGAGCTTCCAGCAACGCAGTGGCGGAGAAGATCGAGCAGGTCCCGCGAGATCCTTGAGCTCGGGCAGGGCTAATGCGCGAGGCCAGGAGTTCAGTGTCCGAGCGCGCCGCTACGGGTTCATCAAAGGGGCCAAGCTCCCCTGGGGCAGGCCCCCGGTCGTTCACTCGGGGGTGAACGAGGCCCCGATAGGGCAAATCGAGGTAATCCCCATCGGTAGGTAACTCATTGAAATAGGTAGTTTTTTCAGCTTGAGCCGAAAATTCGCTCGCCAAAAAAAGGCCCAAACCGGCTCCCACCCAACTGAGCACCCGAGCAGTTGACGAATTCATTTCACTTTTCCCCCGTTGCTTGATAAGCACCGCGTTAACTCTTCCCCAAGAGGAACGCAAGTCGGAACCCTTTCCCTTGCCTGGAGTCACAAATGAAGTACCGAACCCTTTGCCTTTCCCTGCTGACCTTGACCGCCACGAGCCTGATCCTTGGATCCCAAGCCAGTGCTGCCGATCCAGTTAGCATCGCACAGGAATCCAAATCCTCGAGCCCCCTGATTGTCGGAGTCGGCCCGAGCTACCCCACCTTCATGGGCGACGAAACCAACCTCTACAATCCTGCGCTTGGCTTCGAAGCCGAGATGGTGGGATTTCTTCCAGGCCTGCTGGGCGATCATTTGAACCTTCGCGCTTCTTTCCAGTACCAGCCGCTCCCGGTGAAGGGGCTGCCCACTGCGACCATCAGCCAGTGGAACGGATTCGTCGGCATCGAGACGAAAAGCCAAAGCAATTTCTTCATCCAGCCGGTGTTCGCTGCAGAAATCGGTTCGCAGTTCACCTGGCTCGCCTTCAGAACTCCTGGCTCTCTCGATAACTCAAGAGCCGCTCTGGCTGCGCGAATTCGGCCCGGCATCCGCATTCCCGTTTGGTCGCGTCTTGATATGACCTTGTCCATGCCCTTGCACCTGGGCTTTAACTCGAACCGATTCACCATGCTCGGTTCAGTGGCTTCCATGAGGTTTGCATTATGAAAACGATTCTGTCGAAACTCTTGGTTCTTGCTTTGACCACCACCGCACTATCGGGCTGCGGAACCTTTCGCGATCCTCTCGCGATGATGGCGGACCCCTCAAAAAACGCCATCCCCGAGAACATGTCGTTGCCGGTGAACCAGTCCTTCAGCTTCACGGGCTATGTAAAGAACACGCACGAAGCGTTCACTTTCTACAATAACAGCTGGTTCGGGGTTCAGGTCGTTGCGCCCATCACCGGCACCATCGTCGAGAACACGAATTACTCGGTCACGATTCGTCACAATCAGAACCTGTCGGTGAGAGTCACCGGGGTACTCAGCCAGTTCCGCCCCGGTGAATACCTGGCCAACGGGAACTATCTGGGCACCACGCTTCCGAACGTGGCGGGCTCAATCGAGTTCTTCGTCTACATGAACGGCTCGGCAGTTTGCCCGCTCACGTTCTTTAGCACCACGGCTCGCCAGCAGATCTTGAACGTGGCGCTCGGAACCAATCCCTGCTCGGGCTGAAAATCCCAGAACGCGCGCGCCATGGCACCGCATACGAAGACCGGCATCGAGTCCGTCATCGAGATGTTCCGGGTCATGGAGCCGTCTGAGGCCGAGCGCTTGCTCGCCAACCTAGCGAAGCAGGATCCCGGCCTGGTCGAGAAGATCCGCGCCAACTTATTCGTCTTTGCGGACCTTTCCTTTCAAGCCGATGCAACACTGCAACTTCTGCTTCGCGAGATTCCGCTCGACGTGTGGATCGTGGCACTTCGTAAAGCAGACGACGAGCTCGTGAAGCGTGTGCTTGCGAACCTGCCGCGCTCGGCACGCGAGAACCTAGAAGAAGAGCGCTCCACTCAGCGCCCCATCTTGGTTTCCGAGATCGAGAAAGCCCGGAAGAAGATTCTGGATCTCGCTGCGGATCTCGAGAAGCAGGGAAAAATCGGACTTCTCAGGAAGAGCGCGGTCAGCGGGTAGGCCGATTTCGGCGGTTCCACGCTGCGACCAAAACAGCCACCGCAAGACCGATTCCCAAGCCCTTTAAGAGCTGAGTCGCGACGATCGAGCCGAAAGTAATGGCCCACACGGCAGCTTGAGCGCGCGAGTGATGCCACTCCTTGAGGAAACCCTTCAGGTTCAGTAGCCGCACTCCGGTCACGACCAAAACCGAAGCCAGAGCAGCAATCGGAATGGCCTTAAGAACTGCGGTCCCCAGGACCACGAATAATCCTAGCCACACGCCGTGGAAAACCGTTGCCCACTGTGTTCTCGCGCCAGCATTCACATTTGCCGCCGAGCGAACAATCACCCCGGTAACAGGTAAGCCTCCGAGAAGGCCCGAAGCAAGATTTGCCGCACCTTGAGCCACAAGCTCCCGGTTCAGACTGAGCTTCATCGGGACTCCTGCAGTTTCGGCTAAGCCTGCCACGGCTCGCGCAGTCAGCAAGCTTTCCGCACTCGCCACTAAGGCCAGCGAAGCTCCCGCACCGAGGATCGCGCTTGTCCAAGAACTAGCCTGAAGCGCAATCGGCAACAGCGAAGACGATTGCTGACTGACGAAATCCAAGAAGGGCGCGACTTCCACTCGCGGCATTTCAAAGAAAAGGCTGCCTAGAGTTCCGAATAGAACTGCAGGGAGTGCCCCCGGAACTTTCTGAAGACGAGGGAAAATCTTTGGCCAAAGAACCTGAATAGCAACCGAGATGAGACCCACCCAAAAAACAGGCGTGCCGAAGCCCTGAGCCCAAGAAATCGGGAGCGCTTCCAGCGAAGCAGCGACCCCTCGAGGAACCACTGCACCCAGAAGAGCGTGCACTTGCCCTAAGAGAATGATGAGCCCAATCGCACCCAGCATTCCTTCCAGGACGGAAGTCGGAACCTTCAGGAACCATTGCCCCGCCCGAACCACCGCAAAGAACATTTGAAAAAAACCTGCTGCCGCGGTCGCAAGCAGCAAACCCTGAAAGCCCAGTTGGATTTTCAGCTGAAGGACCATGGCAATCAGGCCTGCCGCCGGCCCGCTCGCAACGAGGGGTGCACCAGAAAGTAAGCCCGCAACGATACCGCCGATCACTGCAGCGACTAAACCCGCCTCAATGGGTGTGTCGCAAGCCAACGCGATCCCTAAAGACAAAGGCAAAGCAACGACACACACCACCAAGCTCGCCGACCCATCCTGCACTTGGGGGCGGTCGAACCAGGCGTTGGTCTTCAAAAGTTACTCCTTTGGGCGAAACTGCTGATTGGGGTGATGAGGGATTGCCACTGCTGCCATGGTTTCAATGAGGCGATCCCGAATTCGCTTCTCGACCCACTCTGAAACCTCGGGCTCGACGAAGAATTCGGCCCGACTCGCGTCGAGGTCAAAAACCGACCCGACGACCATGATCCGACCCTCTTTCACTAATTTTTTCAGCACTTCGCTGGAATGTAAAAGCACTTCGATCGAGTGGTCAACGTTTGCCCAGGTCACTCGCTGCATGGCCTCGTCTTTTGAACCTTTCAGTCCCTCGTCTCTTTCGCACGCTTCCACGGCAGGCCGAATGCTATCAACCAGCTGCTTCACAAAAGTCGACGGGAACACGGCATCGTCCCCTTTCTCATGCGCTTCGATCGATGCTTGAATGGCTCCGCAGCCCGTGTGTCCCATCACGACCAGCAAGGGACTGTCAAAATTGAGCGCCGCAAACTCAAGACTGGCGATCATTTCCTCGCCCACGGTGTTTCCTGCGACACGAACCAAAAACAGATCACCCAAGCCCCGGTCGAAGACAATCTCGGCCGGTACCCTGGAATCACTACAGCTGAGCACCAAACAAAAGGGGCGCTGGCCGTTTTTCGCGAGCTCTCGAAGCCGCGCAGGCGAAGGCGTGCCGTCCACCGACCGGAGGCCGGCCATAAACCGCCTATTCCCTTCAACCAATAGACTCAGTGCCTCGAGAGAGCGTTCAGAAGGGAGCTGATTCATCTTCCGAATGTATCTACATGCGCAACGAGTCAAAATAATAGATACTTACAAAGTATTTGTTCTAAAAAAACAAACTAAAAGAATGGGCACTTTCTGCCGATACGCCCTTTAGCCATGGCGAATCGTGCCCCGAGAAAAGAGTCCTCCCACGAGGGTGGAAACTTCTGGACCAGCTACTCAGACTTACTGCTGGGCCTATCCGTCATTTTTCTGGTGCTCTTCTTTTTCTCGACCCTTCGAGCCGGAGTCGAACAGCTGAAAGCCAAGATCACGGTCGAAGATTCTAAGAACTTCCTGAAAGGGAAAGTGCCTGAGTCCCTCGCAAAGCAACAGCAAACGCAGCGTGAGCAATTGAAGAAGAATCTGGATGAGCTGAATCAACAAAGAGTGCAGCTCGCCCAGTCCGCTCTTCAGGCCAACCAAGCCATGAAAAATCTCGAGACTCAGCAACAGCTCTTCGACTCGATGATGAAGCAGCAAGCGGAACAAGCCGCTGCATTACGCGCGGTCAACGAGACGAACGAAAAGCTTGAACAATCCAAAAAAGAAACCAGCCAAGAGCTCGAAGACGCCAAAAAAGCCCAGCTTCGCCTCCAGGCGCTCGTGCAGAGTAATGAACAAAAGCTCACTTCGCTTCAAGAGCAACTCGCAGTTCAGCAAAAACTCGTCACGGATGCGCAAGCCGCTCTGAAGGAAAAGAACCAAACTTTGGCGCAGTTTGACCAAGAAAAGGCCGCCCATGCTCGTACTCGCGAGGAATTGGAGCGGGCTCACCGGGAAAGCCAAAAAACCTTAAGTGCAGCTTTAGAAAAAGAGCGACAAGCTAAGCTCAGCCTCGAGTCGCGCCTCTCGCTGCTACAAACGCAAGCCGCAGGTGATCAAAAGCAGCTCAGCGACGTTCGAAGCAAGCTCGCTGAAACCGAGCAGGCCCTCGGCCAAGCGCGCGCCGAGTCCGATCGATTGGCGGCAACGAATCAATCCCTCAAGCAAGCTCGAGGCGAGGCAGAGGGCTGGAAAAAGAAAGCAAAAGCCCTGGAAGGACGCTTGGGCGCCCTAGAAAGTCAGAACCAAGCCCAGGGACGAAAACTTGCTTCCTTGGACGGAGAACTTCGGCAAGCCATTGCGAAGAATCTCGTGAAGGGCTTCGAGGGTACCGGCGTAGCCGCTTCGGTCAACCCCACCTCGGGGACCCTGACCGTCTCAATGGACGCACTCCAGTTCCCGAACGGGAGCGCGGAACTCTCAGAAGCAGCGAAGCGCCATCTGAAAAACCTGATTCCCACTTATGCAAAAAGCCTCTTCGGGGAATCCACTCGCGCCGGGAGAATTTCTGAAATTCGAATCTCGGGGCACGCCAGTCCCCGCTTTGGCTTCAACTACATTGATCCAAAGGCAGCTGACAAAACGGCAAAAGAATACAACTTGGACTTGAGTCGCCGCAGATCGCAAGCCATCGCGGACTTCCTCTTCGGCCACGAAATCGGCACCTACCCGCATAAAGCCGAAATGAGAATTTACACGCGCTCAGAGGGTTTTGGTCACAACCGCCCGGTCCGAGCTCCCGCCGGAATGACTGCTTCTGAGCCCTGCGGCCCCTATGACTGCGCCAAATCCCGGCGCGTCGAAATCAGCTTCCAACTGAAGGACGACAAACGATGATCATGCAAGCATTACTGTGGTTCGCCGATCACCTGATTGAGATCATGAGCACAGGCCTCGTCGCTGCGCTCGCACTTCGTTACTACGCGTTTCGGAGCGGCCAGCAGGACCTGATGTACTTTAAGACTTTCGCGCGCGGAGTAGAGAAGATCCTGGAAGGCGATAGCGAGAATCGAAAAGTTGAGGACGTCGAGACTTGGCTCGGCAATACGCTGAACGAAGTTCTGAAACACCTGCCCGAGCGTAGCCTTCGCTTCTCGGGCGCTGCAGGCCGCGTCTCGGGAAGCGTGGCAAGCCCGATGGGGTTTCGAAATCGGGAATCCATCACTCAGTACGCTGAAGGAAAACGAAGCGTCGTGCACGCTGTTCGCTCGCAGCTCGATTCCTTCAAAAGTCCGCACCGTCCCGACTTCCAAGACATCACCGATCGCGTCTTAGGAATGGATACGCACTGGTCGACGCTCCTCGGGCTCCCCTTCAGCATGGTCTCGAGGATCTTGGACGTACTGCCCGGCCTATTCGTGGTCGGCGGCATTTTCGGAACCTTCGTCGCCATCGCGCATGCGCTTCCCATGGTGGGGAAAATCGACATCGCGAAAATTGCTGAATCTGCGCCAGTCTTGACCGCTTTCATCGATGCAGTGGCCGTGTCCATGCGCTGCTCGATCACAGGGATTCTCTGCAGCATGGTGATGACGCTCCTCAACGCACTTTTCCCGCTCACCGCCTCGCGCGAGACCGTGCAAGTCGAGCTGGAACGCGCCATGGAATCGATCTGGAATCGGATTCACGGCAACGAGCTTTCGTACGCCGATCGCAGAACCCTGGAACTTCTGGAAACCATCGCAAGCCTCATGCTGAAGCAAACGGAAGCCACAGAGACCCGGCGAAAGTCGGCGTAAACCGGAATGGGACGACACTGAAGAATGGCCATTCCCGATCTGCTCAGAAGTTGCCCGCTCTTTTTTGAGCTCTACGACAACGAAGTCGAGCGGATCGTGCGCTTTTGTCATGTAATTTCACTGAATCCCGGTGAAAAAGTATTTCGCGAAGGCGAAACGGGCAATCAAGTTTACGTGGTCTTAGATGGCCGCGCGCAGGTTCAAAAAGCAGGAAACGAGGGTTCCCATCCCATTGCTATTGCGCAGCTCGGGCCAGGGGATGTGTTTGGGGAAATGATCTTGGTCGACGAAAGTCGTCGCTCCGCAGAAGTCGAGGCGCTCAGTGAACTGGACGTTCTTGAACTCAAGTACATCGACATTTTCAGTATTTTTCAAAGCGAACCCAGGATTTTTGGCCTGATCCTGCTCAATCTCTCTCGCCTTCTGGCCCGAAGAATCAAAGCAACGAACCAGCAAATTTTGGAACTGAAAAAGCCGGTAAAAAAGGCGGCTGCGTGAACGCAAGCGAAACGAACCTCGAGTACTTCTCGATCTCGTTTCACTCGCTCCCGCTCGGGGAAGCCTTAGCGCACGACCTTTTCATCAACTCTTCAGGCCTGGAAGACCGAGAAAAGTTCGTTCGAATTTTGAGGCGCGGCGCCAAAGTCAGTTCGAATGACTTGGCAGTGTTCCGAGAAAAATACCGCCAGCTCTACGTTCCCGAGTCCCAGCGTGCCGACTACCTTCGGTCTCTCGAAACGCGGTCTCCCGAGCAGGTCAGGAAACGAGCAGGTGTTTTGAAAGAAGCCGCAATCGGCTACCTCGATCAGCTTTTTAAAAAGCCCGAAGAACTCACGGCCGAGACGCTCTCGCAAACTCTCGATGGCTTTAAAGACGTTGCGCTTGGGATGGTCGACGCGCTTCACGCTCAGAGCTTAGATTCCGTTCGCGATTTGATCGGAAAACTGTCGTTTCACGATTTCTATACCTACGACCACTCCATCAACGTCGCCATGTACAGCATCCTGATCTACCGAGCCGCAAAGCCCGACGCTACCCGCGAAGAGGCGATGGCTGCGGGCTTGGGCGGACTTCTTCACGACATCGGGAAAATCAAAATCCCCACTCACATCATCAATAAGCCCGGAAAGCTCACTCCCACGGAGTTTCGAAAAATTCAGGAGCACCCGGATCACGGAATCGCGCTCCTGGAGATTCCAAACCTGCGAATCCCCGAAGGAGTCGATTTAAAATTGGTGCGGAAAGTCGTGCACGAGCACCATGAAAACTTCGACGGCACAGGGTACCCGCGCCAGGTCAAGGGAACAGATATCGCACTCGTAGCCAGGGTCACTGCGGTGGCCGATTTTTTTGACGCCATCACGACGAAGCGCGCTTATGCCGAACCTTTGCCAGTCGATCAGGCCTTAGAAGTGATTCGTTCGACCGCCGGAAAAAAGATCGACCCTGAGCTTCTGAAGCAACTCGAACTGCAGCTTGAAAAAGGGACGATCAACGCATCTGAAAAACCCGCAAAGCGAAAAGAACTCGCCACTGATTTTGATCCTTGTCAGCCGCACGACCAAATCCCGATCCGCACGGTTCAAGAGCTTTTGCCGCAGGAAAAGAAGAAAGCTTTCGGCAAAATCCGCGTGATTGAGACGCCGGGTCAGAAGAGTAGCGGAAAAAAGAAAATCTAAGGCGAACCCAGCGTTCGCGAGTTCGCTCATTCCTCTCAGGGATTTTCAGCCCCAGGCACAGACTCCGAAGCCCGGGGACACGAACTTCTCAGCGAATCCCCAGTTGCTTGGGGATTTCAACGTCCTGAAGCACACGGCGAATCAAATCGAGCGCAGTCCATGTTGAAGCTCTTTGAATGCGCTCGCGGCTCCCGCGAAAGCGGCACTCCACCGCATGAACCCAAGGCTTCACGCGCTTTCCATTTTTCCCGAGCGTTCCGGCCACAGCCAGTTGAACTAAGCCCACGGGTTTCTCGGGCGATCCGCCCGATGGGCCAGCCACGCCCGTGATGGAAACAGAAAGATCAGAACCCAAGCGATCGAGTGCTCCTAACGCCATCGCTTTTGCGACTTGCGGGCTCACAGCGCCATACTTTTCGAGCGTCTCGGAAGGAACGCCTAAGAGCTTTTCTTTCAAAGCGTTCGAGTAGCTCACCACTCCGCCTAAGAAGTAGGCCGAAGACCCAGGAAGAAGCGTGATCTGTTGAGCCGTGAGTCCACCCGTGCAGCTTTCGGCTGTGGAGAGCGTTACTTTTCGTTCTGTCAGCAAACGATGAACCACTTGATTGAGTTCTTCCTCGTCGCGACCAAAAACGGTATCGCCCACGCGCCGAAGGGCTTCCTGAATGGCGGGCTCAAGCGTTCGTAAAGCCGCGTCCCGGCTTGCGCCCGAGGCTGTGAGTTTCAACCAAACTTCAGGAGCATGTGCGCGGTAGCCTAGGCGCACCTTCGGAAAAAGGCGCGAATAATCTTGAAACGCTTCCGCCAAGTGGCTTTCACCCCAGTGAAGCGTTTTCAACTGGGCCGTCACGGTGGAACCTTCTGGCCAACTGGCCTGAATCCACGGAAGAACAAAGTCTTTGACGAAAAAATCAAATTCCGACGGAACACCCGGGAGAAAGAAAAACTGACAGCGTCCGATTCGGATCGTGAAAGCAGGCGCAGTACCCACTTCATTTTGGCGAACTTCCGCGCCCTCGGGGTAGCGTGCGGACCTGCGATTGTTCTCACTAAAGCGATATCCGCTTTTGGCAAAGCGCTCTTTCATTCGCTCGACGGCGAGCTCGTCAATCAGAACCGGCACCCCAAGAAGCTTACCCACCACGTCGGCGGTTAGGTCGTCCTCAGTGGGCCCAAGTCCGCCCGATGCAATGCACACATCGGCACGCTCAGAAATGGCGCGAATTCCTTGATGTAAAAGCGACTCTTCGTCTGGAAGCGCTTGGTGCCGCTGCACGGGCAAGCCCCACTTAGCCAGTGCTTGGGAAATGCGCGCCGAGTTTGAATCAACGACATCGCCATTGACCACTTCATCGCCTGTAGCAAGCGTTTCAATGACGACCGACTCGTTTGAAATCGCACTCATCGCAATGCTCATGGCTTTTTCCCCTTCACGACGTCTAGGACCATTCCGGGCGTAAGAATCTCGGGCAAGATTCGCGGCTTTCCGTCCCCGGAACTGAAATCATAGTAAAGGTAGAGCGGAACGCCGCTTCGGCCGTGGCTTTCCAAAATTTTCGCGATTCGCTCGTCTTTCTGAGTCCAGTCGGCTTTTCTCAGTTCCACGCGAGCCTCTTGAAAAGCTTCCACCACATCAGGACTCGAAAGCACCAAGCGCTCGTTCACTTGGCAAGTCACGCACCAAGCGGCCGTGAAATCGACAAATACTCTTCGCCCTTCGGCTTGCAGGGTTTTCAGCTCTTCTTCACGAAACTCCCGCCACGCAAGGTCTGACGCTGGCGCCGCTTGTACGACACTCGGCCCACTCACTGCGTGCCACGCTCCCACAAGTGCGCCGAGCGCTAGGGCCAGAGCAATGGCCTGCGCACCCACTCGGCCCGGCCACTTTCCCCAGGCCCAAAGCGCGACACCCAAAACCAAGTGCGCCATAGCCACTTGGCCCACTGCCTGAGCAGACACTTGCTGCGACAAAACCCAAAGAAGCCAAAGCACGGTCGCGAACATCGGAAAGGCAAGCGCTTGCTTCAAGGTCTGCATCCAGCGTCCCGGGCGCGGAAGCTTTCTGACCCAACCTGGAAAGAATGAAAGCCATAGGTAAGGAAGAACCATCCCGAGGCCTAGCGCTGTGAAAATGAGGAATCCAATCCCGACTGATTGACTGAGTGCAAAGCCAAGCGCCGCTCCCATCAAGGGCGCCGAGCAAGGCGTGGCAACGACCGTTGCAAGAACGCCGGAGAGGAAACTCTCAAAAGAGTCGCCCTTTCCTTTTAGCCAATTTGAACCCACTCCCATGAAGCGCGTTCCCACTTCAAAGAGGCCAAGAAGGTTGAGGCCAATTCCAAGAAAGAGAAGCGCTAGAGCCGCAACAAACCCGGGTGATTGAAGCTGAAAGCCCCAGCCCAGCCTTTGTCCGGCCGAGCGAAGCACCCATAAGACGAAAAAGAGCGCCCAAAACGATGTCACTGCTCCGAGAGAAAACACGAGCCCATGCCAGCGAATGCGTTTTGGGTCTTTTCCTGCGCTTTCCACAAACCCTAGGATCTTGATTCCCAAGACCGGAAACACGCACGGCATGAGGTTTAAAAGCAGCCCGCCGATGAGAGCAAAAAGCGCCATCGTCAAAACTTGCGAAAGCCCCGCTGGTGCGCCGAGTTTAGACCCCTGCTCTTTCGGGGAAGTCCAATTCGAAGAAGAACGCTGCGTGGGTTCACTCCAAGTGCTCACCACCTGCCAGGCTTGAGACCGCACGCCTTCTTGTCGCTTCACCAAAAGGCCCGAGAGTGTTTCGGGCCGGGGGTTAGAAGAGTCCGCACGAACGAGATGCAACCGCGTTTTTCCGTCTGCTTCCTGAATCCAGCCCTGAGGTTCCGGGTTTTTCATCCATCCGGGTTGATCGGGGAAAAACTCAAAATGCCCCTCATTCACTCCATCAAAGACTAGATCCACCCCGTCGGGGTGCCACTCGGTCCGGAAAGTCTTGCCTTTAGGCCAAGGGCGAGCGTGCGCTTCACGCGCCTGAGAAAACCCAGGAGCAACCTCAGGATCAAAGCCTGGGTCTTCCTGAACGATGGGCAAAGCGAGCGAAAGCTGGGCTTTTCCAGGAATGCACGTCTCGCGACATACCAGCCACTGCGCTTTTGCTTGAACGGTCGACGAAGCGGAAGCTTTTGGAGTTAGGGCCGCAAGAAGCCAGAGCTCGTTTTCAAAGCCAAAGTTCATGAGCGGGCCAACAGAAATGCGCTCGGGCGTGGGCCATTCCAAAGGCCCTGCTGTCCAGCCATCGGGTAAAGTCCACTTCACTTCGGCAGGAAGCCCTGAATCGCCCGGATTCTTCCAGTAAAGGTGCCAGCCCGGCTCGATCTGAAAGCGAAGCGCTACCCAAGCCTGAAGCCCCGGGCGGACGCCCTTGGCTTCAGAAACGAGCGACACTTCGACATGGGGGCGCTTCACCGTGGTGGGAGCCTGAGCCAAGGCGATCGACGCCGGGGCAAGAGCCAAAAATAGGCCCCCCAGGACGGACCAAAACCTCATGGACTTGCGATGCACCAAACGCCCCAAGCTTTGCATGGACCCATCTCACCAAATCCCCCCCCTCCCCGCAAGCCGTGGTAGAAGCCAATTCTCATGATTTTGATTACTGGAGCCAGTAGCGGCATTGGTGAAGCGTGCGCCCGGGAACTTGCCCCCACCGGAGAAGGCCTCGTTCTTCTCGCTCGGCGAAAAGACAAGCTCGAAGCCTTGGCCAAGGAGCTTGGGAAATATGGTCCGGTCGAGGTGGCTTCGGTCGACGTATCCAAGCGCTCATCGGTCGAAAAATTTGCTTCCGACCAAAGTGCTCTTTTGTCGAAAGTGCGCGTCTTGATCAATAACGCAGGACTCGCTCGCGGAATCGATCCCATTCAAGACGGCTCACTCGATGCCTGGGACGAAGTGATCGATACGAACCTCAAAGGCTTTCTTTACATCACGCATGCGCTTTTGCCGCACCTGCGGAAACAACCCCATGCGCATGTCGTGAACTTGGGTTCGGTTGCAGCCGATCACACTTATCCCAAAGGCAATGTCTACTGCGCCAGCAAAGCCGCTGTGAAAGCGCTGAGCCAGTCGCTTCGAGTGGACCTCTTAGGTTCAGGCATTCGCGTCAGCGAAATTCGCCCTGGCATGGTGGAGACGGAATTCAGCGTGGTGCGCTTAGGCGACACTGAAAAAGCACGCGCCGTGTACGCCGGGATGACGCCTTTGACCGGCAAAGACATCGCAGAAACCGTAGCCTGGTGCTTGAACCGCCCCCGCCACGTGAACATTCAAGAAGTAGTGATTTACCCCACGGATCAAGCTTCGCCCACGCAGGTTCATCGCAAATGAAAGCGACCGCACGCTGGGCCTGGACCGCTTTAGGCTGGAACTTACTCGTCATCATCTGGGGCGCGTTTGTTCGCGCTTCGGGTTCGGGCGCAGGCTGCGGCGAGCATTGGCCGCTTTGTAACGGCGAAGTGCTGCCCCGTTCCGCGAAACTTGAAACCATCATCGAGTTCTCGCACCGATTCACGTCCGGCATTGCACTGCTTTTGGTGGTGGCACTTGTGGTTTCTGCTTTCCGAAATGCACCCGTCGGCCACCCCGTTCGGCGGGGCGCACGCTGGTGCGGCTTTTTCATCGTCACAGAAGCCTTGGTGGGAGCAGCACTGGTGCTGCTTGGACTCGTGGGAGTGGACCCATCGCGCCTTCGCGCCCTGTTCATGGCCATTCACCTGGTGAACACTTTCCTATTAGTCGCGTGGCTGACTCTCACTGCCGCTTGGGCAAGCGGCTGGAAAGCTGGACGCGGAGTTCTCGGCCTGACGAGCGCACTCCGAGCGCCTGGCGGCATGTGGACCGTGGCAGCGCTCTTTGCGATGCTCGTTGCCAGCACGGCGGGCGCGCTGACCGCTTTAGGCGATACGCTTTTTCCAGTCGAAACTTTGAGAGAAGGAATTGCTCAAGACTTCTCAGCCAACAGTCACTTTCTGATTCGCCTGCGGATTTTTCACCCTGTG
>JACCEB010760436.1_pt1 | contig 15193 bp, 10 predicted proteins | sample 7454761 | NCBI WGS metagenome assembly JACCEB01 (sample SAMN15323454, study PRJNA562643) | freshwater metagenome | isolation source: river surface water | place: USA:Blue River Watershed | collected 2017-08-18 | reverse complement strand
TTTATTATATATATTATTTTTCAAAAAATATAAATAATCCAAGTTGTGAATGTGGTAAAAGTTGGGAACGATATGTATTATATAAACAATTTTTAATGTATATTACTGTAATTAGTATAATTATAATAGCATTAATATTTAATATTGAACACGAATTATTACATCAAGTATATGAATCAAGTTCAATGAAACATATTTATTATTTATTTAAATCCATATTTAAATAAGTGAAACCAAGGTTGTTCCTTGAGATTGACCTTTGGTTTCCTTATAAACCATTCTTATTAAAAAATAAATACTTATTAACAAATAATTATTTGTTAATAAATTATTCAAAATAAATTATCTTAAATAAAAAATATATAAATTAAAGTTATTTATAGCGGAGGTTTATAAGGAACCAAAGCGGTTCCTTATTTTAGTTTTCAGCTGCAAAAGCAAGTTCATCAGCAGTAAAATCGGCATCAACCATTACACCACCATATTCACCTTCACCATCTTGAACATTTTCATTTTCGTGTTCAGCCAATTCATTATTATATAATTTATCCATATATTCTTCTTTAGCAGTTTCTAACATATCAGAAGGCATTTCAGTACCATATTGAGCAATATATTCTGTTTTAGTTTTTTCAATAAAATCATCTATTGTTTCTTGTGTTTTCATTTCTGCTTCACTCATTTCTTCTCCAGCATTTTCTTCAGGTAAAGCAGCAGTTGAAATTTTACCATAAATGCTAAATTGAAGTTGTTTGCTGAAGTAACCGGTATCTTCATCATCGGCATCAAGTGCTTTTTGTAATTCTTCTAAATAAGCATAATTTTTAGCATTTTTAATCTTTTCAATATCTTTTGTACTAATATCAAATAAATCAATATCATCTAACATTTTATCTAAAATAAATTGAATAAACATACAACGATATTTACATTGAGCATCCATTGAAGCAGCATTTAATGTAATATTTTCTTCACCTGCAGCTTCATCAATTTCTTCATCACTATCATCATTTTCATTATTACATAATATTAAATTATTTAATTCTTTAATAAATAAGTAATGAACAATTTCAGATGCATCTCTAAATGAAAAGTTTGAAAATTTAAGAATACTTTTATATTGAGAATCATGAATATCATCTTCACCATATATTGAATTAATCATTTGAGCATCATATTTAAGTTTAATATTTTTAAAATAAATTTGAACAGCTGGATCATAAAATTGTTCTAATGGTTCATATTCATTATAAATAAATGATTGTATTTCTTTTGAAATATATTCATTATCTTCAAATGTTAATAATTGGTCTTCTTCAACATTTTCAAGTTCTTTAACACGAGATTTATTATTTTTAATCATTGATAAATGTTTTCTTAAATAATCATTATAACATTTTTTTAAATAATGAAGACGAATATGTGTTAATTCTTCATCATTTTTCACACTCATTTTTTTAGGAAGATTTTTCTTTTCTTTTTCACTTAATTTCATAAAATATTGATAATATCCAATGTTATATAATAAATCAGAATATTTATCTTTAAACTCTTTATTTCCGGATTTACCTAAAATAGTACTTAAAGATTTCATTAATTTTTCAATTTCTTTAGCTTTTAAATTATTTGCATTTGCTTTAAAATCAATTACATCATAAATTTTATAAGTATACAAATCTAAATTATGTTGTTTTTGTAAAGCTATATTATTTAATAACATTTCATAATCTTTTTTACTATATGATTTACTTGCTATTTCATCATAACTTTTTCCACTCTTTGTATCACGACGTTCTTTACCTTCACCTGCATAAATACGTAATGTACCAACATAAGGTCCTTCATCAACATACATAATAAATTTCTCAAGAATTTGTTCTTCTGTTGTACTTTCGGGATTTGCATAAACTGGTAAATTATTTGGATAATATGAATCAGAAACAGGTCCATTTGTAATTGCACGACTATATATACCGCGTTGATGGAATAAATATTTAAGTTTATATAAATCACGAACTTCTTTAATCATTCCTCCAAATGAAACATTTCCAGATTTACTTTCAACATAATAAATAAAACCCATATATTCATCAAGATATTCATCACAACAAGCTTTTTCAACAACACTTATTCCCATTCCACTTTCAGGATTTACATCACGCAATTGTGTTTCATTATAAACAGACATATATATTTTTCGTAATTCTTGATTTAAATAATTAATTCTATGTTTCCACATTTGATAATATTTGTCAGTATCTTTTCCACTTAATACACTTTCTATAAAATTATTTGGTAATGACCCTTTATCTTCATATATTACAGAAACATCTTCAATTGATGATGTATTAAATGATGCAACTTTTTTAGAAAGCTCAATTTTATATTCACGTTTTTTCATATATAATTGATTAATTGCTGTACTTTTTCTAAATTCATTATAATTTGTTTCAACATAACTCATACAACCTTTCATTGTTTCATCTTTATTACCCATTGATGGTAATGTCCCCATTTCTAAAAGTAAACAAGAAATATATTGAATACCATCAATACCTTCAAATGAAGTAAAAGCACATGGGGAAAGTTTTGTTGAAAATTGGTAATCAGGAACTGCAGTTTGAACTGAAACTAAGAAACGAGATGCTATAATAGAAGCATATTGTATTCTTTGATAAATTTCATAATTTTTTAAGAAAACACCTTCTTCTAACATACGTTTAATCATATCTGGTGTAAAACCTTTACTAGACATTAATAACTTAGCTTCGCGTTGTGTATAATCTTTAAAGTTTGGAATATTGCGTATCTTTTCAAGTGAATCAATAATAATTGCAATTGTATCATATTCATTTAACATAATACCTGTTTTTGAGCACATATTTTTTTGAACAAAAATACAAATATCTTTAATAGCACCTCCAACATCATCTGATTTAAAACCTTTTTCTAAAAAGATTTGTCTAAATTCTTTAGAATCACAATCTAAATATTTCATTTTTGGGTCATATGTTTCTAAATCAGTTACTGTTTGTGGTGCTGCTTCTTCTTCATCTTCTACCCATACATCACGACTTCTTATTTGTTGACCAGCTTCAGTATAACCTTCAACATCATCTGATTTATGACTTCCTATAACTTTACCACAATTACGACATGTTTGAACATCAGAAGAAGCTTCGCCTTCATCACCAAATATATTAAACATATTTTGAACAATTTGTTCTTTCTTTTTAGGATCATTTGCTTTTCGTTCACGCATTTTATATACATGGTGACCACATATATATTGATTATCAATTTTTCGTTTATATTTTTTAGAATATAAATCCATTCCAATTAATAAACCATCTTTTTCAATTAAATTATAAATATAATTTTCTTGCATATCAATGTCACGTAATCCATATATTTTACGAATTAATATATCTAAAGCATCATATTTAACTGTTTCAACTTTTTCTTCTTCTATTTCTTCTTCAACTATTTTAACTCCTGATTCAACATAATATTTTTGAACACTTTGAGCAATTTGGTTTTCAAAATAATCCATATATGTATTACTTTCAATATAACTTTTAAGATTTAAAAAGTCTTGATGTACTTGAGATACATATGTTAAACGATCCTTAAAACGTGTATATAAACGACTATGACAACCATAATCTTTACGATAAACAGTATCTAAAGTATCAATATCTAACTCTTCTAAATCCGTATTATTAAAAGTACATAAATATTCTATTTTATCATATTTGGGAACAATTTCTGTTAAAGTCCAGCTTTCAGTATTTTTATCAAAAGTGTATACTTCATTTCCAATTAATGCTAAAGTTCCTTCGCTAATTTCATCTTCCATTTCTTTCCATTTATCAGCATCTCTATTATATTTATAAAGTATATCTTCTTCTAATTTTATTGTACCATCAACATAAGATAATTTATCTTTTTTAATTTGTTTAATTTCATCTGATGGCATAATTTGATAACGATATAATTGGCAACATTTTTTATTATTTCCTGCTTTGGTTGTATTTTTTGTTTTGCGGAGTTGATTTTCAATAACAATTTCTTTATTTAATTGTTTTTCATTATTTTTACTTTGATTTCCATATGTTTCAATCATTTTATTAATCATACTTATATCTTGTTGTTCTTTAAAAATTCCGTGAAACATTTTCATCATTTCAGAAAAGAAAATAACACCGTGGTCTCGTTGTTCCATTAACCATAATAAACGAGCTGAAATACAATCTTCTGGTTTATTTAAATGAGGATATAAACCGTAATATTTTGTAACATTTTCATTTGTAATGTATAAATCGGCTAAAAAGAAATTTTTATCAGCAAAACGTTCTTTATTTGTAATATGGAAAATTTGTAATGATTGACGTTTAAGAAGCTCTTCTTGTAAATGAAGTTTTTCTAAATTACTTTTTAATATATTTTTAATAAAATCAAATTGGTCTATTTTTAAATTTCCTATTTTTAAATTATAACGCTCTAATACATATTCAACATCTTGAATTGTATAACATTGTGCTAATTTATCACTTTCACGTTCAACTATTGAATCTAATGTTGGTACAATTTTTGTTAACACTTCACGAAATTCATCTTTACTTTTAAATATTAAATCATCAAATAAATATAATTTATTATGATTGTTTGATTCTACATTTTCTTTATAACTACTATTTTCATATTTTGATTCAAATTCACCTAATTGTTCATTATAATATACTTTATATCTATCATAAACTAATTTATTAGGTGTATATATTTCACCATATGTACCATCAATATTTAATTTTGTAGATGATTTAATTGAAAATTCATTTTCATTTTCAATTGTTATATTAATATGTTGTTTCATACCATTAATATTTGGAACACAATTTGAATTATCAATATAAATACGTGATTTAGCATTTAAACCGTGATTTGGTGACACTATTTTAATAAAATCACCAACTTGTGTTATTTTACTAATTTTTGAAGAACATATTAATTTTTTAACTAATGGTTCGTGGTCAGTTACATTATCATGTGTAAATAATTCATTATTATCATAATCATTTACTTTATTTAATAACATAAAACCAACAATTTGAACATCTTCACCACGAATAAGTGAATATGGAACAATTCCATTAACACGTCCTGTTTCTTCATTTACAAGGTCTTTATAACTTAATATGTCACTTTGTATTTTACGAGCATTCCATTGAACGCTATCAATATCATTATAACGGAGAACTAAAGCATCATTTTGAAGTTTTGTAAAATAACCAACTTGATTTTCTTCACTTTTAAGTGTTGTCGAATATGGAGCTTGAATTTTATAAATAGTTCGCAAATAACTTTTATAATCTATTCTTCCAAGAATTGAATCATGTTTAACTTTCCATAACTTTTCGTGTTGTGATAATTGACTATCTTTTATTATACCAGTTTCATCTTCTAATGATTGGGTAATATACTTTTCACTATTTATATTATTTTCTTTAGATTCGCCATCTTGTGGTCCATCTTCTTGAATAATTGAATATATTTTATGTTTATCTAATATTACTGGAATTAACCAATTATTACTATAAACATTATTATACATATCAATAATTGTTGGATAATCAAAACCAAGTTCATATTCTTCATAACGTTTTAAACCATCGTTTTTAGCATCAACTAATTCTTGGGCTAATTTTGCTGCTTCTTCTTGAATATATAATAAACCTTGTTTTGAAACAGGATATGTTGATAAAATTTCATTTTCTAACTCTTTTAAATAAATTAAATCATCTTTATGAATGCGTTCAGTTTCTTCAACATAAACTTCTTCTTCAACAATAAGTGTATTTTTAATATTTTCTGAATCAATATTTTCATTATAATTTGCATCATTTAATTCTAATTCATTTCCAAATATATTATTTTCTCCAGTTAAAGTAGCTTCACTTCCATTTAAAGTAGCTTTATTGTCATTACCATTTAAAGTAATTTCACTTTGATTTTCATTAAAAGTATTTTCACTTTCTTCTTCTACTGAATTTTCATTACCTTCAATAGTAATTTCAGAATCATTATTTGTTAAATTATTTGTATTACTTGTTGCATTATTTGTATTAGTATTATTTGTATTAGTATTATTTGTATTAGTATTATTTGGATTATTTACAAAAGAAGTGTTATTTTCTACAACATTTCCTTCAATATTTCCTTCAAGAGTTTCATTTGAATTAGAATTTCCTATATTATCCATATTTATTATATTATATATAGTATATATATAATATGATGATATATTTTATATTTTTAAAAAATACTTAAATTTTTAATAACTTATTTTTATTAAAAATATAAAAAAAATTGATTTTTTAGGAATATAAAGGAGTTTGATTATATATAAATAATATTATATACTTTAGTGCATAATTATTACTTTTATCTCTTACAAATATAACGTAAATCAAAATGGACTTTTTTAACTATATTCGTTCACAAAATATTACTACTTACGATGCTCTAGTTGAGCATCTAAAAGGTGATGAAATTAAAATTCGCGTAAAAGAGGATAAGAAATATCCTGATTATTTCGTTCTTTGTCATGATGAACATACGGTGAAAACTTCACCTGTATATCATTGTACTAATGGAATGATTCTACGTAAAGCTGATTGTGTACCTGTATGTTATTCATTTAATAAAATGGAAGAAAATGAAGTATCTGAAGAAGAAAAGGCTCAAGGAATTAAATTTAAAATTGATTCACAACTTGACCTTGAAAATGCTCGTCTTGAGTATGCTCTAGAAGGTACTCTTATTCGAGTATGGAAATATGTTGATAATGAAACCGGTGAGATTAATCTTATGGTTTCAACAAAACGTTGTATTGATGCAATTCGTTCAAAATGGATTAGTGATAAAAGTTTTAAAGAGCTTTTTATGGAAAGTATGACTGGAATTAACCTTTATGGTTTAATTCAAGAAAATTATGCTTATTCATTTTTGCTTACCCATCCTGAAAATAATATGGTTGTTCAATATGATAAACCTATTTCTTACCACATTGGTACTCGTAATATGACTACTATGATGGAAGAAGATGTAATTCTTGAAGGAGTACATCGTGTACCAACACAAGCTATTGATGCTTCAAATGTTGAACAATATATTAACTATATTTTCAATAATGAAGTATTTAAAATTGAAGGATACGTAATTGTTGATAAGAATTTTAGACGTCAAAAGTTTATTTCACCAGCATATGAAAAAGCGAAAGCTGTTTATGGAAATAGTACATCAAAGATGTATAAATACTTCAATCTTCGTAAGAAAGTTGAAGATTTAAATGAATATCTTAAACTATTTCCTAAAGATATTCCTGAATTTAATGCTTATGAATATAACTTTTATCAAATTGCTACTCAAGTACATAAACTTTATGTAAATAAGTTTGTAAAACGACCTAAAGATGAAAATGGTAATCAATTAATGATTCCAGTTCCTTTTTACCTTAAGAAACTTGTATATGGACTTCATAGTGATTACAAAACAGAAAAAGTTCAAACAAATCTTGAGAAAGTATTTCACAAACTTGCTGATTTAGATGTAAATCTACAATGCTTTATTTACAATCATATGATTAATAATAATAGTACACCGATTACATATGAAGCTATTTTTGCAAATGCATTTGTACCTGTTAAAAAGGAAGAAGCTATTATGAATGTAGAAGAAAATGTTCAAGTACCTAGTGAAATGGTTATTGATGCTTAAAATTTAATATGATGTAATAAAATAAAAAATATTACTAAAAAATTATTATAAAAAAATATTACTAAAAAATTATTATAAAAAATCCAATTTATCTTTTAACACTTTTAATATAATAATTTCTATTGAAATTATTATTTTTTATTTATAATTTATAATTTATAATTTATAATATTTATTTTTTTACAAAAATAAAGTGAAACTTTTTTAAAAAAAAAAAAAATAAAATGAAATATTGCAATTTGAAAAATTACAATGAAATATTGCAATTTGAAAAATTACAATTTTTAAAAATAAGGGAAATATATTTTCCATTATGTTTTTTTGTTATTTTTGTACTATTTTCTTCTTCCTTTTCTTCAACACGTTGTTTTTTTAAAATAGGTTGATTAATTGATTTTTCATCACTTTCATCATCACTTTCATCAACATATTGATTATTAGCTTTTCGTTTAATATTTTTTGTTTTAGAAACACTAATATTTTGGGGTACAAAAGGTTCAATCTTTTTAGGTAAATTTCCACTTTTACTTCGTGTTCTAATAACGCGAACTGGTGGATTTTTTTTAGTATTTACAGATTTTGATTGAATAGATTTCTTTTCTGATTCTGATTCTGATGATTCAGAATCACCAGAATCTTCATTTGAATTTTTATTTAAATCTTTAGAATTAGTATTAACTATTTCTTCATTTAATTCATCATATTCAATATCATCATCATTATTATTTGATTGTGATTCAAGTTTTGAAAAAACTTTTTGAACACTTTTTTCATTTTCAGATTCTTCTTCACTATCACTACTATCACTACTATTATTATCATTATTAATTGTTTCCTTAGCTTTTGCTAAAGATTCATTATTTTCACGATAAATTTTGCGTAGTAAATTCATTGTATAAATGCGTAATACATCATAAGAACGAGTTCTTGAATCATTTTGTTTAATTAAACCATTAATTTTAGAATCAACTTGGTGTGTTTTCAAACTATTACATTTTGAACATAATACTTGAAAATTTTGCACTTCATTAATCTTTTCACCATATTTTTGAAAATATTGTTTTTGAACAATATGATCTACAATCATATCTCCATTAACTAACTTTTTAGCACATAAATTACATTTACCTTTCTGTAGCTCTGAGCCAACAGTCCATAAATGTTTTGCTCTATAATTTTTATCATAACTTGGTCTTAATATATTATTAATAAATCCGTTATCAGAATAACGAGAATTTGGTTTACGCATACGCGACAATTCTTGTTTAGAATTGCAACTTTTACTTTTATTCATTTTATTAAAATTAAAATTCGTGTAAAAAAATAATATATTTATATTATACTTTTAATAAAACACTTTTGTAATTTAATATTTTTAAAAATCAATTTTTAAAAAAAAAATATGTTTTTAAATTATTTACGTTATATTAAATTTTTTTATAATATATTAACGTAAATCATATTTTTTAACGTAAATCATTTTACTTTTTATTTTTATTACCATAATTAAATATTAATTTTAAAAAAATAAATATATTATTTAAACCACTTATGGTTATTTAATTTGTAAAAAATATAATAAAAAGAATACGTAAATAACTTTTAAATATTTCTATTACTGATTTCAGTAATAAGAATATATAGGAAATACGTTAAAATATGAAAATTAAAATCTTTTAATAAATTAATAAATATTTAAAAAATATTTTTAAGTGGATATAAAGAGAATTTTAAACATAATAATATATTATTTAAAAAAATGAGTCTTCAATTAGCAAGTATTTTAAAAAATGATAAAATTGATAAAAAAGTTGAAAAACACGTTCAAATTTCAGTTCCAAAATTAAATGTTGAATCCCAAAAAGATATATTAATGAAGTCGTTAATTCAGTTTTTTAATAAAAAAGAACATATTGATGAATTATTACCAGTTATTGAAGGTACATCTAAAATATCACTACGTATTTTAGATTGGTTTGTTACAAATTATAGTAAAAAATATAATACAGCATATATGATTGAAACAAAAAAAAATATTAGTAAACCTTTTTCGGTATATATTACATATAAGTCTCAATTAAAAGGTTATCAAAAGAAGCAATTTGATCCATTTTGTCGTCGTGAGCGTATTAAGTTTATAGTGCATGGAGGAAAAGAAGTAATTACTACAGTTGGTCAGTTAAATTTTTTTAGATGGGCAATTGAAAATCGTATTTTAAAATACATTCAAGAACATTATGATGAAATTGAAAAAGATATGAATGAATCATTAAAAGATATTTATAAAAAGAAAGATGGTGAAGATAAGAATAAAAGAAGAAAACGCCGACAACTTTCCGTTTCAGCAATTAAAACTGTTAATAAAAATAATACTTCTATAATTGTTTCTTTTAATTAAAATTATTTTATTTATTTTTATTTATTATTTTTTATATAATTCGTTTATTTTTATTTTTTAAGAAAATAATAAAAAATATTTTTTATCTAAATATAAAGTATAAGATTTATATTTAAAAATGCCTTTTCAATCATTCCAAAGTGGTTGTGGTACTTGCAATGCTTCAACCGATTATGCTGATATTTATTATAGTCAAAATCCTACTTTAGCTTCCAATACTGTCCCTTCTGGTCCTAATCAAAGTGGTGCTGGTAAAAAGAAGAAACGTACTACTTCTACTAAAAAACGTACTTCTATTAAAAAACGTACTTCAACTTCTACTAAAAAACGTACTACTAAGAAGCGCACTACTAAGAAGCGTAGTATGCGTGGCGGTGCTTCAGAATCATCTTTTCAATTAGATGACCAATTTATTCGTGATAATTTAGGAATTTCTTTTGAAACTGTTGGTGGTGCCACTTATATGCCACCTCAATATTATAAAGGTGGTATGTTAGATTCATTCCGTACTGGTACTATTGCTGGTTATGATGCAAATGAAAATAAATATGCTCCTTTAACTGGTGGTAAAAAGAAACGTGTAACTAAAGCTAAAGTTGGAAAAAAAAAAACAACTACACAAAAAGTAGCAAAAAAATCAGAAAAAAAAGTAACAAAAAAAAAGTCTACCAAGAAAGTAAGCAAAAAAAAAACAACAAAAAAAGTAGCAAGCAGTTGGAAACTTTGGTAAAAAGTAAATCAAAACATATGCGTGACATATCGCGAATGCGTGGACCAGCTATGCGTGGAGGCGATAAATGTCCTAAACCAAAAGTTGATAACCCATTAAGTGGTAAATCATGGAATAGTGCGTTTAATAAATTAAATTGTTATTGGAAACAACAAAAAGTAGATGGACTTATTCCTAAAATGGGTGGTTTAGATATAATAAATGGAATGAATAATACAGTTAATTTAACATCTTCATCATTAAACGGATTTTATCAAAATATGAAACGAAAATCAGAAGCATTTGATGCTGCAATTGACGGAAAAATAAAAGCAATTGATGCATGGGGGTCTCAACCTATTTAGTGTTTTACATAAATAGGTTTTTAATAAATAATCAACCGATTTAGACTTTTTTAATAAATAAAAATGAAAATATAAAAATTATATTTTTAATTATTAGTAAATAATTAAAAAATGGTATTAACATTAAAAAAAGCAGAGCATAATTTAATAAGTGCTCAAAAAGAAGCAGCACGTGCTTATAAAAATGTAGAAAAAGCTCGTAATGTATATAATAATTTATTAAATAAATCAGTTGGAGGTGCTAAAAAACGTACTCTTACCAAAGGTAGAAAAAAATCTACTGTTACTAAAGATAAAAAGAAATCTACTGTTACTAAAAGTAAAAAGAAGTCAACTGTTACTAAAGGTAGAAAACGTAGTACTAAGAAGTCAACTACTAAAAAACGTGCTATGCGTGGACCAGCTATGCGTGGCGGTGGTGGTAGCGATTGGCTCAATACAGTCAATTCTCGCGGAAATGTTGATGGACCTGATGGCCATTGGGGTGTTAATGGTCAAAAGTGGTCTAGTCAATTCGAAAAATCAGGTGAATACATTTCAAATTCTGAACTTCGTCGTGGAGGTTTCCAACTTCAAGAATCCGCTGCTTTAGCACCTAAAGTACCATATGGATTATATCCTGATGCTTCAGTACGTGGTCAATTTGGCTCTGGTGCTGATTTAGGAACTCAAAGAGTTTAATATATATCATATTTTTGGTCAAAACCAATACTTTTTAATCCATATGGATTACCATCAATTAAAGTATGCATTTCTAAAGCATCATTTGGCATTGAAATAGTATTTAAACCGTCTAATTTATTTTTGGTTTTACAAATCATTTCCATTTCTTTAAGAATTCCCATTAACAATTTCTGTAATGTATGTAATGAATCATTCATTTTTTTATTACCATTACTACCAGATGGTGATTTAAATATTAGCGATTTAAATGCATTCATACATTTTTTATACTCTTCTATTGAACTTTTATAATCTTGAAACGGATTTTCAAGATTATTTCTCATTTGAACTAATAATCCTAACATATTATTAGCACTTGTTAATGAATCAACATAAGATTCTATATTATAAATTGACATTTCGCGAGTATTATAATAAAATTGAACAATATAAGGATTATAATGTAAATATGATTGACGCAATTCGGGTTTAATATTAATTTGGTCAATATTATTATGTATAGACCAATTTGAAGAAGAGTTCATCATTAAAGTATTTAGGAAATTTAATTCACTTTTTTTATTTTTAGTAAAGCTAATAAAATCACCATAATCTTTTTGAATAAAATAATAAATTACTAGCACACAAAATAAAAATGCTAGTATATGAGAAGGTTGAATAGCTAATCTATGGAAAAAAGCAAAAGCAAGTAAACCAAAAAAAATATAATATATAATTTGTGATTGAGAAATATGATTTAATTGGTCATATAATGAATAATTGTATAAATCAAAATTATCAAAATATGCGTTTATATTATTTGAAGCTTTACCATTTTCAGAATATACTCGTTTTAATATAATATTATTATCCATTTTTACAAAAATAAGTATTACTTAGTACTATAAATGTAAAAGGTTTTTTTTAAACAAATTTTATTTTTATATTTTTTTAAGGATTGTGAAAATATTTTTTTCTTTAACTAAATTAGAAAATAGAAAAAAATGCATATTTTCCAACAACAAACACAAGTATTTCAAAATAGTAATGGACATTTACGAAAAGCTTTTAAAATTGTCAAAGGAAATGATTCTAAAGTAATGGAAGTAAAAGGAGTTACAAATAAAGAAAATCCACATGTATATCATATTTTAAAAACATTAAAAAAAAATAATATGGCATTTCATCAATATTATAAAATAGATGAAAGTGATATAATGCGTTTATTAAAAGAAGGAAATCAAGAGCAAGAATTAGAAAATTTAAAGAAAGATAAAAAAGTAGAAAAGAAAAAAGTAGTTAGCAAAAAAGAAGAGCAGAAAAAAGTAGTTAAAAAAAGCCTCAAAAAAGAAGAAAAAAAAAAAGTATTAAAAAAAGAAGGAAAGAAAAAAATAGTTAAAAAAATAGTTAAAAAATAAATTATAAAAATAAAAAAAATAAGTTTAAAAATTAAGAAAGTATTTTAATTAAAATAATTTTAATTAAAATAAATTTTTTTTCTATATATAAAATATATAAAGAAGAATAAAATGGTCCAATCAGAACAATCTGAACAACAACAATTACTTCAACAACTCCAAAAGCTTTTAGGTGGTGCCAAGAAACGTACTTCAACCAAAGCTAAGAAAGTAGTTAAACGTCGTCGCGTTCGCGGTGGTGCTCAAGAAGTACAAAGTGAAGATAGCTCATCAATTATGGGTATGGAATCATCTCAAATTGGTTCACCTTTAACTGGTGCTGGTAAAAAGCGTAGAGTTGTTAAACGCAAAGTTACCAAACGCAAAGTTGCTAAACGCCGTGTTCGCGGTGGTGGTGAATTAGAAGGTTATGAATCCGGTAATATGGGTTCTCTTATTGCTGGTGGTGCTAGAAAGAAGAAGCGCAGCACTAAAGGTAAGAAAGTAGTTAAACGTCGTCGTCACGGTGGTGGTGAAAATAGTGAATTACGTAATAGTGAATTACGTAATTGTGGTGATGATGAACAAGAATTTATAAATAGTGAAAATGGTACACGTGTACAAGTATGTAAAAAGAGAAATAATTCAACTCCTAATAAACAAAATACTAATATTGTTGCTGAAGAAGAAGAATCACAAAAACCACAAGGACAAGCTGGTGGTAAAAAACGTCGTAGTACCAAGAAGAAAATGGTTAAAAAGTCAAAGAAATCTACTACTAAACGCCGTAAAACTCGTGGTGGAAGCCAAGAAGAAGAAGAACAAGAAGGTGGTGCTAAAAAACGTAAAATGAAGAAAATGGTTAAACGTCGTAAAACTCGTGGTGGAAGCCAAGAACAAGATGGTGGTAAAAAGAAAAGAAAAGGTAAGAAAAGCAAGAAAGGTACCAAGAAAACCTCTTTCTTAGGTCTTTTCAAATTTTAAAAAATCATAGCATAATAATTTATCTTTATAATAATTAGTAAATATTATTTATTATAAAATATGGGACAATTAACAAGTGAAAAACAGCGAGAATTAATGAAAAAATATTATGAAAAATATTATAAAATATATGCTCCAAAATATGGTAAAATTATAGATTATTATGTTAAGAAATTTTTTCCAAAAAGTAATAAAACCATTAAAAGTACTTCATTAAAAAGTTATCAAACCAAATCTAAAAATGTAAATGATTCATTACAAAAGTTAGCAGCACATTCGTTTAATAAATTAATTAAAAAAGATTCAGTATTAACAAAGTTAAGTAAAAGTCGCGATTTTACTTATTTTTTATACGATTTTATTTATCGTCGTATTTTATTACACGAAGTAAACCATTTAGTTTATAAACATATTCAAAATGAAAATGAATTAGTAAAATGTTTAAAAAATCCAGAAGATGCACAAAAATTAAAATATATTGGTTCCGGTGAATACGGTTCTATTTATCAACTTGATGATAAAACTTGTATTAAATTTATTAATGTTACCCATACATTAAGCAATTTAAAATATGTTGATTTTTTAAAAGAAATTAATATGTCAAAAATTGCTGGATCCATTGGCGTTGCACCTAAAATTTATGATACATATGTTTGCATTAATGATGAAGATAGTTCTTGTTATGGTATAATTTATATGGAATTTGTTCAAGGAATGACCTTAACAAATTATTTATATAAAATTCATAGTAAAAATAATAAAACCAAATTACGAAAATTATTAGAAGAAAAGATTATTAAATTACATAATGCTGGTATTATGCATAATGATTTACATTCGGATAATGTAATGGTAATTTTAGATAATAATGACCAATTAAAAGATATTAAAATGATTG